>Ga0126314_10001505_pt1 | contig 11263 bp, 11 predicted proteins | sample Plot105B_FD_92535 | JGI IMG/M metagenome (GOLD analysis project Ga0126314, IMG submission 92535) | Serpentine soil microbial communities from UC McLaughlin Reserve, CA, USA - Plot105B | ecosystem: Environmental > Terrestrial > Soil > Grasslands | place: USA: UC McLaughlin Reserve, Lake County... | reverse complement strand
GATCGGCTGCGCGCCCTCCCAGAGGGTCATGCGCCCGAGCTCCTTCAGGTTCTCCTGTCCTTCGACGAGCGTCGCGAAGTGGTTCGCCCACAACTCCCCGGCCTTGCTCTTGAAGTGGCAGTAGCCGTACGGGAAGAGGAGCTCCGTCTCGCTCTGACCGCCGGGGTAGAGCGCGAGCTCGCCCGGGTGCGGGTAGCTCGTCGCGTTCTCGGGGCCGATGCCAAGGTCGCGATCGCCCCAAGGGATCCAGTTGGACTCGCCGCTCCACCGACAGTGGATGATCCGGTCCTCGAGCGGGAGGATGCCGCGAAACGCGGCGACGGTCCTCGGCGCCGGCTCCTCCTCGAAACGCGCGACGAACCTGAACGGGCCGGCTTCGATCTCGAGCACGCGCGGAACCTACTTCAAGGAGTCGAGCCAGGCTCCGAGCGTCTCGCGCTCGTCGTCGGTCATGCTCGTCGCATTCCCGAGCGGCATCGCCTTCGTTCGCACCGCCTGCTCCTCGACGGCGTCCGTGCGCTCGACGATGTCGCCACGCGTCTCGAGCACGACGCCGGCCGGCGGCGCGTCGAAGCCCTCCTGCGTTGGATTCTGCGCGTGGCAGGGGACGCAGCGCTCCTGCACGATCGCCACCGCCTTCGCCTCGTCGACCGGCACCGACGACGCGCCGCCACCACCGTCGTTCGGCCTCATCGCGACCGCCACGACGACCGCGGCCCCCACGGCGGTGACGAGGATCGACCACCGCGTCCGCCCGGCGTGCCGCAGGTTGAAGAAGTGCCGGATCCACGCGCCGATCAACAGGAGCGCGACGAGCACGAGCCACGCTTGGTCGTGCTCGTAGGTGAACGCGAAATGGTTCGAGATCATCGTGAAGACCACTGGCAACGTCAGGTAGTTGTTGTGCACCGAGCGACGCTTGGCCTCTAGCCCGGGGGCGGCATGCGGCTCCCGCCCCGCCTCCTTTGCGCGGATCAGCTCCCAGTGCGCGGGGATGATGTTGAAGAGGACGTTGGCGGCCATGATCGTCCCGAGCATCGCCCCGACCTGGAGATAGGCGGCGCGCCCGGAGAAGACTTGACTCGCGCCGTAGGCAGAGGCAACGACCATCGCAACCAGCAGCAGCCCGACGACCGCGTCGCTCTTGACGAACATGCACGCGAGGTCGTAGACGACCCACGCCGCGGCCAGTCCGATCAGGCTGATCCCGATCGCCGCGGCCTCCGGGATGTCCGCCACGGACTTGTCGATCAGGTAGGTGTCGGCGTCCCAGTAGTAGAGGACGACGAGCAGAGCGAAGCCCGAGAGCCACGTCGTATACGCCTCCCACTTGAACCAGTGCAGCGGCTCCGGGAGCTCCGTGGGCGCGACCCGGTACTTGGAGATCCGGTAGAAGCCGCCGCCATGGATCTCCCAAGACTCGCCGCCGACGCCTTCCTCCTCCACCCGCGGCCGCCCGAGGTGGTTGTCGAGGGCGACGAAATAGAACGACGTTCCGATCCAGACGATCCCGGCGACAACGTGGAGCCACCGCGCGGCGAGCTCGAGCCAGTCCTGCCAGTAGGCGTCGATCAGCGCGACTGCCAACGGTCCTGCGCGATCGCCACGAGCTCGTGGAGCCCTGTCTCGAGCTCCTCCTCGCGTGTGCGGGCAAGCCGCTCGCGGAGCACGTCGAGCACCTCCGCGCGCGACCGGCCGGCGACGAAGACGACGAACCGGAAGCCGAACTTCTCCTCGTAGACCTGGTTCAGGTATGCGAGCTCGGTCAGGATCGCCGGGTTACCCCCGTGCTGCTCGGGCGAGGGTTCGCCGATCCGCGCATGGCCGGCGAGCGCCTCGATCTTGTCCTCGTCGGATAGCCCCGCCGTGATCTCCTCGGCGCTGCCAAGCGGGTCGGGCGTCTCCGCAAGGATGGAGACGAGCGTGCTCGGCCCGCTGAAGAGCTCCTCGAGCTCGGCCTTGGTCAGCTGCCCCGGTAGCTCGCGCATCCGAACGGAGAGACGAGGAGAGGCACGTGATAGTGGCCGTCGTCGAGCGCGACCACGAGCTCGACGCGCCGGAAGAACGGCGACGGCGGATGGAACACGAGCCGGTAGTCGCCGGACTCTAGCTCGCTCGCGAGCTCCGCGATGCGGCCGTCATCGTTGGTTTCGCCGGTGCCGACGACCTCTTCGCCTCGCAGGAGCTCGACGCGCACGCCGCGTGCGGGCTGGCCGCGGCCGGTGTCGAGCACGTGCGTGGACAGCGAGGCGCTCACGCCGCGAATCTTCTCGCCTGGACGCGATGCTCGCGCGCGATCTCGTCCTCGTCGCTGCGGACGAGCCGGCCGTCACGGACGACCTCCTCACCCCCGACCCAGAGACGGTCGACACGATGAGGGGCAGAGAAGACGAGGCCGGCGACGGGATCGGCAACGCCCGCAAGCTCGAGGCGATCGGTCCGCCAGACGGCGAGGTCTGCGCGCTTTCCGGTCTCCAGTGAGCCGATATCCTCCCGCTGGAGCACCGTCGCGCCCCCGCGAGTTCCGAGTCGCAGGGCGTCGCGAACGGTCATCGCCTCGGGGCCGCCCCGCCCCCGCGCCACGAGCAGGGCCTGCTTCACCTCCATGAACAGATCGCTGCGCTCGTTCGACGCGGAGCCGTCGACGCCGAGCCCGACGCGCGCGCCCGCCGTCAGCAACTCACGAACGGGCGCGACGCCGGCGCCGAGCCTCAGGTTCGACGTCGGGCAGTGCGCGACGCCCGTTCCGGTGTCGGCGAAGCGCTGGACTTCCGCGGAGGAAAGGTGGACGCAGTGCGCGCACCAGACGTCCGCCGCCAGCCAGCCGAGCTCCTCGAGGTACTCGACCGGCGTGCACCCGTAGAGCTCGTGGCAGTACGCCTCCTCCTCGACGGTCTCGGCCAGGTGGGTGTGGAGCGGGACGCCGAGCCGCCGCGCGAGCGCCGCCGACTCCCGCATCAGCTCCTTCGTCACCGAGAACGGCGAGCACGGCGCGACGGCGATCTCCAGGCCGTCACGAGCGAGCTGCTCGGTCTGCTCGAGGATCGTGTCCACATCCTCGACCAGCGAGTCGGGCGGCAGGCCGCCGTCCGACTCGCCGAGATCCATCGACCCCCGGCCGAAGACCAGCCTGACGCCGACCGCAGCCGCCGCCGCGAGCACCGCCTCGCCGAGCCCCGATTGCCCGCGCGGAAAGACGTAGTGGTGGTCGAAGACGGTCGAGCAGCCAGACAGTGCAAGCTCTGCGAGGCCCGTTCGCGCCGCGGCGAACTCCGAGTCGGCGTCGATCCGGGCCCAGACCGGATAGAGCGTCTTGAGCCAGGTGAAGAGATCCGCCTGCTGCGCCTGGGCCCGAGTCAGCGTCTGGTAGAGATGGTGGTGGGTATTGACGAGGCCGGGCGTCACCACCGCGCCGGCGAGGTCGACGACCTCGCGCGCCTGTGGCGGCGGGCCTCCACCCACTGCAGCGATGGCGCCGTCGTCGACGAGCACCCACCCGTCCTCGTGCTCGGTCCCGGCGGCGTCCATCGTCACGACCCACCCTCCGCGCAGGAGCCTGCTCATGCGCGCAGCGGCACGAGCTCGAACCGATCGACATCGACGAGCCCGCGATCCGTGATCTTGAGGCTCGGGATCACCGACAGCGCGAGGAAGGCCATCGACTGGAACGGCGACGCGAGTGGACAGCCGAGCTCGTGCGCGGCCTCGACACAGCCACGACTCGCCTCCACGACCTCTTCGAGCGTGGCATCCGAGAGCAGGCCCGCGACGGGCAGCTTCAACTCGGCCTTGACGATGCCGCTGTCGACGACCACCACCCCGCCACCGGTGTCCGTCAGCCGGCGAACGGCGCGCAACATGTCGTCGTCCTTGGCGCCGATCACGACGACGTTGTGCGCGTCGTGCGCGACGGTCGACGCGAGCGCGCCGCTGCGGAGGCCGAAGCCGTGCACGAGCCCGAGCGCGACACGCCCCGTGCCGAGGTGGCGCTCGACGACTGCGATCTTCAGCAGGTCGCGCTCCGGATCCGCGAGCACCGCGCCGCGCTCAACCCGTGGCTCCTCGGCGAGCGATGCCGTCACGATCTGGTCGGGGATGATCCCGATCACGCGCGCGTTGCCGTCGCCCTCCCACGGGATCACGAAGTCGTTCGTCGACAGCGCGCGAACCCGAACGGTGTGCTTGACCCACTCGGGCACCTCCGGCTTCGCGATCTCGCCCACCTCGCTTCCGGCCTTCAGGACGACGTCCGGGACGAATCGCTCGAGATCTGGAAGGACGAGTACGTCCGCCTGATACCCGGGCGCGAGCGCGCCGAGGTGGTGCAGCCCGTGCCACTGCGCCGGGTTGAACGAGGCCATCACCAGCGCGTCCTCGGGTGCGACTCCGGCCGCGACCGCATCCCGCACCATCGAGTTGACGTGACCCTCCTCGGCGATGTGCTCGGGCTCGCGGTCGTCGGTGCAGAAGGCGAGCCGGTGCGGGCCGAACTCCTCGACGAGCGGCAGCAGCTCATGGAGGTTCCGCGCGCCGGACGCCTCCCGGATCAGCACCCACATACCCACGCGCAGCCGCTGCCGGCCCTCCTCGATCGTGCTCATCTCGTGGTCGGAGCGGATGCCCGCCGCCGCGTAGGCGTTCAGCCCCTTGCCGAGCAGCGTCGGCGCGTGCCCGTCGACGTGCGATGCGCCCGGCAGCACGAGCTTGACGAGCTCCGACTCGCTGCCCGAGACGACGCCGGGGAAGTTCATCATCTCCGCGAGTCCGATCACCCGCCGACGCCGCAGCAGGCCCTCGAGGTCGCCCGGCAGGAGCGGGCGGCGCGGCGACTCGAAGGTCGAGGCGGGTACGCACGACGAGGCCATGAAGAAGACGTCGAGCGGCAGGTCGGCGCACTGGTCGGCGAGCCAGTGCACGCCGTCGGTGCCGAGGACATTGGCTATCTCGTGCGGGTCGGCGACGACGGTCGTGGTCCCGAGCGGCAGCACGAGCCGCGTCAGCTCGTCGACGAGCAGCTTGACGGACTCGACGTGCATGTGCGCGTCGACGAAGCCGGGAACGATGTACTTGCCGGCGGCGTCGAGGATCTCGTCGCCCTCGTACTGCCCGAGGCCCGCGACGTACCCGTCCGCGATCGCGAGGTCACCCTCCAGCCACTCGCGCGTGAAGACGGAGAAGACGCGCGCGCCGCGGATCACGAGATCGGCGGGCTCGTCGCCGCGCGCCACGGCGACGCGCCGGCTGAGTTCCTGAACGTCCGGCATTGCAGGGAGAACGTACTAGGGTTGGCCACATGGACGTGCTGACTCCTCGCTCGCTCGACGAGGCGCTCGCAGTCAAAAGGGAACGTCCCGATGCGGTCCCGATCGAGGGCGGGACGGACGTGATGGTCGAGCTCAACTTCGACCGCGCGCGGCCCGCGGCGATCCTCAACTTGAACGAAGTGCGCGAGCTGAAGGGCTGGTCGCGGGACGACGGGGCGCTGCGCCTCGGGGCGGGGCTGACGTACACACAGGTGCGGCGAGAGCTCCGGGACGAGCTGCCGGCGCTGGCCGAGGCGTCCCGCACCGTCGGCTCACCGCAGATCCAGAACCGGGGGACGATCGGCGGCAACCTCGGCACCTCGTCGCCGGCCGGGGACGCGCTCCCGCCGCTGCTCGTCGAGGGCGCGGAGGTCGAGCTCGGCAGCCGCCGCGGCGTCCGGCGTCTACCGCTGACGGAGTTCATCGTCGGGCCGAAGCAGAACGTTCTCGAGCCGGACGAGCTGATCCTCGCTGCTGTGCTCCGGCCGAGCGGCGCGCGGCAGACGTTCATGAAGATCGGGCCTCGGAACGCGATGGTGATCGCGGTGTGCTCGCTGGCGCTGGCCGTAGATCGCGAGCGCGACGAGCTGCGCGCGTCGTTCGGCTCGGCCGGGCCCGTCCCGGGTCTCGTGGTCGCGCCGCTCGAGCAGCGCGACTCCTTCGCCGAGCAGGTCGCGTCCGCCGCGAGCCCGATCGACGACGTGCGCGGCACGGCCGCCTATCGGCGGCACGCGTTGCACGTCCTCACCAAGCGGGCCCTCGACAGGACCCTGTCGTGAGGCGTCGCTTGCGATGCCGACATCAGGACCTGCGGGCTTTGCCCGCTCGTCCATCTGAAATGACCGGTCGGGCCGACGGACCGGAAACCGGCCCCACATGAAGATCTCGCTGGCGGTCAACGGCGAGCGGCGCGAGACGGACATCTGGCCGGGCGAGAGCCTGCTCTTCGCCCTGCGTGAGCGCCTCGGCCTCCCCGGGTCGAAGAACGCCTGCGAGCAGGGGGAGTGCGGCTCGTGCTCGGTCTTGATGGACGGCAGCCTCGTGTGCGCCTGCCTGGTGCTCGCGGCTCAGGCGGACGGCCATGAGCTCGTCACCGTGGAGGGCCTGGCGGCAAACGGGGGGCTCCACCCGGTGCAGGACGCCTTCGCGGAGACCGGCGCAGTCCAGTGCGGCTTCTGCACGCCCGGCCTGATCGTCGCCGCGGTCGACCTGTTGGGACGGAACGGCGAGCCCTCGGACGACGAGATTCGCGAGGCGCTGTCGGGCAACCTCTGTCGCTGCACCGGTTACGCGAAGATCTTCGACGCGGTACGCCTCGCGGCGGCCCGCGCATGAGCACGCGGACCGCGCCGAAGATCGAGCTCGGCCGGGTCGGGGAGAGCGTTCGACGGGTCGACGCGATTCCCAAGGTCACCGGCGAGTTCGCGTACTCCAGCGACCTCTTCGCCGCCGGGATGCTCTGGGGCCACACCCTCCGGAGCCCGCACGCCCACGCGCTGATCGGTTCGATCGACATCTCGCAAGCGCTCGCGATGCCCGGCGTCCACGCCGTGCTGACGCACGAGGACGTGCCCGGGGACAAGCGCTACGGCCTCGAGTTCGCCGACCAGCCGGTGCTCGCCTTCGACCGCGCCCGTTACTTCGGCGAGCCTGTCGCCCTCGTTGCCGCGGAGCATCCGGAGCAGGCGCGGCGCGCCGCGGCGAAGATCGTCGTCGAGTACGAGCCGCTCGAGCCCGTCGTCGACATGGAGCGAGCCGCCGACCAGGAGCCGATCCACCCGCAGCACTGGACGCTCGGCCACGGCTTCCGCGACGACCCGCGACCGAACGTCGTCCGGGACATGCGGATCGTGCGCGGCGACCCCGATGCCGCAGGCGACGTCTCCGTCGAGGGCTACTACGAGCTCGGGATCCAGGACCAGGCGTTCCTCGGCCCGGAGTCCGGCTTGGCCGTGCCGGACGGCGAGGGCGGGATCGACATCTATGTCGCGACGCAGTGGCTTCACGTCGACCGCGACCAGGTCGCACCCTGTCTCAACCTGCCGAAGGAGCAGGTGCGCATCCACCTCGGGGGGGTCGGCGGTGCGTTCGGCGGGCGCGAGGACCTTTCGATGCAGGTCCACGGCGCCATGCTCGCGCTGCACACCGGTCGCCCGGTGAAGATTGTCTACACGCGCGAGGAGTCGTTCTTCGGCCACGTGCACAGGCACCCGGCGCGGATCTGGGCCGAGCACCGCGCGAACCGCGACGGGAAGCTCGTCTGCGTGCGGATGCGGATCCTGCTCGACGGCGGCGCCTACGCATCGAGCTCCACCGCCGTGACGTCGAACGCGGCGTCGTTCGCCTGCGGGCCGTACGCGGTCGGGAACGCCCTGATCGAGTCGACCTGCGTCTACACGAACAACCCGCCCTGTGGTGCGATGCGCGGCTTCGGCGCCGTCCAGAGCTGCTTCGCGGGCGAGGCGCAGATGGACAAGCTCGCCGCAGCGCTCGAGCTGGATCCGGTCGAGCTGCGGTTGCGCAACGCGTTGGCGCCGGGCGACCTGATGCCGACGGGCCAGAGGATCACCGGCTCGCTGCCCGTTGCCGAGGTGATCGAACGCGCGGCGGCGCTCCCGGTCCCGGAGCCGGAGGAGATGCTCCGCGACCCCATCCGCCTGCCCGGCGGTTCCGGCAACACCACGCGCGGCGAAGGCGTCCGCCGCGGCGTCGGCTTCGCGGTCGGGTTCAAGAACATCGGCTACTCGGAGGGCTTCGACGATTACACGGCGGCGCGGGTCCGCCTCTACGGCGACGGCGAGGGCGGACTCGCGGCGGAGGTGCACTGCGCCGCGGCCGAGGTCGGCCAGGGCGTCACGAACGTGATCCTGCAGACGGCGCGAACGGAGCTCGAGATTGAGAACGTCGCCCTCGCGCCGCACACGACGTCCAGCGTCGACTCGGCCGGCTCGGCGTCCGCCTCGCGGATGACATGGATGGCCTCGGGCGCCGTCCAGGCTGCGTGCCGGGCGGTGAAGGATGAACTCGGCCGCCGCGGAGGCCGCCTCGGCGTTGGCGAAGAGATCGACCTGGAGCGCATCTACCGCCACCCGCGCACGGCGCCGCTCGACCCGGAGACTGGGCAGGTAACCGGCGAGCGGGCCCATGTGGCCTATGCCGTCGCGGCGATGCGCGTCGTCGCCGAGGTGGACGTCGACCTCGGCCTGACCCGCGTCGTGTGGGTCGGCACGGCGCAGGACGTCGGCAAGGCGGTCAACCCGCAGGCGGTGTACGGGCAGATCGAAGGCGGGACGGCGCAGGGGCTCGGCCTCGCGCTGATGGAGGAGATCCAGACGCGCAACGGCCTGATCACGAACGCGAGCTTCACGGACTATCTGATCCCGACGGCACTCGACATGCCGCCCGTCGTTGCCGACCTCGTCGAGGAGCCGGAGCCGGATGCGCCCTACGGCGTCAAGGGCGTCGGCGAGCCGCCGACGGTGGTCTCGACGGCGGCAATCCTCTCGGCGCTGCGGGACGCGACGGGGTGTGAGCTGAACCGCGTCCCCGTGAGGCCCGACGACATCGTCTTCCCTCCTTAACGGGACCTGGTCCCGTAAAGAGCCCTAGCCGACGCTGGAACGGCGCAACAGAGCCGGCAGCGTGCGTGATTCGTGACGGTACCTGGTCCAGTTGATGGGCCTCACGTCCGCGACAGCGAGAGCGCGGCTCCGGCCATCAGCAGGAGCAACCCGAGGAGCCGCCAGCGGTCGATCGGGATCACGTCCTGGCCGAACAATCCGTAGCGGTCGATCACCGCGGCGCTGACGAGGTTGCCGGCGATGACGACGCCGACGGTGGCCGCCACTCCGATCCGCGGCGGGCCGACCGTGATCGCGAAGACGATGTAGATGCTCATCAGGCCACCGATCCAGAGCCAGGCCGGCTCGTGAAGCGCGGCCCGCACGCCGGCGAAGCTCCGCTCCCACAGGAGCAGCGTCACGAGCCCCGCGACGAGCCCGACGATGACCGAGAACGCGACCGCCGGAACGATCCCGACTCGCTCGCCGAGCTCCCCCATCACCGCCGCCTGTACCGCACCGGCGAGGCCCGCCGTCGCCGTCAATGCCACGGCCACGGCCGTCCCGCTCGACATGGGGCGAAGCTATACGCTCCGGCGCGTCGCCGACGGAAGGAGCGCCGATGGTCCGAGTCTTCGTCCTCTACGAGCAGGAGCCCGATCCAGGCCGGTACGAGCAGCACGCGGACCTATGCCGGCGGGTTCCTCGCGGCACTTTCCGGCACGGCAAGGTCTTCGGCGCGCCGATGGGAGAACCGCGATATCGCTACTACGCGGAGTGGGAGTTTCCCGACCGGGACGCGTTCAACACGGCCTCTCGAAGCGAGGAGTTCATGGCGACGGGCAAAGACGCGATGGAGATGGGTGGCGCCTTCCACGTGCACTTCGCGGATGTGAATGGCTGAGCCGGACTACCCGCGGCCGGTCGCGCCCGACGCGCTCGGCTTCGAGAAGATCGTCTACGAGAAGGCGCCGCCGCGCGCGACGATCACCTTCAACCGGCCCGAGGTCCTGAACGCGTTCGACTTCCAGATGCTGCGCGAGCTTGCGCGTGCCTGCGAGGACGCTTCCTGGGATGACGAGATCCGAACCGTCGTGCTCACGGGCGCCGGGCGAGCGTTCTGCGTCGGCGCCGACCTCTCGACTTGGGCGGACGACTACATCGGCAAGCCGACGGAGTACTGGAAGTGGTTCGGCGCCTTCAAGGACGCTCACGACCGGCTCCGCGAGATCGGCAAGCCGACGCTCGCGCGGATCAACGGGATCGCCGTCGGCGGCGGCAACGAGTTCCAGATGGCCTGCGACCTCGCAGTGATGGTCGACGATGCCTACATCCGCCACGTCGGGCCGGAGCATGGGTCGGTGCCGGCGGGTGGCGCCACGCAGTGGCTCTCGATCATGGTCGGCGACCGCCGCGCCCGCGAGATCGTCCTGATGTGCGACGAGATTCCGGCCAGGCAGGCGGCCGAATGGGGCCTCGTCAACTGGGCCGTGCCGGCGGCGGAGCTCGATGCCAAGACCGACGACGTCGTGGAGAACTTGGCGCGAAAGCTGCCGCAGACGACGCGGTATGCCAAGCAACACCTGAACTTCTGGCGCGATCTCGCCTGGCACGAGACGATCAACCACGCTCGGGACTGGCTCGCGCTGTCGATGGCGACGGACGAGCCGAAGGCGGCGATCGAGCGGTTCCTGAAGAAGACGTGAGCGACCTCATCCTCGTCGAGCGCGAGGAGCCGATCGCCGTCGTCCTGCTCAATCGGCCCGACGCGCTCAACGCGCTGTCCGATGAGCTGATGGGCGCACTCACCCACACCCTGCGCGAGCTCGATGCAGACGATTCCGTTCGCTGCATCGTCGTCGGCGGGTCGGAGCGCGCGTTTGCCGCCGGCGCGGACATCGGCGAGCTCTCGCGCTCCTCGCCGGTGGAGATGTACTACCAGCGCCGCGTCGACCGCTGGGACGAGGTCCGTGGGCTGTGGACGCCGCTCGTCGCTGCGGTGTCGGGATTCTGCCTCGGCGGCGGGTGCGAGCTTGCAATGGCGTGCGACCTGATCGTCGCTTCGGAGACGGCGAAGTTCGGCCAGCCCGAGACCGGCCTCGGCCTCATCCCGGGCGCGGGTGGAACGCAGCGGCTGACGCGTGCAGTCGGCAAGGCGGTCGCGATGGACGTGATCCTGAGTGGACGGTTCCTCGCGGCGCACGAAGCCTTGCGTGCCGGGCTCGTCGCGCGCGTGGTTGCGAAGGAGGCGTGGCTCGAGGAGGCGAAGCGCGTGGCTAGCGACATCGCGGCAAAGGGTCCGGTCGCGACGCGGCTGGCGAAGGAAGCCGTCGACCGCGCGTTCGAAGCTCCGCTCACCCTCGCGGTCGAGTACGAGCGGCGGCTGCTCTACCTCGCGCT
>Ga0126314_10001504_pt1 | contig 11264 bp, 8 predicted proteins | sample Plot105B_FD_92535 | JGI IMG/M metagenome (GOLD analysis project Ga0126314, IMG submission 92535) | Serpentine soil microbial communities from UC McLaughlin Reserve, CA, USA - Plot105B | ecosystem: Environmental > Terrestrial > Soil > Grasslands | place: USA: UC McLaughlin Reserve, Lake County... | reverse complement strand
GGTTTGGTAAGTTCAAGTTCAAAGCCATCGGGCTGTACCTTGATCTGCTGAATTTCAAAAGGTGTGATTCCAGACCAGGTCAGCCTTTGCAGTCCATATTCTCCTTTACCGGTAGATGACCAGCCCCTTGAAGTCATACCCACGAGCATGGATCCATCGGATCCCCAGTTCATTCTCAGGATCCCGGAAGAAAAGCCTTCCCTGAATGGGAATACCGCGCCCTGATAAACGCCTTTTACTTTTTCCAGGTAAACTCTGCTGATTTTACTTTGCGCCTGATCGCCCACAAACAGCTGTCCTTTAAATGGCCCCATATTGCCATTATCTGAGTAATTCAATATTCCTGAAGTAGAATTGCCCATTACCGAGTGGGGTATCCACACGGATGGCGATTTCAATCCCGGAACTCTTTTCGCTACGTCATATTTTGGTTCGCCGGTATCAGGAATATCTTTTTTACGGAGTTTCACCGGAGATCCCGGCTGATCAGCCCAGATCAGGCCAGCCGGATTTCCGACAAAATCGCCTTCTTCCACGTGGGTTATGCTTCCGGAACCTACCCAGTCGCCCTGGTTTTCAGCATAAAAAATATCGCCGTTTCCGTTCAGTTCAAAAGCTGCAGGTGAGCGAAAGCCTGTTGCGAAAGGCTTCATCTGGAAATCGGGCGTAAACTTCAGCATCCAGCCATGCCATTTAGATAAACTTTCTCCAAAACCGATCCAGCCCAGGTTTAGGGTAACCACCATATTTCCTTCTTTATCGAGCATCGGGCCGTAGGCATATTCATGATAATTACCCGAAAGCGGCCAGGAATACATAGTTCTGTACTCATCGGCTTCTCCATCGCCATCCAGATCTCTTAATCTGGTCAGTTCTGCACGCTGGGTAAGGTACAGATCTCCTTTTATATAGCTCAATCCCAGTATTTCATGCATGCCATGGGCAAACAAACGATATTTGGGCTGTTGACCATTCTTCATATACGGATTACTGATAATCCATACTTCACCTCGCCGCGTGGCCACGGCCAGTTCGTCATTGGGCATAAAGCTCATTCCACCTACTTCGAGTGCGATGTTTTGAGGAATAGGAACGGTAATTATCGGGAAGATTTCATTTTCAGTCTGAGCGGTATTGTTTTGTGCAAATCCTGTCTGTCCATAAAAACCAGTCAGGCATATACCCAGCAACAGTAAATCTTTTATAGTGTTTTTCATTTTTTTTGTTACCAGGTTAATGAATATGTTAATGTAGATGTGCCTTTTTTGACAGGCAACAAAAGTTCCTGACCTTTAGCGGTATTTCTGATGAAAGGTTTAAGTGCTTTATCCAGCGTGATCAGATAAGTTTTATCACCAATTTCATATACACCACCTTTCATGGATTTTATGGTGGTGGCTGCAGCAATCCTGCAAAAGAGCTGATCTTTAGCGTTGTTTACAGTTATACTGCGTTCCAAGCCTTCTCCGTTGTTCAATATCGCAATCCTATCACTTACTTCTGCTCCGTTTGCGGCATATATAAAGGTTGGCATCTTACTTTTATCAAGAGTGTAACCTTTATTTTGAAGTTCATCAAATCCAATAGAATCGGGCCACATGGCATCTTTATTGTTTAAAATTGCGATTGCCGGTGCACCTGATAACGCCAATACCTGACCGAGAGGCTTGGCAAGCTGAGGTTCACCTCTTTCATGCCACATTTCTTTCACATCAACAAACTGCCCTTTCCAGACCTGTAACAGGGCTCCCGACTTCAGATCGTAGGAATAGCTGATCTTTTGCGGAGTACCCACCGAGATGACATGTGTTCTCTTTTTTCCTTCAAACATCATGTAGCTTCTCAACAAATAAGGTTTGCTTTCCACAGTAAGCAGGTAAGGATTTACCTGCGTGGTATTGTCTGCGTCTTGTGCCGATACCGTACCTGCCAAGCTTCCACAGAGCATCAGGCAAGCCATTGTTTTTTTTAATCCGGTCATTTGGTTTTATTTGGTTTATTTATACAATTACAATCGATTGCACAAGTAAATATATAAAATTATCTGGTATGCTAAGTAAAATCTCTAACAAGTCTTGGCCAGATCATAAGACTGAGAAGATAAGTGCTATAATTGAACATAATTTCTTACTTTAAGTTATGAATAACACTCCCGCTCAGCTCGACAGAATTTATGTCAAAGATCAGCTTAAATCCACAGCGATCTGGGATATAGTCATTATTGGAGGTGGGGCAACAGGACTGGGTATTGCACTGGACGCCGCTGCGAGAGGCTACCAAACATTATTGCTGGAGCAATATGATTTTGCGAAGGGAACTTCCAGCCGCAGCACCAAACTGGTACATGGCGGGGTTAGATACCTTGCCCAGGGAAACCTGAAACTTGTCAGTGATGCGCTTAGAGAACGGGGATTGCTCCTGAAGAATGCGCCGCACCTGGTAAAAAAGCAATCCTTTGTCATCCCCTGCTATAACTGGTTCGACATGCTGAAGTACCTTGCCGGGCTGAAATTTTATGATTGGATGGCCGGCAGGAAAAGCTTCGGAAAATCTGTACTGCTTTCTAAAAGCGAGGTGGTTCAGAATATACCGGAAATCAGGATCGAAGGACTAAAGGGGGGGATTTTATATTTTGACGGTAAATTTGATGATGCCAGGCTGGCCATCAGTATAGCAAGGACCGCCGCAGAAAGAGGTGCCGTATTGCTGAACTATGCGAAAGTTAAGGAGTTGTCTAAAGATTTGGGGAAGCTGAACGGAGTTGTGATAGAAGATGCAGAAGATCACGAAATTTATACCGCACAGGCTAAGGTGGTGATCAACGCAACGGGGGTGTATGTAAATGATGTGCTTGACCTTGATATTGCAGGGCAGCCCGAACTTGTTCGTCCGAGTCAGGGCGTACACATTGTCTTGGACCGATCATTTTTACCTACGGAATTTGCGCTTATGATACCAAAAACTTCGGATGGCAGGGTACTGTTTGCCGTACCATGGCATGGATATGTACTGGTTGGCACCACGGATACCCCAGTGGAGGAAACGCTGTTTGAACCTGTTGCCCTTGAAAAAGAAATTGATTTTATATTGAACAATGCAGGACGTTACCTTAAACATTCCCCTCAAAAATCTGATATACTGAGCATTTTTGCTGGTTTGAGGCCATTGGCTGCTACTAAGAAAACTAAATACAAGACTAAAGAAATATCGAGAGACCATAAGCTGATCGTTTCTGATTCAGGGTTGATTACCATTACGGGAGGAAAATGGACCACTTATAGGCAGATGGCAGAAGATGCGGTTGACAAGGCCATAAAAGCAGGATCTCTAAAGCCTGCGAAATGCAGTACAAAGGAGATCAGGATCCATGGCTATACCCAGGAACAATCGCATACGCACATGGCCGTTTATGGATCTGCTGAAGCCGAAATGGAAACGCAGCTTCTGAAAAATCCCGCCCTTGCGGAAAAATTGGATAATGAATTCCCCTATACTAAACTTGAAGTGATCCTGGCGGTGAGGCAGGAAATGGCACGAACTGTTGAGGATGTGCTGGCCAGAAGGTTGCGTGTGCTTTTCCTTGATGCAAGGGCTGCGATGCGAATGGCACCCCTTGTTGCGGAAACTATGGCTTCAGAACTGGATAAGGACAAAGAATGGGAAGAACTGCAGGTCGAAACATTTTTGAACTTAGCTGAGAACTACATTACCAATTTATAGTAGACCATAGAAATCCTAATATTGATTCCTGTCAACCAATCGGATTGTTTAAATAAAAAAAAACGCTGAAAAACTTTTGTTCTTCAGCGGTCTTTAAGTTTGTGCCCAGGAGCAGATTCGAACTGCCACACCGTTTCCAGCGCCACCCCCTCAAGGTGGTGCGTCTACCAATTTCGCCACCTGGGCATCTTTGCTGCAAACATAGCTTATTCGCAGAATAATGTCAAGCCATCATACGCTAATTTAATATTTTTCGGCAATTCCTTTTCCACATCTTCATGAAGGCCAAGGTTGTGGCTCATGTGCGTAAGGTAAGTTTTATCTGCCCCTATCCTTTGAGCGAACGCTACTGCTTCATCAAGCGTAAAGTGCGAAATGTGACTTTGCTTCTGTAAAGCATTAATTACCAGAATCTTGGTGTCCTTTATTTTTTCAATCGTTTCCTCAGAAATGGTCTTTGCATCGGTAATGTAGGTAAATTCATTAATTCTGAAACCCAGAATCGGTAATTTATAGTGCATAATATCCAGGGGAACAATTTCTGTGTTTCCAATGTAAAAAGGTTCAGAAGATATGGTGTGCATCTCAATCTGAGGCAGTCCCGGATACTTTACCTCGGCGAAAATGTAGGAGAATTCTCTTTTTAAACCCTCTTGTACCCGTTCAGTAGCATAAATGTCAATGTTTTTTTTGAGCAGGTAATTGAATGGCCTGATATCATCCAGACCCGCCACATGATCTTTATGTTCATGCGTGAACAGAATAGCATCTAAATCCTGAACATTTGCTCTCAGCATCTGGTACCTGAAATCCGGTCCGCTGTCTATTACAATGGTTTTATCGCTGGTTTCTATAAGTATCGAAACCCTTAAACGTTTATTTTTATGATCAGCGGATCTGCAAACCACACAATTACACGTGATCACGGGAATGCCCTGAGAAGTACCTGTACCTAAAAAAGTGATTTTCAAAATGACTGATGATTTGGTGTGCTCAAACTTAGAGAAACTACCTCAAATCAACAACCTCAACTCCCGGATATTTTTTAGCATCGAATGCAAAAGTAGTTTCAGGGACTTTTACATTAGGTGTAAACGTTTTAATGTTGTAGGTATATTTATTGCCGTTTTTATCGAAGATAACCACATTGGCAATCTGCCTGGCTACTTTATCTATGCTCAGGCGGATTTTGAAGAACGACTTTTTTGTGTCGATCGGAGATAGATCGATCATCTGATATACTTTGTTTCCTGCTTTTGTATCCCCGGTATACAGGTATTTAAAGCCCTTTTCATAAATCGTAAATAGCTTTGCCGGATTAATGGCATCCTCGCTATTGTCAATATTTGCCACCTGAACTTCCTTATCTTCTTTCAGGTAGGTCCATTGGCTTTTACCATCGCTGATCAGGTCCTGGTTAGTCATCTGCACTTTATATTTATTCGCATTGGCCTTCACATATAGTGTTCCTTCCTGACTTTCCCTGATCTTTGCCTGCTGGTTATCCAGAACAAAACTAAAATCTGTTTTTACCACATCATAAGAACGGTATTTTTTACTAACCTGTGCAAGTATTGCCTTTGCCTTGGCATCTGTCTGGGCAGTTGCAACTTCCACGAAACACACTATAACCATTACCAGCAGCGACATCTTTCTCATATTTATGGCTTTAAATTATCTATTGTTGTTGTTTAGTTCATTCAAGAACTGTTCCAAAGCGTAATCGTCCGGAATTAAAACTTCGCGAGCCTTGCTTCCTTCAAACGGACCAACTACTCCGGCTGCTTCAAGCTGATCTATGATACGTCCTGCCCTGTTGTAACCAAGTTTGAGCTTACGCTGGATCAGCGAGGTGGAACCTTGCTGATGCATCACAATTAGTCTGGCAGCATCTTCAAACATCGAATCCCTATCGTTAGGATCAAAATCAAGTTTAGCTGATTCTGCAGCTTCATCAATATATTCAGGCAGCTGATAGGCCTCCGGATAACCGCGCTGTGTACCTATAAAATCAGAAATACGGTCTACTTCGGGCGTATCTACAAAAGCACATTGTAACCTGATGAGGTCATTTCCGGTAGACAACAGCATATCTCCCCTTCCGATCAGCTGATCTGCACCACCGCTGTCAAGAATTGTTCGGGAATCTATCTTGGACAATACCCTGAAAGCAAGCCTTGCCGGGAAATTGGCCTTTATCGTACCTGTTATGATATTTACTGAAGGTCGCTGTGTAGCCAGTACCAGGTGGATGCCTACTGCCCTGGCCAGCTGAGCAAGCCGGGCGATCGGAGTCTCGACTTCTTTTCCCGCGGTCATCATTAAATCTGCAAATTCATCTACAATAAGTACGATGTAAGGCAGAAATCTGTGAGAATTATTAGGGTTTAACTTTCTCTTTATAAACTTCTCGTTGTATTCTTTGAGGTTTCGTACCTGAGCATCCTTAAGCAGGTCATAGCGCTGATCCATTTCTATGCACAGGGAATTTAAGGTATTGATTACCTTTTTTGTATCTGTGATGATGGCATCGGCCTCTCCTGGTAGCTTAGCCAGGAAATGCCGCTCTATTTTATTGAATAGGGTCAGCTCAACCTTCTTTGGGTCAACCAATACAAATTTCAATTGCGACGGATGTTTTTTATACAGCAGAGAAACCAAAATAGAGTTGATCCCCACAGACTTACCCTGACCCGTTGCTCCTGCAACAAGTAAGTGCGGCATCTTGGAAAGGTCGGCAATATAGACCTCGTTGGATATGGTTTTACCAAGGGCAATCGGCAGATCCATCGTGGTCGTCTGAAATTTCTCTGTAGCCAGGATACTGCGCATGGAAACCATCTCGGGGTGCATATTCGGAACCTCAATTCCTATCGTTCCTTTCCCTGGCATTGGCGCGATGATACGGATTCCCAATGCCGCTAAGCTTAGGGCAATGTCATCCTCCAGATTTTTGATCTTCGAAATCCTGACACCAGGAGCGGGAATGATCTCGTATAAGGTTACCGTAGGTCCGATGGTTGCCTTAATCTTATCAATCTCAATATTGTAATGGTTCAGCGTTTCTACAATCTTATTTTTATTGGCCTCCAATTCTTCAGCATTCACCGAAATCTTATTTGATCCGTGGTTTTCCAGCAGATCCAGGTGTGGGTATCTGTAGCTGGCAAGGTCTAAAGTAGGGTCATAGTTTCCGAATTGTTCTACCAGCTCGTCAGATTTTTTATCTTCTTCGGTTTTTTCAATCGTTAGTTCCGGTTCAGGCTTCAAATGTTCAAATGCAGGTTCAACAACTACCGGCGCATGCATTACGTTTACGGCCGGTGTAAAGACTGGCGGGCTCGGTGGTTCTTCATCGGCAGGGCGGTCTTCAAACCTGGATGGTGTGAGTACAATATTTTGCTCCTTCTTCCGCTGAGATGCACCCAGCCTGTCATTAAGTGTAAATTCCACAGGTTCCGAACGGACTTCATTTTCCAGTTCTATTTCCTCCGGCACTTCAGGCACGATGGCATCATCAGACTGTTGAAGTCTTTTAGGTAGTTTGAAGTCAATGTTGTAGGCGATGATTAACACAGACAGTGCCAGAAAAGCAATCAGACCGCCAACACCCGCTGCCCCGATCTGCGCTACCAGGAGTTTATTACACCAATACCCAAACTCTCCTTCCAGAAAATGAGGGGCATCTGAAAAGAAAGCATGGCCAAAACCAAAGGTAAGCGAGATGAACAACAGGAAGAATATCCCATATCCGAATGTCTTTTCAATTGAAAAGATCTTTACTTTAAATAACAGCCTGTAGCCGATGACAAAGAAAATAAATATGAACAGGAATGAGGCTATACCAAACCATTCGTAGATGAACTGGTGCGCAAGCAACGCGCCTACTTTGCCAAGCCAGTTCTCCACTACCGGAGATATATTTACCTGCTGTAATTCCTCGTATGACTTCCACAAGTTACCCCAGCCTCCGTTCGCATCAATTACATAACTGTAATCGTCCTCCCAGGTGAAAAGATAGGAGGTAAATGCAATCAGGAAATACAAAGAAAATATAATAAATACCAGACCAACTATCTTGATCAGTCTGCCATCCTGCAGGTTAAGCCTGGGCATAATGTCTGATCTTTCTTTAAACTTACTGGTGCCCGATGCTTTCGGGCTTCGCTTGTCAGCTGATTCGTTTCTGAATGAATTGGACTTAAATTGGTTTCCCCTTACTGACATTTCTTTACTAGAATTAATAATCAACAAACTTAGATAAATTGCGTATCATTTAGTTACACTACAAAAAAATATTCCTGACTTTAAACCTTTTTTATCTCTGCCGGTCATAACTACATATGGCACGCAAGTTTTGATTTTTAGATATAGTTTTGTTTTAGGTGAGTCCCGCTGAATGAATCATTAGCGGGATTTTTTTGTAAGGGGTATTACTGGGAAATTCCAGTTATACATCCCAGATTCTGAGGCGGATCCTTTTGATATAATGCCTCACATCCAATACCAGCGCAGCCAGAATATAGAACACAATAGGGAAGCCTACCGCTAAAAAGGAAGAGTAGATAAAGAAGAGTCTGATCTTACTGATAGACATATTGAGCCGTTCGGCCAGGTAAGTACATACCCCAAAACTTCGTTTTTCAAAAAAAGTAATGATCTTTTGAAACATCTTATCTATTTAACACCTTGATTCCGGTACCACAATTTAAACATTTTTTTTGACTGTAACAGCATTTATTTAATTGTAATAACGCCTGGAACAGTAATCCATTGCCCGGATCAGCCCGAAAATCTGAATCAGTTATATTGACCTTGTCCTTTACAGGGAAAGGACCGCGCTAAATTAAACCGGCAAATGCTTTTCTTCTTTGACTTTATTCCTTTGTGATCTGTAATTCGTGATAAATACACCAAAAATGATCAGTGCGGTTGCAATAATAATATCAACAGTGATGATCTCATCAAGAATGAGCCAACCCAGAAAAAGGGCGATTACCGTATTAAAATAAGTAAGTACCGAAACTTTTGTTGCCGAAACCTTTTTTAGTGCATAGTGATAACAGAAATAACCGATAACTGAACCGAATACAGCCAGGTAAACAACAGCCATCAAACTATGGGTACTCCAGGTCGCAACATCTGTATCTGAGGAAAAGATAAACGCAAGGCAGAGTTGTATAATGGCAGAAAACACGAACTGGTAAAAAAGATCAAGAAATATGTTGGCAGATTTATGGGTGTATTTCTTGGTATAAATCGTACCGGCAGACCAGCCCGCAATTGCAAAACACAGGTATAAAATTCCTGTTTTGTAATTGGGATCCAATAATTCATGAATGCCGTCCCTGAAAATAAAAGCTACCCCCAGAAATCCTATTATCACACCCACGAAGCCTCTTAGGGTTAATTTTTGTACGCCCGCAAGGACGCTTCCCAGAAATACAATAAGTGGGCTCGATGCGTTCAACAGAGATGTAAGACCGCTGGGGATGGTCTGTTCTGCCACCGTAGTCATTCCATTGGCTACAACGATCATCAATACAGAAACCAGCAGTTGCCTTCCCATGTAAGCGCGGTTCATCCATTTGAGTTCATTATTGCGCAGCAGAACAACAAGCAATATCAGCGACGCGATAGTCTGTCTTATAGCCGTAACAAACCATGCCGGTATCGTTTCAACGGCGACCCGAATGCCCAGATAGGTGGTACCCCATACTATGGCCACACCCAGCAAAGCCAGGATCAACTTAAAATCAGTGGGTTTGATCATATCAGACTTGCAGCAGTTAAGATCTGCTCCATCTCCTGCTGAAGTTTCAGGGCCTCTGCTCTTGCCCTATCGACGAAGTCTTCTCCCTTACCGGCATAAATAATTCCTCTTGAGGAATTGATCAGCAGGCCGCATTCGCTGTTCAACCCATATTTGCAGACTTCAGAAAGGCTTCCGCCCTGCGCCCCCACTCCGGGAACCAGTAAAAAATTATCGGGGGCAAATCGTCTGATGTTTTCAAACTCCGCGCCCCTGGTAGCTCCAACCACATACATCAGCTGATCACTGCCAGCCCACTGTGAGGAAACCCGAATTACCTCCTCATAAAGCTTACCATCCGGAGTCTTGTGCAACTGAAAGTCGCTATGCCCCTCATTTGAGGTCAGCGCAAGCAGAATCACCCATTTATCGGCATACTGCAAAAACGGGCCGACAGAATCCTTCCCCATATACGGGGCTACCGTAATGGCATCAAAACTCATTTCAGATTTTGCTTCATTAAAAAAAGCATCAGCATACATGGCCGAAGTATTTCCGATATCACCTCTTTTAGCATCGGCAATGGTAAAGATATCTTTGGGTATATACTGCCAGGTCTTTATTAAAGTTTCCCATCCCTTCAGACCCATCGATTCATAAAATGCGGTGTTTGGCTTGTAGGCTACACACAGATCTTTGGTTGCTTCTATAATTTGCTTATTGAACTCCAATACTGGATTTTCATATTTCAGCAGGTGTTTGGGAATATTCTCCAGAACAGGATCAAGGCCTACACATAAAAAAGATCTCTTGGTTTGTATCTGCTCAAATAGCTGCGTCTTATTCATCAGGGGGTATTTTGTCTGCAAAGATGCCAAATTTAACACTGACTTAACGGCAATTTTAAAATTTTTAGATCGTTTTATTTTAAACAATTTTAGTTTTTTTTTGGAGATTAGGTTTCAAATACATACAATTGCAACATAATTCTCAAAAAGTTTATCTGACCATTCCAGAAAATCCCATTAAAAAATTTGTTTTCCACTTTATTTTATAGCTGCATTTACTGCTTGGTTCAACTGATAAATACTTTTTTAAAAAATTCTCTACACCGATATAATGTTTAATAAAACAGAATTAAATGAAAAACTCACTGCCGAATTGCGTGAGATTGCTAAAACCAAGGGTATACTAAACGCAGAAGAATTACGCAAGGCTGAACTGGTTGAGATCATTGCTCAGATTGCTGAGATGGAATCTGCACCAGAGACTCCGGGTGATGATCCTGAGCCGAAGGCGCCAAAAGTTAAAGCTGTAAAAGGTACTGCTGCTAAAGAAAGTACTACCGAAAAACCAGTCAGAAAAAGAACCCGTATTCCTGCGAAAGAGGAAGACAGCAATACACAAAGACCGTTCAACAGAGCCTCTCTGTTTGATCCTCAGCCAGCGTCTGCGGAGAACTTCAATGAAGGAGCAACAGCCGAAGAAGAAGAGGCTCAGCCAGATTTTGAGGCAGCGAAAGAAGTTACGGAAGTAGCTGAGGTTGCCGAAAATACGTCTGCTCCTGCTGCACCGTCTGCGGTTCCTGCTTTTGAAAACAAAAAGAACAAACCTCAACCTCAGCGAGAAGAAGTAAGACAAAAAGGCAATACGGTTGGCCAGACGAGCAAACAAATCGAAAATAGCTACTCCAATCTTGATTTTGATAACACCATTACAAATGAAGGTGTTCTGGAGATCATGCCCGACGGTTATGGCTTCTTAAGGTCTGCAGATTACAATTACCTGTCTT
>Ga0126314_10001503_pt1 | contig 11267 bp, 11 predicted proteins | sample Plot105B_FD_92535 | JGI IMG/M metagenome (GOLD analysis project Ga0126314, IMG submission 92535) | Serpentine soil microbial communities from UC McLaughlin Reserve, CA, USA - Plot105B | ecosystem: Environmental > Terrestrial > Soil > Grasslands | place: USA: UC McLaughlin Reserve, Lake County... | reverse complement strand
TTTAATGACAGAGAAACAACGGAGATAGTCGTGACGGTTCTTCTATTTTTTGCAAATTGTGATATCCGAATATGCAACTCTTGTTTTGCCATTAATTGGATAACTCTGAGAATTAGCTTTTACGTCCAAAGAAAATCTCGCTATAATCATGTCCTAGACATTAAGGCACAGATTGTGATATATGCAGTGGAAACATTAATGGAATTGAGATATGATTTACAGTATTTCCATTTAATTTATCCATATGATGCTTTAATCGTTAATCGTTAGACAGCGATGCAAGAAACAGTAATAACTTTTATTATTATAAAAAATATTATTATAGCGAATATTTCTTAAAAGGGCAAAGGCTAATTCCAAAGCATAAGAGATGGCATTTTAGATTAAATTCGATAATTGTTGCTCTTTCTTGGAACAATTTAACGTTATTACATTTGACAATTTATTACATTTGACAATTTATTACATTTGACAATATGTCAGCACCTATAAATTCAATTTGGAATAAGTGGGGTCGGCCGGATTCGAACCAGCGGCCTCCAGCGCCCAAGGCTGGCATCATACCAAGCTAGACAACGACCCCGCTGCTAAAATCATTTTCACGCAGCACTACCCATCAGCATAATTTTAAGTTTCTTCAAGCAATCAAAAATCTTTCTGATCAGAGTAACATATCAGACAAATACACATTGGATCGAGCATATGTACATAGTCTAACTCCAGACCATCCTTAGAATAACAAGGTAAAAATAGCCAGTTTCATGGATGTGGAATAAATAATGTTATTGAGACAATAGCGGAAGTGCATAATCAGCAATTTTTATCCTCAATGAGGTAGTAGTTATGATATCATAAATGCAATTTGGCTCTATGTTATTATACTATTTTAATAATTTTTTAATGTCAACCAACGGGCATAGAAAGTCTAGAATATTTTGCTCTTTCTTCTAGTATGGTTATAGAGATATTTGAAATTGACACAGAATAACGAATAGATGCTGCTTCTTTTTGTGGTTGGATATTTGCAATATCTCTTTATATGTTCAATTGCGACAATTGCCAATATATATGAATTTTTTTGAATACTATCAACAGGCAGGGAGAATAGCAGCACGAGTGCGAGAAAATACACGAAATAAATACCTCGTAGGTAATACGCTATTTCAGATTTGTGAATCTATAGAAACTGATATTGTAAGCAGAGGGGGATCGCCGGCATTTCCAGTAAATGTCAGTTTGAATGAGATAGCCGCACATTATACTGCCGAACCCGACGATCAGATTATTGTAAATGATGGCGATGTCTTGAAGATCGATATCGGTGTGCATATTCATGGTTATATTGCAGATACAGCAGTAACTGTTTGTTATAATCCAAAGTATGACGCGATGGTAAAGACAGCTGAGACTGCTTTAAGCGAAGCAGTAAAAGCAGCTAAACCTAACGCCAAAGCTAGTGATATTGGAAAGATAATAGAAAATACAGTATCAAAGCAAGGATTCAGACCTATTCAGAACTTGAGCGGACATTCGTTAGAACAATTTACTATACATGCAGGAAAGTCAATACCAAACATTTGGACTATTGGATCATTTAGCCTTGTTTCCAATCAGGCTTACGCCATAGAACCCTTTGTGACAACAAGAGATGGTCAGGGCATAGTTTATGAAGGCAAAACTCGTAATATTTTTGGTATTGCGTCTCGTAAACCAACTAAAGATAAAGAGGCCGATGAATTTCTTGAATATATTTGGCACACCTTCAAAACTTTGCCATTTGCTCTGAGATGGATGATGGACAAGTATGAAGATAAAAAGGCTCGGCATTTAATGGAACTATTAATAAAGAAGAGAAATGTTCGCGCATATCCAATTCTTGTCGAAGGAAATAGGAAGATTGTTGCTCAAGCTGAACATACACTAATTCCTACTAATAATTTTATCAATGTAATCACCTTGTAAACTTTTGCCAATGGATATATCTTCGACTTTTAGGTTTCATAGTTTTGTTTTTCTTTTTGTTTCTCTACAGGATATTCACCATAAACTGCAATAATCATAGTAACTTCAGAACATTTTTTGCAGTTTGAGCCAAATTTATAAATATAATCTCCATCCTCAAATTTTCTCTTCTTCTTTTCATTGCATCTCTGACATATTTCCTCTGTATAAACTATGGGACTAACTTGCTTCTTCTTTTTAAACCACATCTATTGTGCAACCCCTACCGTATTTCCTACTCCAATAATTAAAACGGATTGTCTCTCGATAGTTTTTTCTTCAATTGTGGTATATACAATATCTCTTACTTTATCAAATGAATCACAAATCTCTTTTCGCATAACCGTAATTGCGTCCTGAACAGATTCTTTTACTATTATAGCATAGACAGGAATACTGAATTTTGTCGCGATCTCTTCGATCTGATATTTTTCAACTCCGATACCGCCGATAGCGGATCCAATACCTTCAGCTACAGCACCAGTTGTTTCGCCTTCTAATTTCAATGCCGCGTCTATCGTTATGATGGCATCAATTTTTAAACCAAGTTCGCCAATAAGCCGTTGCACTGCCTCTCCAGGCCTGCCTACGGTTCCAGTTGGCCCTTCGGCTTTGAGCAAATATAATTTTCTGCCCATGTGTTCATCTTCACTATATACTGTCTCTTTTGCGATTACTTTTTTTTCTTTAGTAATCATCATCTTACCAACAACCATTGGACCAATGCTGTCTCCTATAGGTTGACCTTTTTTGAATGCGCCTATTGCATTTTGTAATGCTTCTGCTTCTTGCAATAAAAGCGGCATAACCATTTGCAGTTGTACAAGTACAAACATGCTTGTTGTCCGCTTACCCATTAAGTAAAAATGCCTAACAACCTTATAGATCATATTTAGTGCTGTTGCTGCCTCCAAGATGTTTTCTATACGTGAGGCTTCAGCTTCTGTCATAATACTAGCCAATTTTTTTACTTCTGTTCGAATTCTTTCATCTCTAGTCCTCATCAGATGGTTAAGCTTATTCATAATGCCATTTGGATCGAGATCAACTGGCATAATTGTAAAGTATTCCAAGAACTTGTCAATTTTGCTGCTGGGATCATGTGAAGGCTTTATTGATGTTCTAACATAATCAATAGCTTCTTTTCTTGCTCTATCTTTCATAGTCCTCAATTTATTCAATGATTTTGAAACGTCACTCAAAATCATCCATGATTGAAACTTCTGACCATACATCATCAATATAATGATAGGAGCAAACCAAAGAATATACATCAGAGGATTTCCTGTATCGGAACCTCCCGGAGCGAAAAGACCACCCAGTTGAAGTGAGAAAAAAATAACCATGTCTTATAGTCGAATCCAAATTGAATAGATTCTCAAACACAATTAAAGGTTACTTCATTGGTATCGTTTTGTATTGGAGATGAATGTATATTCATATATTCGTATTTATTTATATCCATATTGTGCTTGTGTGTTTTCTCCTGGAAAAAATTCATTTTGGTTTAATTACTATCCATGTGGTTTTATAAACATCTATTTTGCAGTAATTAAAGGAAAATGACTTCGAATGAGCAAGAAAAGAAACCAAAAAATAATGTAGCATTAGCCATAATTAAAATGCCTGACGGCAAAGAGCATGAAATACCATTACCGCCGAAGACGTTCAGTTCAGGTAGAGAGGGCTATTATGCTCAAATACAATCATTTGTATATGATAATGAGGTATACGGTAGCCAAATACAAATATGGAAAAAGGAGAATAAATGAAAATAAAAAGTATTATAAGAATTGATAGAAGGCTCTTTTTCTGAGATATCGTGAAGATAACGTTTTCTATTTGTATCAGTAATCAACTGCTAATACAGATAAGTAAATCAAAAATTGGATACAACTTAGATGACTTTATGTGTTTGCAAACAATGCAAATGACTAGGTCGATACTTTCATAGGTTTTGCTATAAAGTATCTTGTTGTATAGGTTAAGTGCTTGGTTATGGATAACAAAAGTCGAAGCAACATAACACATTATTTTTTATATCATTCTACTTTGGAAGTTATTTTTTTTACCTTAAAAGAAACGCCCTGTTCATACAAACCCTTAGAGATACTTTGTCCTAGGCCATCTTCTACTGCCTTAATTCTCTTCTTATCTTCTACTATGTCAAGGGGAACATCAACTTCGATTTCAACTTCTAGTATTAATTTTTTTGAATCGACCATCTAATGTTCAGATCTTTGATAGATCAGACCTATCAACTTTACCTCATCAGCTTCTGATTTATTAGATACATATATAATATATGACACCAAATCTTTTAGTTTATTAATAAATTTTATATAAACTAATTGATAATATGCTTTATGAACCTTATTATTATTATAAACTAGAGAATATTATAACCCAGCAATTAGAGAATGAATTTGGAATATGCCTCACTGCCCCTTATTTCTTTTTGCTACATATGCAGACGAAATAATGGCACGTATGACATAATTTCTTCTTCGTTTGCCTATAAGTGTATATTCTTTACATATTCTTAGATACTTGATCTTTGTAATGTATAACTTAACTGATTCCATTATGTAATCCATTTTCTATTATATAGGAGCTAAAATAGGAAATAAAATAATTGAAAGCTCTATCTATTTTGGTGATTGTATCTACATATGTCTAGGATATTGGCGAAGCAATATTGCCTTTATTCATCATTTTTATAACAATCATTAGCTAATTTACTATTCCAAGATCAGATTTTTTTCACTTCTGGATATGAGGCAAATAATTCGATACATCTTTGGTAATATAATTAAATTTTTTTTAAATATTATCAATATTATTTCTTACTTCAATCTCACGCTTAGCTTGCTACAAATTCCAAGTTTAAATTCAATTGCATGATATATGTTATCGTATTTATATTCTAACTAAATAATTAAATAACTTTCTTACCAGGATTCATAACAGATTTAGGATCAAATAGTTTCTTAACATCTTTGAAAAGTGAAAAGATGTCGCTGCCATACATATACTCGATATACTTTACCCTAACCAAACCATCTCCATGTTCTCCCGTAATTGTTCCTCTATTTCTTATTACTGTTTTGAAAACTTTTTGAGCAAGTCCTTCTATTAATTCGACCTCACCAGGCGAGCTCGTATCTATTAGTGGCCTTGTATGAAGATTTCCATTTCCTACATGACCATACATCACATACTCTAACCTATTATCCAAATACATTTGCTGTAAGTATTGTGTGTAATCATGCAACAGATTTAGATCGACTACTGTATCTTCTATCAAACCTATAGGTCGTCTACTTCCAATCGTCAATTTCATAATATGATTTAAGGCATTTTTTCTTGCTTCCCATATCTTCGTCCTACTCTTATCATCTGATACACTCTCCAGAGTATTACATTTACCAGATAATTTGCTTCTACAGTGAGTATATTTTCTTTCGACCTCAACAGGATTATCTCCGGCAAATTCTACAAACAATAGACAACCATCCTTTTGTGAAAGTCTTAGGGTATTATCCCCATGACGAATAACCGTATTGTCAAGCATTTCGAGAGCGACAGGAGAAAATTTCGATATAAGCGGAACAACAGATACAGCAGACAACAAATCTTCAAAACCTAAAACTAATAGATGACTGTACAATGGAACATTAAGAGTTTTCAACTTCACAGAGGTCACGATTCCCAATGTTCCTTCTGAGGCCGCAAATATCTTTTGAGGGGCAAGCTTTTGGCTATTTATTACAGCATCTAGGCGATATCCACACGAATTCTTAGTTACTTTGGGATATCTCTCATGAATTATGTTTGCATAAGGAGACAATAATCGTAAGAATGAGGCTATCTTATCATCAAATTCGTTATTGCTTCTAATATACCCAAAACTACCATCCGAATAAATAACATTGATTTCTTCAATAAAATCTATTGTGCTGCCGTAACCTAGACAATGAGCTCCACTTGAATTGTTTGCAACCATGCCGCCAATAGTGCAATAGTTACTACTTGCAGGATCAGGTGGAAAAAGTTTTCCTCTCTTTTTTAATTCATTATCTAATCTACCCTTTACGACACCTGGCTGCACTACAACATAGTCATCTTCTATTTCAATTATCTTGTTCATATACTTGGTGAAATCAATGATGACGCCGTCAGAAAGAGATTGGCCAAGAAGACCAGTTCCTGCTCCTCTCGCGGTTATTGCTATTCCTTTGGAAATACTATATTGGCATATTTTTTCTATATCATACTCATCGTGTGGACAAGCAATGACAGATGGTATTATAGAGTGACTGCTTGCATCAACAGAATAAATTTTCCTACTCCAATTATCAGATAAAATTTCGCCTTTAGCAATACGTCTTAAGTCATCAGCAATTGGAACTATCATCCTAATTATGATTAATAATAGTTGATTAGTATATTTATGTACAATGCTGTTTATATGTATATTAAAATACATATAAAGACGATATCAAGATTAAAAGATACGATTTAGAATATCTAGACATATAGCTAAAATGTCCCTTTCATATTATAAGTCTTGTATAAGAACATTTTTTAGTTAAGATTTCAATATTTATGAATACTATATATTACATATTTATTAAACTAAGAATAAATTATATTTTGGCCTTAGAACTTACAAGTATCTCATCAATAACCATACAAAATGTTGCAGAAAAAAACTAAGAGAATAAGTATTTAGTTAATACGTATTGAAATACATGCAAATTTTATCCGTACAAAATTGATGTCTTGACAGCGTTGAATGACATTAATATATATGCATGGTCCGACAGACGATAGAAAGACATAATATAATTACTGTGTAAATTGAGTTAAATTTTTTTGAACCAAAGTTGTATCGTCTATGAATAATATGAGATTATCAATAATAGGATTTGCAAATATTTTAACAGTGCAATTCGCAGATGTAACTATGCAGAAGTGATCGCAATTACAATACTTAATTGCTAAAAAAATTGGAGACAAATAATAATTGCATTTGAAAATACATAAATTAACCCAAAAACACGGCCGTCTAGAATTGGAATAAATAGAAATGACAAAATATTTACATCTATTCTGCACCAATCAATCCTAGCAGATCAAATCCTTCTGTGGGTTGAGTATTTATCTCCGCAATTGATATCAAATGACCATCGGGATCTTTGATAATAGCATGCTTGCCAAATGGCTCCTCTTTAAGCTCTTTAAAAAATTTCACTTTATTTTCTTTTAATTTTTTAACGTTAGTTTCAAGATCGCTGACCATAAATCCTACCAACATACTTATTCCTGTTTTTAATTTACTTTTATTCTCTGCTGGATGCAAAGCTAAAACTGTACCGTTAACGAAGAATTCTGTCCAATCCTCTGATTGGCTTTTAATCGGAAGGCCTAGAATATTTTTATAAAAAAATACCGATTTTTCCATTTCAGATACTATAAGGATTACAGCTCCAACCTTTTTGAATGACACTTTGTAACACCATTGAAATTTTATAGATGGTAAATTAAGAACTTATCGATAGGTATTATCGTAGTAGTATAAATATGTAAAAAGACTATACGGTTGGAAAAGCCATTCATTATATAGCCGTCGAATTCATAGGGAAAGCGATAATTGCAGTAGAATGGTTTAACAAGTCTGCTTTAATGCTAAAAACCGAGAATCGGATTACAAGTGAAGGGGACATTTATTGCTACGCTTTTACTTTTACTTTTATACGACAAATAATTAATAACCTATTTGAAAACATATCATCCACTATATTATTATAAATGATGATCTGAAATCAATAATAATGCTAATGTTAGATGGTTTTTATAGCCATAGTTGAGTTTTAATATTATGTTGTCTAAGAAACTTTTTTTCATCTATGTGGCCAAGAACAATGAATGGCAACAAAGACAAAAAGAGGATTGGGATTATGTTTCTTCGATGACAAGATTTTATCATTGGTGGATTAAGCATCATTTTAATATTGACTTTAATGTTGAAGCTGATATTTTACCAGTTATTCCCGGCAGACTTTTTGATCGGATGTCGGTAAGCTATCTGGCCAGGGATCATAAAGAAAGAGGTAAAACGGTCTATCATTTTTACTTAGCTTACTTTAAACCGTTATGGACAGACTGTCAGACTGAAGGATATTCAACTGAAAACTTTTGTATGGTTCTTTGGAAAAGGCCGACGAACTCTATTTCCGATAATGAACGTGCTCGTTTCTTTGCAGACACTAATTGTGCAAATATCTCTCACCTATTATGTCATGAGATAATTAGAATGAAAGGAAAAAAAAGAACGGAATATTTCGACGCAATCCATGATTTGTGGGATCAACACATTTACAAAGGTCTGCCATTAGTATACTATAATGAACGCTTTACGAAGGTATCAAAGAATACTCCTTATCGTTTCGTAACTTTGGATACAAACAAACTTTCTTTATAATTATGAGAAAACTAATATCACTATGGTTTGCTTTTTCTTAATTGATTGAGTTTACAGATAATTGTTAGGTGGGGGGCTATATTGTCCTGTATAGGAACTGCACTATTGATTACATTCATTCTCATCCTAATTGCTTTTCCTATTCTCAAAGAATGTCAAAATTTACATAAAAGATGTGAATTTATTTCAACCGCGCCCGAACCTCTGAAATCTTTGATTAATCCCATCTTTTTATCGACATCTCTGCTTATCATAGCATCAGGCGTAGCCATCATTAGGTTTGGCACTTGGTATCAGTATAAAAAAACAAGAGATAATAATTAGTGAAATCTAACCTGGCTTATTACATTGAACGCTTTCCTATTATCTAGATTACTCATTTAGAAGATTTTGTGTATAATCTTTCGTAAACTTTGAGCAAAATTAGCAGATACTAGTTGACCATAAGATGGTAATTAACAGTCCAGATGAGAACTTGGTTAAAAAAATATAATAAGCAAGGGAAAACAATCATGCTAAAGTAATATCGGCTACCCACTCTATTTTTGTGAGAAGGAGAATTTTGTTTAAAAAGAATTGGTTCAATAATCCATATTTTATTCAATTATAACCAAAAATTGATCCAATCGTCGAAATCGGTCAAGATTCTGCAAAATTAAAAAGCATGTAGATCTAATACATAATCAGCATAAGGTGCGAATTAGATGACGGAATTTAATAATGATCCATACTCGGTTCTTTTTGCTCAGTTTGCTTCAAAATTAGAGTCACATTTACTTAAATATGGAGTTGCATGTGTTGATGCAGATATGATAATTGAAGAGAGCTCTATTCTTTATTTTAGAAAATTAAATTCTTCCAAAAAGAAACTTTTTAAATTATTGAAAAGACAGGATCCTGAAATAGTATTCATTGATTCTGCCTGTCAAGTCATAGGAAGGCTTATCCCGGAAGCAAAACAAAATTTTGGTTCTTACAATGAGATATCGAAGTGTATACACTAAATGAATACTATTGAGTTAAAGGGTACATCTTTATTATAAAATGAATTTAGTATAATTAAAAAGATATCTTTATCTGAAACTAAATTATTCTGACAGCCGCCTAAATTTGAGCCTCGAATAATACAATAGACAGTATGAATGTTAAAGTTACTGCTATCAATACTCTTTAGAAGTATATCTCAAATCCCAAGAGAAGCCGCATTGAGATATTGAAATGGAATCAATGGTGGGGCCGAAGGGATCTATTCTGATAAGGATTTTGACCTAAACCATTTGAACCCTTGACCCACGGGTGTCTTTTCTAATTACTAGCCTTAATCTTTAGATCTGGAGCCCGTTGCGATGCCTGGCTTCGCTACGACCCCACCTGGCAACGCGTCAGAGATAATTGTATGTAGTCTGTATAAGTCTTGCTGGGGCTCATAATATACCTGTCGAATTCGTGAGACGTAGTTAGAAAGAAAGAAAGGAATAAATAATTTTATGATATATAAACGCTATTGATAGGAGAGACTCAGCTGCGAGCCAGGTTAACTAGGATCAAAATATTAAGAGCAATTGCAGAGAGAAACGGTTCAGCGGGATTCTCTGAGATCAGAAATGCTACAGGACTTTCCACGGGTTCAATCTATTACCATTTGGAGCGCATGGAGGATTATGTTATCAAGGACTCTAAGCAATACAAAATTACTGAAGAAGGACTAGAGCTATTACGGGAAATTGACAAGAAATCAGATGTCTATCCAACACACAATAAGGAAGAGGAGACATCAACGTCTCTTGGAGTTCAAACAGACGAAACAGTCAGACAACCACGACCATTGAGTCAACTTATAAGAGATTATTCAATTCCTTCCTTGATTATAACTTCCTTGGTTTTTGCGTCACTGGGCTTATATCTTAACATTACTATGATTTTTCCAAGCATATTTATAGAGAATAAGGTAATGGCAAACTCAGCTGCAATATCTTTATTTTCAACCTCTATACTAATGGTTGTCTCATTTTCAATCATCTTGAAAAGGCAGATGCTTACTACTGGATATACTCGAATGATGGTATCACTTTAACAGTAATGTCATTTCAATAGTAGGTGTTTCATAGTCTTCCAATTTGGCATATATATGTATGTAAATAGACTCCTGACATTTACTATTGTCTATTCTGAGATCCTTGTTGGTGTGGTGATTGAAAATGAATCTTAGTGTTATTAAAAAATTTACCTTTAGAATTATTTTATTTGTTAGAATTATATCAAATATTATTGATTTCATATTGTCTTGCTTTTTTATCTTTTACATGCCGAATATATTATGAAATATAGAAGCAGGACAGACATGGCTACCTTAATTTAGAAGCTGCAAAGGGTGAACAGCAAAGAGTAAAATTATGTACAAGGCCTTTCTCTTATGCGACTCCGAAAGAATATATATACATATGTTATAGCAAATGGCTTGATAAAATATAATAAAAAAGGTCAAATTTTAAAATAACGGAAAAAATCTGCGTGTTTTTTACAAGTATAGAATGAGTGGAAGAAGTAATTCCTATTAAACGTTAAAAGGATTAAAAGATTAGCATAACTAATTCTCATAAACGATGCATAATAATATCGTTGTTATTCAGTTGAAATCTCCATCCCTATTCTGAGATGCTTCAGCTTCAATCTTAGATCCATTTTATTTTAAATACTTGGCATCTGGTTATATCATCCTCGGCCACACATATATGAAATAAATGACCTCATTCTGAATGCTTCTATGATAGTCTATAAC
>Ga0126314_10001502_pt1 | contig 11270 bp, 13 predicted proteins | sample Plot105B_FD_92535 | JGI IMG/M metagenome (GOLD analysis project Ga0126314, IMG submission 92535) | Serpentine soil microbial communities from UC McLaughlin Reserve, CA, USA - Plot105B | ecosystem: Environmental > Terrestrial > Soil > Grasslands | place: USA: UC McLaughlin Reserve, Lake County... | reverse complement strand
CATCGGCTTCGCCATGCAGGAGGTCGGGCTCGACGAGCTCGCTACCGGCCGCGAGCTACTGGTTCTTCAGGGGCGCCTCCACGGTCTCTCGCGGCGTGAAGCCGCGCGGCGCGCCGACCTCCTGCTCGAGTTGGTCGGCCTCGAATCGGAGGCGAACGAGCGAATCGCCGGCTATTCGGGCGGCATGAAGCGGCGCGTGGACCTCGCCTCGGCGCTCATCCACCTGCCGCCGATCCTCTTCCTCGACGAGCCGACCGAAGGCCTCGACCCGCGCGCTCGCACCGCGATCTGGGAGACGCTGGAGCGGCTGAACGAAGCACTCGAAGCGACTGTCCTTCTGACCACGCACTACATGGCGGAGGCCGAACGACTCTGCGCTCGGATCGGGATCATCGACCGTGGCCTGATCGTCGCCGAGGGCACGCCCGCCGAGCTCAAGGGCGCGGTCGGCGGGCCGAACGCCACGCTGGAGGACGTGTACCTCCGGGCCACCGGAAGAGGCTTCGCCGCGGAGGAGACCCTCCCCGCCGAGCTGACCGCAAACAACGGAAGGGAGGCGGCATGAAGTCGACATGGCCCACGTGGCTATTGACGAAACGGACGCTGGTCCAGTTCCCGCGCAACCCGATGGTCCTCGGCTTCTCGGTCCCGCCGGTGTTGATCATGTTCCTCGTCTTCGGGGCGCTGTTCGCCTCGGTGCGCCATTTGCCGGGATTCCCGACCGACAACTACTACGAGTACCTGGCCCCGGCGGCAGTGCTGATGACCACCGTCCCCGGGATCGCGAACTCCGCGGTTGCGCTCGCCACCGACTTCCAGAACCGCTACCTGTACAAGTTGCTCACGACGCCCGCGTCGGTCGGCTCGATCATGCTCGGCCGCCTACTCGCCGACGGCGCCCGCTTGTTCATCCAGGGCGGGGCCGTCCTCTTGCTCGCGCTCGCGCTCGGCGCCCAGATCGCGACGGGATTCGCAGGAGCGCTGCTGATGCTCTTGATCGGCACGCTGTTCGCGATCGTGACCTTCGGGGTCTTGACCGCGAACCTCGCGCTCAAGACGAAGGACCCCGCAGCCGTCCAGGCAGTGTTCCCGATGGCGTTCCTGCTCATCTTCCTGAGCACGGCCTACCAGACCACCGATCAGATCGAGAGCGGGGTGCTACGGGCCATCATTGACGCCAATCCGACCGAGTACGTGCTCCGCGCCATGCGCGGCCTCATGCTGACCGGCTATGACTGGACGGCGATCGGCGTGGCCTTCCTCGTCATCCTCGGCCTCGGTCTGCTGGGGCTCCCGCTCACCATCCGCAACTACCGATCGGTCTATAGGTGACGGCCGCGCGCCACTGCGCATTCTCCACACGACGGCGCCTGCCTCCTCGCCGAGCGACATCCACAGCATCCATCGCGAATCAGCCGAGGTGGCGCAGCGCATCCCAGTCCTGCGACCAGGCGCGTCGCGGGCCGGCGCAGACGGCGACAGGCGCTCCATGCTCGTCGTTGTCGACGCCCGCCGCGTTGTCGATTCGGGTGACGAGCTTGCAGTTGCGGAACCGGGTCCCGAGCACTCCGCGGTCGAGGCCGACGGTGATCACCGGGGCGCTGCCCTCGGGCGGCGGACCCCATTCCCCGTACGCGTTGTGTCCGCTGTAGGCGTGGGGGAGGCCCAGCGAGGGACCGTAACGGTCGATCGCCCCAGCCTCCCCGTAATTGCTGGTCAGGATCACCGGCTCCTGGGCGCTCGGCAGTCCCTGCTTGACGCTGGCGACGGTTTGGACGAGCTCCGGCCAGCCGATCGTCTCGCCGACGTCCTCGTTGACCTCGATGACCGGATCGGATTGGTCCGCCGGCAGCAGCGGCAGGGCGACGATCAGGCTGACCGCGGCGCTCATGGCGAGCGCGACCGCCAGCAGGGCGACCCGCGCCCTCTCCCGACCGCGGTCCAGCCACCCGTCCACAACTCCGGCGCCGGCTCCGAGCAGCGCTGGCAGGAGACCGGCGAGGTAGTACGGCTTGCCGCCGCTCGCCATGAAGACCACGGCGAGTACGACCCATGCCCAGGCCAGAAACCGGACACCGCGCAGCGTCGGATCGCGGAACAGCCTCACCAGCCCGGCGATCCAGACAGGCGCGAGGAGCGGGCTGACGAGCAAAAACTGGAACGGGACAATCGCCCACCACGGCTCCGAGCTCGCCGACTGGCCTTCGGCGATCGAACGTGAGACGTCGACTTGTGGCCAGTCGTGATCGGCCTGCCACAGGATCCAGGGCATCCACAGTGCGATCGCGATCGCCGTGCCGAGCCAGACGTAACGGTTGCGGAGCAGCCCGCGCGGCCCGCCGATGACGACGCCCGCGAGCATGCCGATACCCAGAAATGCCGGCAGCGGCTTGTTGAGGAGGCCCACGCCCAAGACCCCTCCGGCGATCAGCCACAGCCGATCCTCACCGGTACGCACTGCGCGAACACAAAGCCAGGTAAGCGCGGTCCAGGCCAGCAGATCGAAGGTGGAGGTGCTGAGAAGGTGACCCGTGACCAGCACGATGCTCGCCACTGCGGCGCATGCCGCCGCGATCAAGGCGGCGCGCCGGCTCCCGCCGAACTCGCGCGCGAGCAGACCGGTCAGCAGCACCGTCCCGCCCGCCGCGATGGCGGACGGAATCCGCAACATCGTCAGCGAGCCAGGAGCAATGTCGCTCATCACCCGAGCGATCAGCGGCGCAACGGGGCCCTGGTCGGCATACGCCCAGTCCAAGTGGTGACCTGATGCAAGGAAGTAGAGCTCGTCGCGGTGATAGCCGTATCCGGAGGCGAATGCCACCAGCACCGCCGACGTGGCCGCGGCGATCAGCAGCGCTCCCTTGTTGTCGCCCAACCTAATTCGAATAGCTTCTCCCAATCTTGGGCTCGTCTGCCGGCCCACTGAGCCCGTGAACGGCGCTGTCCCCGCGTATCCGGGAGGCGTTTTCAGTCCTCAGCCGAGCGCGTAGCGCCTGCCCTCGTGATCCGTCCGGGGGCGTGACCTCGATCCAGCGCTCGCCACCGCCGTACTCTGCATCCAAGGTCGCTTCGAAGCCGACGACCGTGGTCCAGAACTCCTTCGCGGCCTCTTGGTCGGTGATCGGAATGACGACCTTGCTGACTGCGGTGATCACTTCTACCTCCTTGAGTCGTTGTTCACGCCTTTGGCTGCCACAGCGCGATCTCGGCTCCCGTGGGGACGGCGAGGATGCTCCGCCAGCCCGCCGGACCCTCGCTTGGCTCGAGTAGCACGGTGGCCCCGAGCCGCTGCGCTCGCAAGGTCGAGAGGGCGAGGTCGCTCACCTCGACGTACGGAAGCCACGTCGGTCGCTCGACCTCGCTCTCGACCACCCCGGCCTCGATGCCCCATGCGGGCTCGAGGGCGAGGTATGACCCGCACCGCTCACGGACGGTTTCGACTTGCCAGGAGAACAGGCCCGTGTAGAAGGCGCAGGCGCGCGCCAGGTTGTCCGTGCGAAGCTCGAGGTGAACGACCGGGTTGCCGGAGGCCGTGGTCATCTGCTCTGCCCCTTTGACGGAGCCGGCGCTCGAAAATGAGCGCGGGCGATGAATCCGGCGAGCGCGCTGCGTCTAAGTTGGTGAGGTGCGCTCCACTGCTACGCAGGACCTAGCCGACGCTCGCACGCTGATCGACGGCGCCCGTGCCGGCGACCAGGAGGCCTTCGGTCGCATCGTCGATCGCGAGCGAGGAGCCCTCGAGGCTCACTGCTACCGGATGCTCGGCTCCGCCCACGACGCCGAGGACGCGGTTCAGGAGACCTTCGTCAAGGCCTGGCGCGCGCTTCCGGACTACCGCGGTCAAAGCGCGCTTGGCACCTGGCTTCACCGGATCGCGACCAACGTCTGCATCGACGCGATCCGTCGGCGCCCGAAGCGGGTGCTGCCGATCGACTACGGAACGGTGCCCAAGGAGGGCCCGGGCGAGCAGCCGCAGCCCGTTCGCGAGCCCGTATGGGTCGAGCCCTTCCCGGACCAGGACCTCGCAGCCGGGGAGGGACCTGCCACGCCGGCGGCGCGCTACGAACAGCGTGAGGCGGTCGAGCTTGCGTTCGTGGCGGCCCTACAGCACCTGTCGGCCAAGCAGCGCGCCGTCCTCATCCTTCGTGACGTCCTGGGCTTCTCCGCCAACGAGGTCGCGGCGATCCTCGAGACTACGGTCCCCTCGGTGACGAGCGCGCTCCAACGGGCCCGCCAGGCGCTCGAGCGGCGGCTCCCGGAGCAGAGCCAGCAGGCGGTGCTTCGCTCGCTCGGCGACGAGCGGCTGCAGGACCTCGTCAACCGCTTCGCCAGCGCGCTCGAGGCTGGCGATGTCGGCGCGATCCTCGCGTTGCTCGCCGAGGATGCGACGTTCTCGATGCCGCCGTATCCCGGCTGGTGCCGAGGACGCGAGGAGATCGCGGGTTCCTGGCTCATGCCGGAGAGCATGCCCTCAGAGCTCCGCTTCGTCCCGACGAGCGCGAGCGGCCAGCTCGCACTGGGCGTCTACCGGCTCGACCACGAAGCCGGGCGGTACCTACCGGTCTGCCTCGACGTGCTCGCGGTGCGCGACGGAAAGATCACGGACGTCATCGCGTTTCGCTCGCTCGACGACTACTCGCGATTCGGCCTCCCGGAGAGCCTCCCGCCCGATCGCGACCCGTGACCTTGGTCCGTTGGGCTCGAACCACCGTCTCGGGCGCGGCGGATCCTTTCGTGACCACGGTAGGCCTCTCCGATGTGGTCGGGCAGGTTCTCGGCTTGATCGCTCTCAGGTGATTCCGGCCAAGACGCGCTCGAGCTGGTCGAGGCAACCGTTCCATCCCCAATCCTGGGCGTTGCGGCGCTGGTCGGTCGAGATGCGGCTGTTGACGAGCACCACCCTGGTCGAGTCCTCGGACTCCGAGAAGGAGAGCTCGATCAGCTGCTCGTTTGATGGATCGTCGTGGAAGGTCCAGGTCATCGCCAGCCGGCGCGGCCGGTCTATCAGCGTGTACTCGCCGTGCGCCTCGGCCTTCGTGCCGTCCGGCTGACGCATCACCACCCGGATCCTTCCGCCCACCCGCAGATCGACCTCTGCCTCCGGCGTTTCCCAGTCGGCCTCGCAGTGGAACCAGCGCCGCATCACCTCGGGGCTGGTCCACGCGTCGAAGACGTCCTCGGCCGAAGCAGCGAAGGTCCGCTCGATGCTCACCACATAGCCCGGCTCGTCGATCACCGTCGCTCCTTCCGTTCCTCCAGATACTCATCGACGACGTCGAAGAGGCGCTCCCAGCGCTCGCGCTGGCTTTCTATCCAATCCGAGGCCTCTCCGAGCGCCTCAGTCCGCAGGGTCAGGCGGTGGGTCCTCCCATCGATCACGCGGCTCACGACACCCGCATCCTCCAGCAGCTTCACGTGCCGTGAGACCGTCGGCTTGGAAACGGCAAAGTCCCGGCTGACCTCCCCGACCGTCGCAACGCCGCCGCTGAGCCGCTCCACGATGTCGCGCCGGAGCGGATGCGCGAGGGCTTTGAACGTATCGTTAGCCATTCTGCTAACTGTATAGACTGGCCCAGCGGAACCGGACAACAGGAGGCGACGTCTATGACAGAGCACAGGATCGGCACGCAGGAGGAGTGGCAGGCGGAGCGCGACGAGCTGCTGAAGGAGGAGAAGGAGCTCACCCGCCGCGGCGACGAGCTGGCCAGTAAGAGGCGCGAGCTGCCGTGGGTCCCGGTCGAGACGGACTACCGGTTCCAAACCGCGGACGGCACGAAGACCCTTGCCGATCTGTTCGACGGCCGCTCTCAGCTGATGATCTACCACTTCATGTTCGGGCCCCAGTGGGAGGCTGGCTGTCCGGTCTGCTCCTCGATCACCGACACGCTCGCTCCCCAGGTCCCCCACCTCAAGGCCAAGGGCACCACGCTTTTGCTCAACTCCCGGGGACCGCTCGAAAAGCTCCTCGGCTACAGGGATCGGATGGGCTGGGACATCGACTGGGTCTCCAGCGGCGGCAGCGACTTCAACCGCGACCTCGGCTTCCTCTACACGGAAGAGGAGCTGAAGCCGTTCCTCGAGGGCGAGATCCCGGCGACGGTCGAGCAGAACGCGCGCATGTGCGGAACTGACGTGGCGAGGTACGTCGCCGAGGGGCCGGGTATGAGCGTGTACGCGCTATCGGACGGGACCGTCTACCGAACGTACGTGACCACGGCGCGCGGCCTCGAGCCCGCCATGGCCTACTACTTCCTCCTGGACCGGACGCCGAAGGGCCGGGACGAGAGTGAGACGAGGCCGCTATGGGTGCGGCGCCGCGACGAGTACGAGACGAGCTAGCCCGAAACCCGATCGGGGCCGAACCCGCTGCCGCGCGTTAACGTCCGGCGGGTGTCACCGGAAGCAACCACGGCCTCTCGGCGCCCCGGCCGGCCGGCGGCGGCCACGCGCGATCAGGTTCTGAATGCCGCGCTCTACCGGTACCTGCGCGGTCGCCGCGTCGACATCCAAGCCATCGCGGGCGAGCTGGGTCTTGGCCGCGCGACGGTCCACCGCTGGTTCGGGACGCGCGAGGCGCTGATCGGCGAGGTGATCGTCCTGGCCACGATTCCCGTCCTGGAGGCATCCCGCGCCGAGGCCCGCGGGAAGGGAGGCCCGGCCCTGCTGCGGACCTTTGACCGCTTCAACCGCAAGCTCGCCGAGGCTCCGGCGCTGCGGCAGTTCGTCGAGGCCGAGCGCGAGGCGGCGCTGCGGATCATCACGTCGCGCAACGGGATCGTGCAGCCCAGGATGGTGGCGATGATCACCGAGCTCATCGAGGAGGAGGAGCGCGCGGGAACCTACGAGCCCCCGGTCGAACCGTCCGTGCTCGGTTACGCCATCGTCCGCCTCGCGGAGGCCTTTCTGTTCAACGACGCCGCGCTCGGGTCGCGTGGCGATCTGGATCGACTGCGCGAGGTCGAGGCGGCGCTCCTACACGTCGCGCCATGACGGCGCCGGCGCCTGGGCCGTAAGCTCTCGGCCGGCATGGAACCCGTCGAGGTCGAGGGAATCGAACAGCTACGCGAGCTGATCGGCCGCGAGCTCGGGCCGACCGACTGGCTCGAGATCACCCAGGAGGACATCGACAAGTTCGCCGACGTCTCGCGGGACGATCAGTGGATCCACGTAGATACCGAGCGCGCGGCCGAGGAGAGCCCCTATGGCACGACCGTGGCGCACGGGAACCTGACCCTGGCGCTGCTTGACTACTTCCGCCCGCAGCTCATCCGCAACCACGGGGTGAAGATGGGGATCAACTACGGGTTCGACCGCGTGCGCTTTCCGGCGGCCGTGCCCGCGGGCTCGCGGGTCCGCGCCCGCGCAGAGGTCGCCTCGGTGGAGGAGCTCGGTGACGGGTGGTGGCACGTCGTCACCAAGTTCACCATCGAGGGCGAGGGCCAGGACAAGCCCGTGTGCGTGGCCGAAAGCGTCGGCCGGGCGCTGATCGCCTAGCGCGACCCTTACTGGACCGTCAGCGTGCCCTCCATGCCGGCCTGCTTGTGGGAATCCACGCTGCAGTAGAAGGTGTAACTGCCCGGCTTCAGGTCCTTCACGTCGAGCGTCGCCGAGGAACCGGTCACGACATCCGAGCACCCGAGCTCCTCCTCGCCCTCGGCCTCAACGCAGACGTCGTGCCCGAGAGCGTTGTTCGGGTTGTCGAAGTCGATCGTGACGTTCCCAGCCTTGGCGCTGAGTGAGTCCGTGTCGAACGCGATCTGACTGGGGTCGGCGGCAAGCTTGATCGTCGAGCTGGCGCCACCGCCTCCGCCACCTCCGCCGGAGGTCGTGGTCGCTCCGCCGCCGCCGGCTTCGCTCGTCGTGCTAGGGGTCGAGCTGCTGCTTCCCCCGCCTCCACAGGCCACGAGGGCTACCGAGGCCACTGCGGCGATTCCGAACGTCACGACCTTGATCATCGATCCTCCACTGGTTGCTTGGCGTGACTGTATACCCGACCTCTCGCCCTCAGGTTCAAGCGCTGTCGCGAATCATGCTGCCCCGCACCGTGCTCAGCGCCCGTGGAAAGTGGGCTTGCGGCCATCCAGGAACGCCGTCACGCCCTCGCGCAGGTCCTCGGTGGCCATGCTGTCGGCAATCCCGTGGCGCTCGAGCTGCAGATGCTCGGTTAGGCCGTTCTCGAGGCTTTGCGAGACGAGAAGCTTTGACATCCGCACGTAATGCGGAGCGCGCTTCGCGAGCGTCGCCGCACGTTCTCGGGCGGCGTCGAGCAGCCGATCCGCGGGCACGACCTCGGTGACGATGCCCTCCTCGCGCGCCTGCTCGGCGCTGAGGATCGGATCCTCCAGCAGGAGCTCCAGTGCCCGCGCCGGACCCACGACGCGCGGCAGGAAGTAGGTCATGCCGCCGTCGGGGGAGGCGCCGATCCGGCCGTAGGCGCAGACGAACGCGGCATCTTCGGAGGCGATCCGCAGGTCGCACATCAGTGCGAGCGAGAACCCCGCCCCCGCGGCGACCCCGTTGACCGCGCCGATCACCGGATAGGGGATGCGGCGAAAGTCCACGATGGCCTGGTGCAGCACCTCGGCGCCGCGGCGAACGTCCGCCGACAGGTACTCGCCCGACTCGTCCAGCCCACGTTTGAACCAGTTGACGTCGCCGCCCGCCGAGAATGCGCGACCGGCGCCGGTGACGACCAGGCCGCGCAGGCGCGCCCGATCGGCGAGCCACCCGGCGGCGGTCACCAGCTCCGCGATCAGATCCGGGCTCATCGCGTTCAGGACCTCCGGGCGGTCCAGGGTCATCGTCCCGATCTCGCCGTCGACCTCGATGCGAATCGTCTCGAGCTCGGGCGGGCTGGGTGCGGCTGCGTTCATGAATCTCCCTCGTTGCGGGTGCTGTTAGTGGAATGGGCATTTGGCCAGCGGGCCAGCAGCCTAACCTTGATATTGCGATGGCAAAGACGCAGAACCTGGACGAGCAGCGACGGCAGCTGCCCGATCAACCCGGCGTCTACATGTTCAAGGACGCCGAGGGCGGCGTTCTCTACGTGGGCAAGGCGACGGCGATCAGAAAGCGGGTCGCGTCGCACTTCTCGGGGCCGCACCGCGGCGGCCTCGATTTCATCGACCGCGTCGGGTCGATCGATTTCCTCGTCACCGAGACCGAGGCGGAGGCGCTCCTGGCCGAGCAGCAGTTCATCAAGCGCCACCGGCCGAAGTTCAACATCAGGCTGCGCGACGACAAGTCCTATCCATACATCGGGGTGAGCCTCGACGAGGAGTTCCCACGGGTCTACTTCACGCGCGAGCGCCACCGCTCGGGCCGGGTGTACTTCGGGCCGTTCTCGAGCGCGCGGCGGGTTCGGGAGACGCTCGACCTCCTCGGAAAGCTCTTTCAGTACCGCACGTGCGAGGGCCCGGAGCCCGGCCGCCGCTCGGGCGTGCCGTGTCTCGACTACTACATCAAGCGCTGTCAGGCGCCCTGTGTCGGCTACATCGATCGCGAGGAGTACCGGCGCAACATCGAGGCGATCGTCGACTTCCTGTCCGGCCGCTACCGCGACGTCGAGCGTGACCTGGAGCGCAAGATGGCCGAGGCCTCCGACGCCGAGGAATTCGAGCGGGCAGCGACCTACCGCGACCGCCTGGAGGCGGTGCGGACGCTGATGCAGCGTCGCAGCGTCGCCGGCGAGTCGCTGGAGACCGCAGACCTGATCGCCGTTGCGGTGGAGGGAGCCGGCGCCAATGCCCAGGTCTTCCAGGTGCGCGACGGGATCCTCGCCGAGCGGCAGGGCTTCTATCTAGCCAACGAGGGCGAGCGCGGTGAGACCGAGGTGACCGAGGAGTTCATCGCCCAGTACTACTCGGCGGTGCCGGCCGTCCCGCGGCTGGTCGTCGTCGGGTCGGCGCTTGCGGATCGCCTGGACGTGCTCGCCGAGGCGCTGTCGACCCGCCGGGGCGGGACGGTGGAGGTCCGAGTCGCCGAGCGCGGCGACAAGCGACGGCTGCGCGAGCTCGCGGAGCGCAACGCGCGCCTCGCGCTGGCCCAGGACAAGCTGCGCCAGGAGCGCCGGCGGCAGCAGCGAGTCGACGCTCTCTCCACGCTGCAGGAGGCCCTGGAGCTCGAGTCGCTGCCGGTACGCATCGAGGGTTTCGACATCTCCAACCTCGGCCCGGATCACACGGTTGCGTCGATGGTGGTTTTCGAGGGCGGCGCGCCGAAGAAGTCGGACTACCGGCGCTTCCGCGTGCGGGGAGACCGGACGGGAGGCCCGGACGACTTCGCTTCCGTCGAGGAGGTGCTCGGGCGCCGCGCCGCACGCTTCCTGGCGCAGGCTGACCTCTCGCCGCACGACTCCGAGCGCGACGCCTCGTTCGCGGCGCTGCCCGACCTGATCGTGATCGACGGGGGGAGGGGCCAGCTCTCGGCGGGCATGCGGGCGCTGGGGCCGCTCGCTGATCGGGGCGTTGCCGTGATCGGGCTCGCCAAGCGGATCGAGGAGATCTTCGTCCCGGGACGCTCCTCGCCGCTCCCGATCCGCGAGGACTCCGAGGCGCTGCGCCTGCTGCAGCGCGTGCGCGACGAGGCGCATCGCTTCGCGATCGAGTTCCACCGCCAGCGGCGCGGCCAGGCGATGACGCGCTCGCTGCTGGACGAGCTTCCGGGCGTCGGACCGGTGCGCAAGCGTGCGCTGCTCACGCACTTCGGCTCCCCGGAGCGGCTCGTGGACGCCAGCCGCGAGGAGCTCGAGGCCGTGCCGGGGATCCCCGGCAAGCTCGCGCGAGAGATCCACCGGCAGCTCCACAAGATCGGATGACCGCGCCACCGGGCCAATCGCACGATGGGGTGGGCGACGGACGGTCCCCAGTCGACCTGGTCGTGATCACCGGCTACTCCGGGGCCGGGAAGTCGGAGGCGATCGCCGCGTTCGAGGACGGCGGCTACTTCTGCATCGACAACCTGCCGCCGCGGATGATGAGCTCTCTCGGCGAGCTCTTCCGCCTCGAGGGCAGCGGGGTCCGCCGCGCGGCGGTCGTGTCGGACGTTCGCGGCGGCGAGTACTTCGAGGAGCTCATCGAGGTCCTCGGCCAGCTGACGCAGAGTGGCCTCACGCCCACCGTGCTGTTCCTCGAAGCCGACGAGGAGACGCTGCTCGACCGGTTCAAGGAGACCCGCCGGCGACACCCTCTCGCGCCTAACGGCCGCGTCATCGAGGGCATTCGGGCGGAGCGCGAGGTCCTCGGACCGCTGCGCGAGCACGCGGACGTCGT
>Ga0126314_10001501_pt1 | contig 11271 bp, 8 predicted proteins | sample Plot105B_FD_92535 | JGI IMG/M metagenome (GOLD analysis project Ga0126314, IMG submission 92535) | Serpentine soil microbial communities from UC McLaughlin Reserve, CA, USA - Plot105B | ecosystem: Environmental > Terrestrial > Soil > Grasslands | place: USA: UC McLaughlin Reserve, Lake County... | reverse complement strand
CTGGAGGAAGAAGAGGAAGATGTTCAGGACGTCCAGGAAGATGCTCGCCGCGATCGGCACCGCCTCCTCCTGGCCCGAGCGCCGCAGGCGGTTGAAGTCGAGCACCGTGTAGCCGCCGAAGATCACGAGTCCGGCGACCGACCAGATGATGTTCTCGTTCGGGATCGAGACGAAGAGCGCGACCAGCCCAAACACGATCAGCGCGAGCAGCGCCCAGAACAGGACGCGGTACCAGGACGACAGGTCGCGGCGGGTGGCGTAGCCGGCCGCGCCGAGGGCCGCGACGAACCCGCCGGTGGCGCCGGCGGCCTGCCAGACGGCGGCGGGATCGGCCTCGACATAGGAGCTCAGCACCGGGCCGAGCGCCAGGCCGAGCAGCAGGCCGAGCCCCAGCAGGAGCGTGATCGCGAGCTGCTCGTTACCGCGCTTGGAGGCGACGTTGAGGCCGATGATGCACCCGAAGCTCGCGATGAAGGCCAGGATCCCCCAGCCGCCGCTGAGGTCGCGGCCGATGTAAGCGCCGAGCGCGAGGAACCCGAGCGTCAGGGCGACGAAGCCCATCACCTGTCCGAACACCGCCCGCGACTCGTCGCGAGTGACCGCTGCCGGGACCGCCCCGGTGATGTCCGCTCCCGCGTTCACTACGTAGGTTGCAGGATCGTCTACGGAAATTGCGGCAACAAGCCGCGGATGTCGCACTGCGACAGGGACATTCGGCCGATGCCGCAGTACGTCATTTGGCTCATGGCAGCGAGAGGGCTAACGTGATCAGGTAGCCCATGAGCACGCAGGTAGCGCCCCCTGCCGTACGGCGAACGCTCACCAACACGGCGTCCCGCGGCGTGCGGTTGCCCTCGCTCCAATACGCCGCCGGCGTGCTGGCTCTCGCCACTGCCTACTACGGCGCGGCGAAGGTCGGACAGACCCTGCGCTACACCGCCTCGGTGTCCGCGATCTGGCCCCCAGCGGGGCTGGGGATCGCCGCGCTGTACCTGTGGGGACTCCGCTGGTGGCCCGGCGTGCTGCTCGGCGAGCTGGTCGTCAACGCACACCTCCTCGTCGACGACAGCATCCCGCTCGGGAGCCTGCTGGGCCAGCAGACCGGCAACATGGCGGAGATCATCGTGGGCGCGCTCCTGCTGCGTCGCCTCATCGGCCCGAACGCCGCGATGGATCGCGTCGAGCAGCTCGGCCCCATGCTCCTCGCGCTCGGGGTCGCGACCGCCATCAGCGCGACCTTCGGGACGATCTCGATGCTCGCCGGGGGAGTCGTCGACGCCTCGGACGCCACCACGTTCTGGCGCACCTGGTGGCTGGGCGACACCTCCGGGGGGCTGGTCGTCCTCCCGCTGATGCTCGCGTGGGCCCAGCACCCGATCGCTGCCTGGCGCCGTGTCTCGACGTGGGAGGGCGCCGCCGTGATCGCGGGCGTGGTCGCTCTCAGCTTCGCGGTGTTCTCGACGGACGAACCGGTCAGATACGCGGTCTTCCCGGCGCTGATCTGGGCGGCGTTCCGACTCGGTCCTCCGGGGGCGACGCTGTCCATTGCGATCACCGCCGGGGTCGCGATCGGCGTCACGGCCCACGAGGGCGGGCTCTTCTCCGAGCAGCCCATCGACCACCGCACGCTGATCACACAGGTGTACATCTGGGTGGCGGCGTTGACGACGCTGTTCCTGAGCGCCGTGGTCTGCGAGCGTGAGCGATCCGCGAGGGAGCTCTCGGAAGCGCGCAGGACCGAGGGCGGGCGCGCGGTGGAGGCGCGCCGACGGATCGCTCGAGACCTCCACGATTCGGTGTCTCAGGCGCTGTTCTCGACGGTGCTGCACGCACGCACCGCTCAGAAGGCGCTGGTGCAGGACGGAGGCGACCCCTCGGGACCTGTGGGCCGAGCGCTCGCCACGATCGCGGACCTCACAAGGAGCGTCCAGGGGGAGATCCGCGCGCTGATCTACGAGCTGCACCGCGAACCGGTCCACGACGGGCTGGTTGCGGCGCTGACGAGACACTCCTTCGACCTCGGCGCTCCGGACGGGCTGACCATCAAGGTCCGCGGACCGGAGTCGCGGCTGCCGCTGTCCCAGCAGGTGGAAACGCAGCTGTTCGCCATCGGACGAGAGGCGCTCGCGAATGTCGTGAGGCACGCCGAAGCCACCGTCGCGCACGTTCGGGTGGAGGCTCAGCGGGAGCAGGTCATCGTCGAGATCCGTGACAACGGGCGCGGCTTCGACCCCCGCAACGGGCATCCCGGTCACTTCGGCCTGGAGTCGATGCGCAGTCGTGCGGTCGAGGTGGGCGGGCGCGTCACGATCGCGAGCGCGCCCGGATGGGGAACCGTCGTAAGGGTTCGCGTCCCGGCGGAAGCGGACGGCACCTGAGATGGAACCTCGCTCGGACGAGACCATCGGGGTGCTGGTCGTGGACGACCACGAGGTCGTGCGCCGCGGGTTGCTCGAGTTCCTGGGCAGCGAGCCCGACATCGACGTGGTGGGGCAGGCGGCGGGGGGCGCTCAGGCGCTCGAACTGCTCGCCACGATGGAGTCCGAGGGCCGCCGGCCCGACGTGATCGTCATGGACCTGCAGATGACACCCGTGGACGGGATCGAGTCGACGCGTCAGATCCGTGCCCTCTACGGCGACATGAAGGTCGTGGCGCTCACGTCGTTCGCCGAAGAGGAGCGTGTGCACGCCGCGCTCCAGGCGGGCGCGGCGGGGTACGTCCTCAAGGATTCCGATGCCGACGACGTGGCCGCCGCCGTTCGCGCCGCGCACAGGGGCGAGGTGCAGATCGACGCGCTGGTCGCGCGCAGGCTGATGTCGTCAATTCGCCACCCCGCCGAGGCCGAGCACCGGGTCTCCGAGCTGACGTCCCGGGAGCTGGACGTGCTCCGTCTGGTGGCGGCCGGCAAGCCGAACAAGCAGATCGCCGCCGAGCTCGCCATCAGCGAGCGCACGGCGCGGACACACGTATCCAGGATCCTCCGCAAGCTCCGGCTGAGCTCCCGCACTCAGGCGGCTCTCTGGGCTGTGAGGGAAGGGCTGGTGGAGGTGGAGCGCGAGCCCCGCTAACCCACGCCCGCGACGCCGGGCAGCGCATCGCGCATCTCCTCGGGCAGGAAGGGCAGGTCGAGCAGGCTGAGCTTGACCTCGCTGCTGCCCTCCACGAGCGCCAGCACGATCGAGCTCGTGCAGCTCGATCTCGACAAGGAAGCCGAGGTTTCCCAGCCGTGCAGGCGGTCGTGCTCGCCTACGAGTCGGGCGTGGTGGCTCCCGGCTCGACGGTCAGCGAGTAGTCGAGCCAGCGGTCGTCGCGCTTCGCGCCGACGCGGTCGTACACCGCCTGCGCGCGAGCGTTCGTGTGGGCGGTCTGCCACGCCAGCTCGGTGGCGCCGCGCTCGCGGCAGCGGGCGGTGCATTCCGCGATCAGCGCGTCGGCGTGGCCGCCGCCGCGGGCGGCCTCGGACACGAACAGGTCGTTCATCACGCCGAGGCGCTCGGCGCTCAGCGTGGACCAGGTCCAGAAGATCGTCGCGAAGCCCACGGCCGTGCCGTCGTCGTTGCGCGCGATCACCTGCACGCCCTCGTCGGGGTGCGCGATCAGGTTCCGCGAGAGGGCGAGCAGCGCCTCGTCGGATGGCGACACCTCGTAGAAGTCGCAGTAGCCGCGCATCAGCGGCAGCAGGTCGTCGAGGTCGGCCTCGGTCACGGTCGCGATCACGGCGCCGAGGCTAACGGCCTAGCATCACGGCCGGTGAGCGAGGCGACCGACAAGATGCGCGCGGAGGGGTTGCCCGAGATCGCGATCGACACCTTCGCGCACTACGAGCGGCTCCTGAGCGAGGGCGACCCGGGCACGCTGCCCGAGTCCGAGCTGGAGCCGCTCGAGGACGTGCGCGGCTCGGACGACCTTCCCGACGGGGACCCGGCCGACCTCGAGCGCGCGGTCGTGCTCAAGCTGAACGGCGGGCTCGGCACGAGCATGGGGATGACGAAGGCGAAGTCGCTCGTCGAGGTCAAGGACGGGCAGACGTTCCTGGACGTGATCGCGCGCCAGGTGCTGCACCTGCGCGAGCGCCACGGCGCTGCGATCCCGCTGCTCCTGATGAACAGCTTCGCCACGCGCGACGACACGCTCGAGGCGCTCGAGCGCTACCCGGACCTGAAGGTCGACGGCCTCCCGCTCGACTTCATGCAGGGCAAGGTGCCGAAGCTGCTGGCCGACGATCATCGGCCGGTGTCGTGGGAGGCCGATCCGTCGCTCGAGTGGGCGCCGCCCGGCCACGGCGACGTGTTCACCTCGCTGGCGTCGTCGGGCACGCTCGACACGCTGCTCGACCGCGGCTACGAGTACCTGTTCCTGTCGAACTCGGACAACCTCGGCGCGGTGCTCGAGCCGCGCATCCTGAGCTGGTTCGCGCGCGAGGCGCTGCCGTTCCTCTCCGAGGTGGTGGACCGCACGGAGGCGGACCGGAAGGGTGGGCACCTGGCGCGCCGGGCGGAGGATGGCGGGCTGGTGCTCCGCGAGACCGCGCAGGTGCCGGAGGAGGACGAGGAGGCGTTCGAGGACACCGAGCGGCACCGCTTCTTCAACGCGAACAACATCTGGGTGAACCTCCGCGCGCTCAAGCGGGCGCTGGACGAGCGCGACGGCGTGCTCGGCCTGCCGATGATCGTGAACAAGAAGGCCGTGGACCCGAGCGACTCCTCGTCCCCCGCCGTGCTCCAGCTCGAGACGGCGATGGGAGCGGCGATCGGCGTGTTCGAGGGCGCGGCGGCGCTGCACGTGCGGCGCGCCCGCTTCGCTCCGGTGAAGACGAGCAACCAGCTGCTCGTCGTGCGCTCGGACGCCTACGAGCTGGCCGACGACTGGACCGTGCAACTGGCCCCCGGCCGCGACGCCGCGCCAATCGTGGACCTGTCCGACGAGTTCAAGCTCCTCCGCGACTTCGAGGACCGCTTCTCGGGCGGCCCACCCTCACTGGTGGAGGCCGAACGGCTCGAGGTGGACGGCGACGTCCACTTTGGCCGCGACGTGAAGATCCGCGGCCGCGTCCACATCGAAGGCCCAACCGAGATACCGGACGGCGCCGTCCTCGAGGGCTGATGCTGCTCTCGGACTCTTCGACTAGGCGTCCAGGGCGCTTCGGATCTCACCCAGGAGGGTCTGGGCGTCGAAGGGCTTCTGCACCAGGCGCACGCCGTCCATGCCGTGGCGGGAGATCACGTCGTCGGTGTAGCCGGACATGAAGACCGGTTCGATTCCGAGGCGGTCGGCCAGCTCCTTGCCGCTCATGCCGGGCATCACGACGTCGGTGAGGAGGAGGTCGATCTCGCCGCAGTGCTCGTCCCATGTGTCGATCGCGCGCGGGCCGTCGGGCGCCTCCAGCACTGAATAGCCCTCGCGCGTGAGGATGCGGCAGGTGAGGCGGCGCACCGCGTCCTCGTCCTCCACCACCAGGATCGTCTCGCCGCCCGTGGCGCCGTCGGCGCCGTTGTCCGAGGCGGGCGTGGCGGGGGGCTCGGCGTCGGTGGCCGGCAGCAGCACCTCGATCGTGGTGCCGGAGTCCGGCGTCGACTGGATCTCGACGGTGCCGCCGGTCTGCGTGACGATTCCGTAGACGGTCGCCAGGCCGAGGCCGGTGCCCTCGCCCTTCGGCTTGGTGGAGAAGAAGGGCTCGAAGGCGCGCTCCACCACGTGCGGGACCATTCCGTCGCCGGTGTCGCGGACGGTGAGGCGCACGGCGTCCGCCCCGTCCAGCGCCTCGGGCGCGTTGCCGAGCTCGATGCGCAGCTCGCCCCCGGACGGCATCGCGTCGCGCGCGTTCACCACGAGGTTCACGATCACCTGCTCCATCTGCGTCGGGTCGGCCTCGACGCGTCTCAGCGGGCGCTCGACGTCGGTCTGGAAGGAGACGTCCTCGCCGACCGTGCGCGCGAGCAGCGTCGTGAGCCCGCCGAGCACGTCCGCGAGGTCCATGACGCGCCGCTGCACGACCTCGTTGCGGCTGAAAACGAGCAGCTGGCTTGTGAGCCGCGAGGCGCGCTCGGCGGCCTTCTCGATCTCGAGCGCATCGGACCGGAGCGGCTCCTCCTCGTCCATTGCCTCGGTCAGGAAGCGGGCGTAGCCGCGGATCACCGACAGGAAGTTGTTGAAGTCGTGGGCGATGCCACCGGCGAGCTGCCCGACGCTCTCGAGCCGCTGCGACTGGCGCAGCTGCGCCTCGAGCCGCTTGCGCTCCGTGACATCGCGGCTGTTCAGCACGATGCCCTGTACGTCCGGGTCGTCGAGCTGGCCGGTGGCGGTCGTCTCGACCTCCATCCACGTGCCGTCCGCCGCCCTCATCCGCCACTCGACCGGCTTGCCGGGCGCGTTGTCGCGCGCCACGGCGGCGATGAAATCGATGGCGAGGGCGCGGTCGTCGGGGTGGATGAGGAGCTCGAGCGGCGTGCCCTCGTAGCCCCTCTCGGGGAGCACGAGCGCACGCTCGACCGAGGGGCTCGCGAACACGATCTGCCCGCCCGAGTCGATCACCGTGATCATGTCGGACGAGCTGTTGACCAGCGACCGGAAGCGGGCCTGGATGCGGGCGGCGTCCGCCTCGCGCATCGCCTGGATGCTGCGCGCGTCCGAGAGCGCGAGGCTCGCGTGGTCGGCGAAGGCGAGCAGCATGTCGCGCTCGATCGAGCTGTAGCGGCGCGCGGAGTCGTACGACGCGACGATCAGGCTGCCCACGGGGCGGCCGGACTCATGTACGGGCGCCGCCATCGCGGCGCGGATACCCCGCTCGCGGAAGAGAGTCGCGGCACCGGGGTCGCGCTGGTAGTCCTCCGACACGATCAGCCGGCCCTCCGACGTGGCGCGCCAGCCCACGCCGTCGCCGCGGGCATTGCGGACGCCGCGCAGCTCGAGGGCGTCGCGGCCGCGCATGGCCACAACCTCGAGCACCTCGGGATCGTCCGGTGGTATGAGTTGCAGCGCCGCCACCTCGTCGCCGAGCAGCTCGCGGGCGCCGAGGCAGATCGCGTCGAGCACGTCCTCCCGCACCGCGCCGTGCGTGATCGAGCGCTGGATGCGCGCGAGCCGCTCGAGCAGCTCCTGGCGCTCCTGGAGCGAGTCGAGAAGGCGCTGGTTGAGCTCCGACTGCATCTCGGCCTCGCGGCGCTGGCGGCGCTCCTCGGCGGCGAGCCGGAACAGGCGGAGCGACAGGCTCAGCACGTGCGCCATGCCGCGCGCGAGATACACCTCCTCGCGCGTGAAGTCGTCAGTGTTGCGCACGAAGACGAGCCGGGACGGCGTGTCCGGCTCCACCGTGATCGCGAGCGCGGGCCGGTCCGCGGCCGCGGGCGCGATCAGGCGGCTCGTGTGACCGTCGGCGATGTCCAGGAGCGCGGCCTCCACGACCGGGTCGCGTCTGAGGCCGACGGACGCCACCACCGCGCCGGCCTTGAGGAGCACGGCCAGGTCGGCGCCCAGCGCCTCCGCCGCGCGCTCGACCGCGACGCGGCCCGCGGTGCGCTCGTCCTCGGCGGACGAGACCATCGCGAGAAACCCCGTGAGCTGCTGGACCGACCAGTTGCCGGAGGCAGTCGGGGCGGGGACCTCGGATGAGGCTGGATGTGAGTGCACGCCGATAGGGGCCGGGCCCCCTCGGGGTCAGGGCCCGGTGCTGATCACATCGACGTTCGACGCGGGAACTTGAGCCTCCTCCAAGCGCTCGCGGCGCAGCTCGTCCTCCTCCGACCGCGTGAGCATCCGGACGAACACCCACACCAGGACGAGCACGAGCGTCATCGACTGCTCGACCATCATGATCACGCCCGCAACGTTCTGGTCCTCGACGGCCGTCAGGTTCCAGATCCGGGGCACGTCCTCGTAGAACGGATAGAACGCGGTGGAGCTCCACGCGAGCACGAGGCCGAGCGCCGCGAGACTGCCCTTGGCGGTGGCGATGTAGGCGAGCGGCTGGAGGCCGGTGAGGGAGCGCCGCATGGGAATCGGCTGAATCAGCGGCCACCAGAGCGCAAGCCCGGCGGCGAAGAACGAGAAGTGCTCGAGCACGTGGACGAGCGAATGCTCGAGGGCGGCGTCGTACAGCGCAGGGATGTGCCAGAGGTACATCGTCCCGAGCCAGATGACGATCGCGGTGACCGGGCTGGCGAGCGGCCCGAGCGCGCGCTCGATGCCCATCAGCCTGCGGGTGACCGGGCGGAGCATCACGCGCGAGAGGGAGAGCAGCAGGAGCAGCGGCGCGATGTCGCCGAGCAGGACGTGCTGGAGCATGTGCGCGGAGAAGAGGTACTCCTCGCCGAGCGCGTCGATGGGTGAGACGAGGGCGGCCAGGAGGGCGAGGATCGCGCCGGCGAAGGCGACGGCGTGCACCCAGGTGGCGCCGCGGCCGGCCGCGGCCCGCGCCGGCGCCGCCTCCTCGCGCGCGCCCGCTTCGCTGCGCACCTCCAGGAAGCGGCGCACGTACACGAAAACGAGCAGGGCGATCGGGGCGAGGACGGCTGGGTCTGCCAGCCAATGAATCCGCGGGTGGTCCACCGTCTCCGGATTGTCGCAATGCGGCGCCCATGGGTTGCAGCGGCCCCGCGATCGTGGCCCGGTGGCCTCCATCGGGAGAGTGCTCGGCGGACTGCTCGCACCGCCCGTCTGCTGGTCGTGCTCCGGCCTCTCGCGCAGGGGCGACCCCCTCTGCGCATCCTGCCTCGCTTCGCTCCACCGGCTCACCCCCGAGGCGGTGCTCCTGTGCGGCGTTCAAGTGTGGGCGCCGCTCGCCTACTCCGGCCCGGCCCGCGACCTGGTCCGCGCGCTCAAGTTCCGCGGCGCGATCGCCCTCGCGGACACGATGGCTGCGCAGATCGTCGCGAACGCGCCGCCCGGTCTCCTCGACGCACACCTCATCCCGGTGCCTCTCCATCCCAAGCGACTGCGTTCACGCGGCTACAACCAAGCGGCGGCAATCGCGGAGGCGGTGGGCCGGCGCGCCGGGCTTCCAATGCTCCAGTGCCTCGCCCGCTCGGGTCCCTCCGTCACGCAGGTTGGTCGTGATCAGGCTGAACGAAAGGCTGGACCCGCTGGTTCCATCCGCGCCGAGGGCGGCGCCCCCGAAACGGTTCTCCTCGTTGACGATGTTGTTACGACGGGCGGCACTCTCGGTGCGTGTCGGGACGCTCTCGTTGCGGCCGGGGCACGGGAGGTCGCGGCGGTGTGCTTCGCGCGGACGATCGGGCGCTGAGGCTTGATCGGCCTCGTAGAATTCATGGCCCCAACGTCCAGGAGGGCAGATGCGCATCCAGCTGAAAGGTCGAGGCAGCGCAACCACGGACGAGGAGCTTCTCTCTCGCATCGAGAAGAAGCTGGAGAAGGTGGCGCGACAGGTCTCGCCCCTGGCCGAGTGCACCATCGAGCTCCGGGAGGTGCGCGGCGAACAGGTCGCCGACGGCGCGCTGAAGCTGAAGGGCGTCACGCTCCGGGCGCACGAGACGGGAAGCGACGCCACGCACGCGCTCAACCTGGTCGCCGACGACCTCGCGCGCCAGGTGAAGAAGCATCGCGACAAGCGTCGCGGCCGCCGCGAGGCACAGCGCGCGGCCGCCCAGGAGCACGCGGTCTGACGGCCGCACAAAACCGGCAAAAACAGGCGCTCGGCCCCCGCTTCGGCCCCCCTGTGCCTTGCTACCGTTGAACCGATATGTCGATTCTGGACCGCGCCCTTCGCGTAGGCGAGGGAAAGAAGTTCAAGGAGTTCGAGCGCAACGTCGAGCTCATCAACGCGTTCGAGCCCGAGCTCGAGCTCGAGTCGGACGATGAGCTGCGTGACCGCTACGAGGCGCTGCGCGAGCAGTACCTGAACGGCGAGTCGCTCGACAACCTTCTGTACGAGTCCTTCGCGCTAACGCGCGAGGCCGGCAAGCGCGCCCTCGGGCAGCGTCACTTCGACGTGCAGCTGATCGGCGGCATGGTCCTTCACGACGGCTCCATCGCCGAGATGAAGACCGGCGAGGGCAAGACGCTCACCGCCACCCTGCCGGTGGTCCTGAACGCGCTCGCCGCGCGCGACGAGGACGGCAACCCGGCCAAGGGCAGCGGCGTCCACCTCGTCACGGTCAACGACTACCTGGCCCGCCGCGACGCCATGTGGATGAAGCCGATCTATGACCTGCTCGGCGTGACCGTCGGCATCCTCCAGTCGGGCGACTACGACATGACCGGCAAGAGCGAGGCGTACGGGTGCGACGTGGTCTACGGCACCAACTCCGAGTTCGGCTTCGACTACCTGCGCGACAACCTCGCGGTCGAGATCGAGGGCAAGGCCCAGCGCGGCCACGGCTTCGGGATCGTGGACGAGGTGGACAACATCCTCATCGACGAGGCGCGCACCCCGCTGATCATCTCGGGCCAGCCGGAGCAGGCCGCCGATCTCTACTACAAGTTCGCGGAGCTCGCCAAGATCATGGAGCCGGGCAAGAAGCCCGAGGGGATCGAGGCGAAGTCGAAGGAGTGGCAGGCCGACTTCGACTTCGAGCCGGACGAGAAGCACAAGACCGTGTCGGTGTCCGAGAAGGGCGTCGAGAAAGCGGAGAAGTTCCTCGGCATCGACAACATGTACCGCGCCGAGTACGGCAACCTCGTCAACCACCTCCAGCAGGCGCTGAAGGCCGAGTCGCTCTACAAGCGCGGCGTCGAGTACGAGGTGATCGACGGCGAGGTGAAGATCATCGACGAGTTCACCGGCCGCATCCTCGAGGGCCGGCGCTGGTCCGAGGGCCTGCACCAGGCCGTCGAAGCGAAGGAGGGCGTGGCGATCCAGGAGGAGTCGCAGACGGTCGCCACGATCACCTACCAGAACTACTTCCGCCGCTACGACAAGCTCGCCGGCATGACCGGCACGGCGCTCACCGAGGCCACCGAGTTCATGAAGATCTACGAGCTCCAGGTGGTTGAGATTCCCACCAACCGGCCGATGGTCCGGGCCGACCAGAACGACCAGATCTACAAGACCAAGGACGGCAAGTGGGCGGCCGTGATCAACGAGATCAAGAATCGCAACGCCAGCGGGCAGCCCGTGCTCGTGGGAACGATCTCCGTCGAGGTGTCGGAGCTCCTGTCAGGGCAGCTCAACAAGGACGGCATCAAGCACGCGGTGCTGAACGCGAAGCCGGAGCACGCCGAGCGCGAGGGTGAGGTGATCGCCGAGGCCGGGTGCCCGTTCGCGGTCACGATCGCCACCAACATGGCCGGCCGCGGCGTGGACATCAAGCTCGGCG
>Ga0126314_10001500_pt1 | contig 11272 bp, 9 predicted proteins | sample Plot105B_FD_92535 | JGI IMG/M metagenome (GOLD analysis project Ga0126314, IMG submission 92535) | Serpentine soil microbial communities from UC McLaughlin Reserve, CA, USA - Plot105B | ecosystem: Environmental > Terrestrial > Soil > Grasslands | place: USA: UC McLaughlin Reserve, Lake County... | reverse complement strand
GTTGAGATCGTGGGTGATGAAGACGATGGTCTTTTTCAGCGTCTTCTGCAGATGCAGCAGTTCCACCTGGACATCGCGGCGGATCAAGGGGTCCAGCGCGCCGAAGGGTTCATCCATGAGGAGAATTTCGGGATCGGTGGCAAGCCCGCGGGCAAGGCCGACCCGCTGCTGCATGCCGCCCGAAAGGTCCGAGGGCTTGCTCTCGCCATGGGCGCTGAGACCGACCTGGTCGAGGGCCGACTGGGCCCGGCGGCGGCGTTCGGCAAGGGCGATGCCCTTGACCTTGAGGCCATAGGCGGCGTTGTCGATGACGCTCATGTGGGGGAAAAGCGCAAAATGCTGGAAGACCATGGCGACCTTCTCGCGGCGGACCCGGCGCAGGGTCGCGGGCGAGCAGGCGGCAATGTCTTCCCCGTCGATGGTGATGGAGCCGCTGGTGGGCTTGATCAGGCCATTGAGCATGCGGACCAGGGTCGACTTGCCCGAGCCCGAAAGGCCCATGACGACGAAAATCTGGCCCCCCTCGACGCTGAAACTGGCGTCCTTGACGCCGATGGTGTTGCCGGTGGTTTCGAATATCTCCGCCTTGCTGTCGCCCTGGCTGAGGCGAGCGAGCGCCAGGTCGGGCGTGGGGCCAAAAATCTTGGTGAGGTTTTCGATCTTTAACTTGGCTGTCATGTACTCACAAAGACGATCCGCGGCTTTATTCTTCGCAGACCGTGCAATTCATCTGTTGTATATTTTTCGCGGAAATAGAATTTCTCACGCCGTGCACAGCAACGGCGCGAGATGTGGTCAATTTCCCTTGGATTGATGGGAAAGGTATTACACAGATTTTTTGAGATCAACCCTTGATGGCAATTTTTTGTCTTTTTAGGGGCAACCGGGTGCCTCAGATCAACGCGGCCAGGTTGGCGCTCGACTTGCCATCACGTCAACAATTCTGGGCGTTTCAAAGCACATGGAGCACGTGCAGCGCAGTGGTGTTCGCGGCAGAAAAAAGATTCGGATTTTTGTGGCTGAGCGCCGCTGCAGGCGCTCGCGAGATGGGGAATCGCTCAGGATGCCGCGACGGCGCTGAACCGTTCGCGATAGGCGCCGGCGGCGAGGCCGGTCACTTTCTGGAAGACGCGGCGGAAGGCGGCGGGGTCCTTGTAGCCGACTTCCCAGGCGATCTGCTCGACACTGTCGCGGCTGAATTCGAGCCGCTCGCGGGCATGGGCGATGCGCAAATCCTGCACATATTCGGTGGGGCGAAGGCCGGTGGCGCGCTGGAAGCGACGCATAAAGGTACGCGGCTCGAGCCCGGCGGCCTCGGCCATGGCCTCGTTGGAGACGAGTTTTCCCGCACGAGACTGCAGCCAATGCTGCACCTTGAGGATGGCCGCATCGCCATGGGTGAGGCGCGGCGCGAAGCGGGAATAGTGGCGCTGCTCGCGGCCGGCCGGATCGATCAGCAGGAACTTTGCCGTATCGGCCATGACGGTGGGGCCGAGGACGCGGTGAACGAGCCGCAGGCCGAGATCGGTCCAGGCGAGCATGCCACCTGCGGTGATGATGTCGCCGTCTTCGACGATGATGTCGCCCGGCGTCAGCTCGACATCGGGAAAGGCCGAGCGGAAGGCATCGGCATAAAGCCAGTGGGTCGTTGCGCGGCGCCCGGAGAGCAGACCCGCATGGCCGAGCATGAAGGCGCCGCCGCAGATCGACGCCAGGGTCGTGCCGGCCTGGTGGCGCGCATGGAGCCAAGGGACGAAATCGGCGCTCTCCTCTGCCCGCAGGGGGTCGGCGAGGCGGCCGGGGATAACGACGACCTCAGGCTGAACGCTGGCCTCCGGCCCGCTGTCGAAGACACCCGAAAAGCCGGTCTCGCCGCGTTTCCAATGCGTCGTGCGGATGCGTTCGGCCCCGCCGTGCTGGCGGGCATAGTCATTGGCGACCTCGAAGGCATCGGTCAGGCCATGGACCGATGCCATGGCGCAGCCGGGATAAAGCAGAAGGCCGATTTCGGTGTGCCGCACGTCATCCGCCATCTTTGTCACTTCCGGACCTGATGTTGTCACGTGCGACAATCGTCGCCCGTCTCTCCCCACTCTAAATTCATCTCATCACAGCGAACAAGGGTTCGCAAAACAAGGAGAGACCAAATGACCAAGACCATCGTTCTGATCCACGGCGCCTGGCTCAACAGCCATTCCTGGGAAAATGTGAAGGCCCGCTACGAAGCCCAGGGCTTTACCGTCGTTGCCCCCGACTGGCCGTTCGACAATCGCAGCCCCGCCGACCTCCGCGCCAACCCGGCGCCGGAACTGGCCAAGATCGGCCAGCGCGAGATCATCGCCCACTATGAAGCCATCATCCGCGCCCTGCCGGAAAAGCCGATCCTGATCGGTCACTCGCTCGGCGGAGTCTTCGTGCAGCATCTGTTGGCCCGCGGCCTCGGCGTTGCCGGTGTTGCCATCAATCCCGCCCCGACGCCCGGCGTGCCGCTCGGCCCCCAGGCCGTGGTTTCCGCCCTGCCGGTGTTCGGCGATATCCTTTCGTGGCGCAAGGCCAAGGTGATGAGCCGCGAGTTCTTTGCCAAGCGCTTCGCCCAGACCCAGAATCCGGCGGACGTGAATGCCAATTATGATCGCTACGTCATCCCCACCCCGGGCCTTGTCTACTGGAACGGCGTCGTCAACCCGATCAAGATCGACTGGGCCGGCCAGACGCGCGCCCCGCTTCTACTGATTGGTGGCGGCAAGGATCTGATCGCCGATGCCTCGATGACGGATGCGATCTATCGCAAGCAGAAGCGCGCCAGTTCCAAGACCGAACTCAAGATTTTTGAGGACCGCTCGCACTGGACGCTGATGGATGCTGGTTGGGAAACAGTCGCTGATCTCGCGCTCAATTGGGCCCTGGAGCACGCCACCGACAAGCCAGCACTCAAGCTGGTCGCCGCCTGATGGAGGACCACTGGGACCGCATGCCAAACGACATGCGGTCCTTTTCTTCAAGACGAAGCCCGGAGCTCCGTTCAATGATCGGCAACGGTCAGTAGCGGATTGTTCTTCTTCCTGCTGCGCCGGTCTTCGCCCATCTTCATGGTCAGAAAAGCAGTCTCGCGTCGCGCGTCCCTGCACGTCTCAAGGAGAGTGAAAATGCTCAATCAGATCAAGGGACTTCACCATGTTACATCCATGGCGAAGGACGCCCGCACCAATAACCTGTTCTTCACCAAGAAGCTTGGCCTGCGTCGGGTGAAGCAGACCGTCAATTTCGACGAGCCCAGTGTCTATCATCTCTACTATGGCGACGAAGTGGGCACGCCTGGCTCGGTGATGACCTATTTCCCCTTCCCCAATATCGGTCGCGGCCGGTTTGGCGCCGGCGAAGTCGGCACATCCGTCTTTTCCGTCCCGCAGGGGAGCCTCGGCTTCTGGGCCGACCGGCTGACGGCCGAGGGGGTCGAGATCACCTCGCGCGACGAAAGCTTTGGGCAGAAGCGCCTGACCTTTACCGGTCCCGAAGGCGACAGCTTTGCGCTGGTCGAGGTAGCGAGCGACGATCGCGCGGCCTGGACTGCCGGCGGGATTGGTTCGGGCGAAGCCATTCACGGTTTCCATTCGGCCTCGCTGCGCCTCCGCGATGCCGGTGCGACCGAAGAACTGCTCAAATTCATGGGCTATGAAGCGGTCGACACCTCCAACGGCATCAAGCGGCTCGGGCTCGCCAAGGGCAATGGCGCCGACTTCATCGATATCGAGACCCTGCCCGATCTCGGCCGTGGCCAGCTCGGCGCCGGCTCGGTGCACCACATCGCCTTTGCCGTCGACAACCGGGCCACCCAGCTCGAAGTGCGCAAGGCCCTGATGGATACGGGCTACCAGGTGACCCCGGTCATCGATCGCGACTATTTCTGGGCGATCTATTTCCGCACGCCGGGCGGCGTGCTGTTCGAAATCGCCACCAATGAACCGGGCTTTGATCGCGACGAGGACACCGCGCATCTTGGTGAGGCATTGAAACTGCCGCACCAGCACGAGCACCTGCGGCCCTATCTCGCAGAGCACCTGCAGAAACTTGATGCGGCCTGAGGCGCTGCAGGTTTTTGCAACACTGGTTCAGGCCGCCCCGGACTTATCGGCTCCATCGCCCCCTCGCCCCTCAGGGGAGAGGGTTGGGGTGAGGGGTGAAGTCCGGTCAGTGCATCTGCGGGGCTGAACCCCTCATCCCAACCGAATTCGCACGTACGAATTCAGTGAGTCCTTCGGACCACCTTCTCCCCTTAGGGGAGAAGGGACGGACGGCACAACGGCGCCTTATGGCCAGCAATCAGCCGCCGTGATTGATCATCACATGACGCACGGCGGTGTAGTCTTCGAGGGCGTAGGACGACATATCCTTGCCATAACCGGACTGCTTTAGCCCGCCATGGGGCATTTCATTGACCAGCATGAAGTGGGTGTTGACCCAGGTGCAGCCATATCGGAGGCGCGCGGCAGTCTGCATGGCCTTGTTGACGTCGCGGGTCCAGACCGATGAGGCGAGGCCATAGTCGCTGTCATTGGCCCAGCTGATGGCGTCTTCGGGGTCCTTGAAGCGGGTGATCGAAACCACCGGACCAAAGACTTCGCGGCGGACGATTTCGTCGTCCTGGGTGGCGCCGGCAATGACGGTGGGCTGGAAGAAATAGCCCTGCTCACCGGCCGGCTTGCCGCCCGTGGTGATGGAAATATGGGGCAGGTCGGCGGCGCGTTCGACAAAGCTTGCCACCCTATCGCGCTGGCGGCGGGAGATGAGCGGGCCGATCTCGTTGCGCGTATCGTCGGGATCGTTGAGCGTGATGGTCGAAACGGCGGCGGTGAGATCGGCGACGAGCTTGTCGTAGATCTTGTCGCCCACATAGATGCGGCAGGCGGCGGTGCAGTCCTGTCCGGCATTGTAGAAGCCAAAGGCGCGGAGGCCCGAGACGACCGATTCGAGATCAACGTCGTCATAGACGATGACCGGGGCCTTGCCGCCCAGTTCGAGATGGGTGCGCTTGACCGACTTGGCCGCGGCCTGGAGCACTTTCTTGCCCGTGGCGATATCGCCAGTGATCGAGATCATGTCGACGCCGGGGTGGTTGATCAGCGCATTGCCCACCGTGTCGCCGCGGCCGAGCACCAGGTTGACGACGCCCTCGGGCAGGATGTCGGCCATGGCCTTGATCAGCTTGAGCGCCGAAAGTGGGGTCTGTTCGGAGGGCTTGAAGACCACCGTATTGCCGCCGGCAATGGCGGGGGCGAGTTTCCAGGCCATCATCATTAGCGGATAGTTCCACGGGGCGATGGAGCCGACGACGCCGATCGGGTCGCGACGGATCATCGAGGTGTGGCCGGGCAGGTATTCGCCCGAAACCGTGCCGGTCATCGAGCGGACGGCACCGGCAAAGAAGCGGTAGCAATCGACGATGGCGGGGATTTCGTCATTGATGACGGCATTGATCGGCTTGCCGCAATTGAGCGCTTCGAGCGCGGCATAGCCGGCCGCGTCCCTTTCGATGGCATCGGCGATGCGTAGGAGATAGCCGGCGCGCTGGCCGGGCGTGGTGCGCGACCAACCTTCGAAGGCCTTTTTGGCGGCAGCGACGGCGGCATCGATCTGGCCGAGCGAGGCTTCGGGAAGCTTCAGGATTTCCGCGCCGGTCTTGGGATTGAGGATGATCTCTTCGGTTTCGGTACCGGCCTCGAAAGACGAGCCGATCAGCATCTTGATATCCAAGAGTTCCTCCATGTTATTTGCCGCTGCCGGCGATCTGGTCGCCGTCGCGGGTCAGGTAAAAGGCCAAGAGAATAGGAATTGTCGTCACCAGCACCACGACGAGGGCGACCACATTGGTGACCGGGCGCTGGCGCGGGCGCACCAGTTCCTCGAGCATCCAGATCGGCAGCGTCTGCTGCTGGCCCGATGTGAAGGTGGTGACGATGACTTCATCGAACGACAGCGCGAAGGCGAGCATGCCGCCCGCTAGCAGCGCCGTGCCGATATTGGGCAGGATGACATAGCGGAAGGTCTGGAACTGGTCGGCGCCGAGATCCATCGAGGCTTCGATCAGCGAGCCCGAGGTGCGCCGGAAACGGGCGACCGCATTGTTGTAGACCGTGACGACGCAGAAGGTCGCGTGGCCAACGACGATGGTCCAGAACGAAAAAGGGATATCGGCCATGCCGAAGGCCGAGCGCAGGGCGATACCGGTGATGATACCCGGCAGGGCGATGGGCAGGATGACGAGCAGCGAGATGACCTCGCGGCCGAAGAATTTTGAGCCCGAGACGGCAGCGGCACAGAGCGTTCCGAGCGCCAGCGCGATGAGCGTCGAAATGGTCGCGACCTGCACCGAGAGCGTCAGCGCCTGCCAGACGTCCGCGCGACCCCAGGTGACACCGAACCACTGCAGCGTAAAGCCCGGCGGCGGCCACTGGTACGTGCGCTCTTCCGTCGTGAAGGCATAGACGAAAATCAGCAGCAGCGGGGCGATCATGAAGACCAGCCCGGCGCCAACGGCGATTTTGAGGCCGAGGGGCGCGCGCGGGGTGTTAGCGGACATGGGAATACCCCCTCATCCGGCCCTTCGGGCCACCTTCTCCCCGAGAGGGAGAAGAATAAGAGGTGCCTGTCATGGGCGCGGAGCCCATTCCTCTCCCACTCGGGGAGAGGGTGGATCGCCCGCAGGGCGAGACGGGTGAGGGGGATGCATCAGAGCGCATCGAAAGCTCCCTTTCTTTGCGCCATCCACAGGTAGAGGCCCATGATGAGAATGGGGACGACCGAGAAGGCGGCGGCGAGGGGGATGTTGCCGGCGGTGCCCTGGTGGGCATAGACGGCCTGGCCGATGAAGAGGCGCGAGGAGCCGACGATCTGGGGGATGATGTAATCGCCCAGCGTCAGCGAGAAGGTGAAGATCGAGCCCGCGATGATCCCTGGCAGGGCCAGTGGGAAGATGACGTGCGTAAAAGTCTGCCAGGGCGTGGCGCCGAGATCGGAGGAGGCATCGGTCAGGTTGACCGGGACGCGCTCGAGCGCTGCCTGGGTGGGCAGGATCATATAGGGCATCCAGACATAGACGAAGACAAGGAAGGTGCCGGTATAACTGACCGACAGCGAGCCGCCCCCGATCACCGGCAGGCTGAGCCAGGCGTCGAGCAGCCAGGTGAGGTGCAGGGTTTCAAAAAGCCAGGTGAGGATGCCTTCCTTGGCGAGGATCAGCTTCCATGCGTAGATTTTGACCAGATAGCTCGACCACAGCGGCAGCATGACCGCGAGGTAGAACATGGCCTTCCATTTGCCGCGAACATAGCGGGCCGCCATATAGGCGATGGGGAAGGCGATAACGGCCGAGGCCAGGGTGACCGCCGTGGCCATGAGGACGGTGCGGATGATGATGTCGAGATTGGCGGGACGGAAAAGCTCGCCATAGGTCTTGAGCGTCAAGACGTCGTAGTCGACCATGCCTGAAAATTCGTCGATCGCGTAAAAGCTCTGCAGCAGCAAGGCGAGGAGCGAGCCGACATAGATAATGCCGAGCCAGAGCAGCGGCGGCACCAGCAGCAGGATGACGAGCAGGTTCGGCCGACGCCAGAAGAGGTCGGAGAGCGCCGTCAGCGGGCCATGGCGATGCTCGACGGTGGCGCTCATGGCGTATCCGCCAGCCGATGGAGCGCCTTGGGATCAAAGCCAATCGAAACCGCTTCGCCCTCGGCAGGCACAGCCTCGCCCGAGGGCACTATGGCCTGGAGGCGCTGGCCGGAGATATCGATGGCAAGGCGCGTCGTGGCGCCGAGATAGTTTTTCGAAACCACTGTGCCGGTGAGGTCGCCGGTTGTTCCTATAGCGACCGTGACCGCCTCGGGCCGCAGGCTCGCCCAACTCGGCGTGCCGGTCAGCTTGCCGACAAAATCGGGGGGCAGTACATTGGACGAGCCGACGAAATCGGCGACGAAACGCGTCCTGGGACGGAGGAAAATGTCCTCGGGGGTGCCCACCTGCATGATTTTGCCGAGATTGAACACGGCGATGCGGTCGGCCATCGACATGGCCTCGCCCTGGTCGTGGGTGACGAAGATGAAGGTGATGCCTAGCCGCTTCTGGAGGCTCTTCAACTCCTCCTGCATCTGCTCGCGCAGTTTCAGATCCAGTGCGCCGAGCGGTTCGTCGAGGAGCAAAACCTTGGGCTGATTGACAAGCGCCCGAGCCAGCGCGACGCGCTGGCGCTGGCCGCCGGAGAGCTGGCCCGGCTTGCGCGCGCCATAGCCGGCGAGCTTGACCATGTCGAGCGCGGCCTCGGCTGTTTCGTGGCGGGCGGCGCGCGGCACTTTGCGCAGCATCAGCGAATAGGCGACGTTGTCGATGACGTTGAGATGGGGAAAGAGCGCGTAGTCCTGGAAGACCGTGTTCACGTTGCGCTTATAGGGCGGCACGGTCTCGGCGCGCTCGCCGAAGATGGAGAGTTCGCCCGAACTGGGCTGTTCGAAACCGGCAATGACGCGCAGGCACGTGGTCTTGCCCGAGCCCGAGGGGCCAAGCATGGCGAAGAACTCCCCCTCGGCGATATCGAGATCGATATGGTCGAGCGCCATGACATCGCCGAAGCGCCGGGTGATGGATTTGAGGGATACGGCTGTGGTCATGGCAGAAGTGGTCCCGTGGTGGGTTGGGAAACCCCTCACCCTAACCCTCTCCCCAGAGGGGCGAGGGGATCGGGCTGGTGCATTTGGCAAAGATGGTGCCTCAAACTGGATGCAGTCCCCTCGCCCCTTTGGGGAGAGGGTCAGGGTGAGGGGCCAGGGCTCTAAAGCCAGCTTGTGCCCACCCTGTCCCTGCTAGCCTAACGGCCGAGCTGCACTACCTTCCCCGCGAGGGGTCGACCTCTCCCCGCAGGGGAGAGGTGAGGTAGAAGGAGATCAGCGTCCGCCGATGACCCCGACATAGTCAGAGACCCAACGATAATAGGGCACGCATTCGCCGGTGGAGCACTGGGTGGTCGGGGTGCGCCAGAAGCGGATCTTGTCAAAATTCTCATAGCCATTGGTGGCGCAACCGGTGTCGCCGAGGAGTGCATTGCCCGTGCATGCGGCCGGAACCGAGGGGACCGTACCGAACCAGGCCGACACGTCGCCCTGCACCTTTTCGGAGAGCGAGTGTTCCATCCACATATAGGCGCAGTTCGGGTTCGGGCTGTCGACATGAAGCATGGTGGTGTCGGCCCAGCCGGTAATGCCTTCCTCGGGGAAGGTCGATTCGACCGGGGCGCCGCCAGCCTTCAGAACGTTGACCATGAAGGGCCAGGAGCTTGAGGCGACCACGCCTTCATTGGTGAAATCGTCCATCTGGATGAAGGCATCGTGCCAATAGCGGCCGACCAGCGTGCGCTGGGTGCGGAGGAGTTCGAGGGCGGCCTTGTACTGGTCCTCGTTGAGTTCATAGGGATCGGTGATGCCCAGATCCGGCTGATGCGTCATCAGATAGAGCGCAGCGTCGGCCACGTAGATGGGGCCATCATAGGCCTGGACGCGGCCCTTGTTGGACTGGCCGTCGGGCAGGTCCATTTCCTCGAACACGACGTTCCAGCTCGTGGGCGGCGTGTCGCCGAAAACTTCGGTATTGTACATCAGCACATTGGCGCCCCAGACATAGGGGGTACCATAGTGGACGCCGTCCACCGTGTGCCAAGGGGCGCTTTCGAGGCGCGGATCGATCGTCGACCAACTTGGGATGAGCGCGGTATTGATCGGCTGGACGCGATCGCCGGCGATGAGGCGAAGCGAAGCGTCGCCCGAGGCGGTGACGAGGTCGAAGCCGCCTTCGTTCATCAGCGCCACCATTTCGTCCGAGGTGGCGGCCGTCTTGACCGAAACCTTGCAGCCGGAGGCCTCTTCAAAGCTCGTGACCCAATCGAAATTGGGGTCGGTCTCGCCGCGCTCGATATAGCCAGCCCAGGCGACAATGCTCACCTGACCTTCGCCTGCGCCAAGCGATTGCAGCATTTCCTGAGCCATGACCTGGCCGGAAAACAGCACGGCAATCGAGAGCGCGGTACCCGTCCTCAACATCGATTTCATTGAAGTCTCCCTTTTCCCTAGTTTCCGACGATCCCGCCTGGAATCGTCGCGCCCGGGAGCGCGCAGACCGAACCCGCCCGTTCCCATGGGCATGCTCTCTCTGTGCCTGAGCCAGAAATTTCCCTCTTCTGGTCCAAGCTCCCTTGGAAAGGAGCTTCCAGCAGGACGGTAACTTTCGCAAACGCATTGTTAAGAAAGGTCATATCGGAAAAACCGATACCAACTTATGGACGCCGCGCGTGCATCCCGTGCTGCGAGTTTGCCATGGCGATGAAATCGCGCGCCGACTGCGGCAATTTCGAGCCCTTGCGCCAGACCATGCCCACCTGCACGACCGGCAGGGCGCCAGCCAGATCACGGCTTTCGATGCGGTCGCCTTCGAGCGACCAGGGGCGATAGATGAGGTCTGGGAGGATGGCGAGGCCTGCTCCCGTCGCCACGAGCGATCGCACAGCCTCGACCGAGCGGGTACGGAAGGCGACATGAGGCCGCGCGCCCAAGGCGGAGAGAAGTTTTCCCGTGTTTTCCTCGGTTTCATCGACAGTGAGCATGATCAGTGGCTCCTGGGCGATGTCGCCGATCTCGATGATTTCGGCGCCCGCGAGGCGATGCCCCAAGGGCAGCCAGAGCCGATAGGGCGAGGTTTCGAAGATTTCGGCCTGGAGGGCGACGCGGTCGCGCATGTTGGAAATGACCATGACGGCCACGTCGAGTTCGCCACCGATGAGAAGATGTTCGAGATAATCGCCATTGTCCTCGATGGCGGTGACTGAAACGCCGGGCTGGGCGCGCCGATAGCGCGCGAGAAGATCGGACAGGATATAGCCGGCGACGAGTGACGTGACGCCAAGATGGAGGCTCCCGCCCCCTGGCTGCAGTTCCTCGACAAAGCTGCGCCGCGCATCGGACACATTGGAGAGAATGCGCTGGGCGTGGCGGTAGAACTGGTGCCCGCGATTGGTGATGAAAAGCCCACGCCGATGGCGCTCGAACAGCGAGACGCCGAGATCTTGCTCAAGATCCTTGATGGCATCGGTGACGGCTGATTGCGACACGGAAATGGTATGGGCGGCGCCCGAGACGGTCCCGGCCTCGCAGACGGCAACAAAATACTGAAGCTGGCGCAGGGTAAAGGCCATCAGCGCCGCATATCCGCGTCAATCCGGGTGGCCGTCCGGGCGATC
>Ga0126314_10001498_pt1 | contig 11280 bp, 10 predicted proteins | sample Plot105B_FD_92535 | JGI IMG/M metagenome (GOLD analysis project Ga0126314, IMG submission 92535) | Serpentine soil microbial communities from UC McLaughlin Reserve, CA, USA - Plot105B | ecosystem: Environmental > Terrestrial > Soil > Grasslands | place: USA: UC McLaughlin Reserve, Lake County... | reverse complement strand
CGGCTACCTCGATTTCGCGGCGCTGGCGTCGCAGGCGCGCCTGATCCTGACCGACTCCGGCGGGCTGCAGAAGGAGGCGTACTGGTACGGCGTTCCGTGCGTGACGATGCGGCCGTCGACCGAGTGGAAGGACACTGTGGCCCTCGGAGCGAACGTGCTCGTGGACGACGATCCCGATGCGATCGCCACGGCCGCGGCCAACGCCGCCATGCCCGAGGATCGGCCTCAGCTGTACGGCGACGGCCACGCGGCGGAACGAATCGCAGACCTACTGACTAGCCTGTGACCATGCTCGAAGAGATACTCGAACCGCAGAGACAACAGGACTCCGAGACGACGACGTGGGACGCCGCCGTCATCGGAGCCGGCTATGTCGGCGTCCCGCTTGCCCACAGGCTTGCAGAGGCCGGCCGCTCGGTGCTCCTGATCGATATCTCCGAGGAGCTCGTCGCGGCGCTCAACCGCGGGGAGAGTCACATCGGCGACGTCCCGTCGGAGCACCTCGCGCCGCTCGTCCACGAGCGCCGGATCCGCGCCACGACGGACTACAACGAGCTGCGCCACGTGGAGGCGATCCTGATCGCGCTCCCGACACCCCTCTCGAAGCAGCGCGAGCCCGACCTCTCGATCCTGATCGCCGCGGCGGAGCAGATCGGCGCGCGGCTCCGGAACGGCCACCTCGTGATCCTCGAGTCGACGACGTACCCGCGCACCACGCGCGAGGTGCTCCAGCCGATCCTGGAGCGGACGGGCCTCAAGGCCGGCCGCGACTTCCACCTCGCCTTCTCGCCGGAGCGGGTCGATCCCGGCAACGAGCGCTGGACGACCAAGAACGTGCCGAAGGTCGTCGGCGGGGTCACGCCGGCCTGCACTGAGCGCGCGGCGCAGCTCTACGAGGGCGCGGTCGACACGGTTCATCGCGTCTCCACGCCGGAGGCGGCGGAGCTGACGAAGCTGCTCGAGAACATCTTCCGCTCCGTCAACATCGCCCTCGTCAACGAGCTCGCGCAGCTCTGCGAGCGGATGGACATCGATGTCTGGGAGGTCGTCGAGGCCGCGGCCACCAAACCCTTCGGCTTCATGAGCTTTCAGCCCGGACCGGGTCTCGGCGGCCACTGCATCCCGATCGATCCCTTCTACCTCACCTGGAAGGCGAGGGAGTTCGACTTCTACACGGAGTTCATCGAGCTGGCGGGCAAGGTCAACGAGAACATGCCGTACTACTGCCGCTCGCTCGTCTCGCAGGCCCTGAACCACGGACGCCAGCGGTCGCTGAGCGGCGCGAAGGTGCTCGCCCTGGGAGTCGCTTACAAGTCGGACATCGGCGACACGCGCGAATCGCCGGCGTTGAAGCTGATCGCGCTGCTGCGCGCGGGCGGCGCCGAGGTCGCCTACCACGATCCGTTCGTGGCCGAGCTGCCGGAGGCGGGGCTGCAATCCGTGGAGCTCGACCCGGGCGCCTACGACTGCGTCGTGATCGTGACGGCGCATTCGCAGATCGACTACGCCGGGCTCGTCGCCGACGCGCACGTCGTCGTCGACCTACGCAACGCCACGGGCGCCGAAGGACGCGCGAACGACAAGGTCTGGACGCTGTGATCAAGGTCGGCGTCGCCGGCCTCGGCTACTGGGGGCCGAACCTCGCGCGCAACTTCGATGATCTCGCCGAGCTCGCGTGGCTCTGTGACCTGAACTCCGATCTGCTCGACCGCTTCGGCGCGCGCTATCCGAACGCCGCGAAGACGGACCGTTTCGACGAGCTGCTCGAGGACGACTCGCTGCAGGCGGTCGTGATCGCGACGCCGGTGCCCACGCACGCGGAGCTCGCTCGCCGCGCGCTCAGCGCCGGCAAGCACGTGTTCGTCGAGAAGCCGCCCGCATTGAGCGGCGCCGAGGTCGACGAGCTCGTGGCACTGGCCGAAGAGCGCGACCTCGTGCTCCTACCGGGCCACCTGCTCCTGTACCACCCGGCGGTCGCGAAGCTCCGCGAGCTGATCGCGCGGGGCGAGCTGGGCGAGATCCTCTACGTCTACGGCAACCGTCAGAACCTCGGCCAGATCCGCAAGGACGAGAACGCGCTCTGGTCGCTCGGCGTCCACGACCTCTCGGTGATCCTGCACCTGATCGGCGAGGAGCCGTCGGAGGTCTGGGCGCGCGGCGAGTCGTTCATCCACGAAGGTGTCGAGGACGTCGTCTTCTGCTACCTCCGCTTCCCGTCGGGCGTCGTTGCGCACATGCACCTCTCCTGGCTCGACCCGCACAAGATGCGGAAGCTGACCGTAGTGGGCCGGCACAAGATGGCCGTCTTCGACGACATGGAGCTCGAGCGCAAGGTGACCGTCTACGACAAGGGCACCGAGCAGCGCGCCGAGAGCTACGGCGAGTGGCGGACGCGCACCGGCGACATCTACATCCCGAAGATCCCGAACGACGAGCCGCTCAGGCTCGAGTGCCGGCACTTCCTCTCGCTCGTCGCCGGTGACGGCGAGCGACTCCCGGCGGCGCGGAACGGCGCCCTCGTCGTCCGCGTGCTCGAGCAGCTTCAGCATTCCCTGGAACGCGCGCCCGCTTGACCTTGCGCCCCGGGATGGCTTCGGCGCCACGGAGGCTATGAGCTACGACGCCGGCGAGAACGTCGTTGTCTACCCGGGCACCGTGATCGGGGACGACTGCCGGATCGGCGACAACGTCGTGCTCGGCAAGCAGCCGGCGCTATCACCGCGCTCGACCGCGAGGCGGGAGGAGCTGCCGCCGCTCGAGCTCGGCGCAGGCACGATCGTCTCGGCCGGCGCGATCGTCTTCGCCGGGACGACGGTCGGCGAACGCGTGATCCTCGGCGACCAGAGCTGTGTCCGCGAGCGCTGCGACTTGGGGGACGACGTCGTCGTCGGGAGGGGCTCGCTCGTCGAGAACGACACGACGATCGGGTCGCGCACGACGATCCAGGCGAACGCCTACGTGACCGCGTACTCGACCGTGGAAGAGGACGTCTTCATCGCCCCGTGCGTCGTCACCACCAATGACAACTTCATGGGCCGCACCGGCCGCCGCCATGAGCTCCGCAAGGGGCCGACGATCAGGCGGGGTGCGCGGGTGGGCGGCGGCGCGGTGCTGCTCCCCGGGATCGATGTGGGCGAGGAGGCGTTCGTCGGCGCCGGAGCGGTCGTCCTCCGCGACGTCCCCGCGCGCGCAGTCGTGGTCGGCAATCCGGCACGTCAGCTCAGGGACGTGCCGGACGAAGAGCTGTTAGCGGACTAGCCTCAGCGTGTAGACGCCGGAGCCCGGCTCCGTGATCTTGACCTGGACGAAGTAGCGACCCGCGCGCGGCGCGCGGAAGCGAAGCTTGTCGTGCGACCCCGGCAAATCCGAGCGGGCGACCCAACGACTGGTCGGGTAACGAACGTCGTCGAGCCGTCGCGTCCCCGGTCGCCAGACCACGAGGGTGATCTGGTCGCTTTCCTCGCCGAAGAGCGCCAGCCGCAAGCGCTGGCCCCGCTTCAGCTGCACCGCATAGACGTCGTTCGCGTCGTCCCAGTAGTCGAGCGTCGCGCGGATCGTCGGGCGGCGCCTCGCGAGCACCTTCGCGCGCGTGCCGGCGTCGTCGTTCGTCTCGTAGCGGTCGCGCGGTGGGTGGGAGTGCGTCCAGTCGAGCGCGGAGGCGATGTCGAGCCGACCCCAGCCGGTGAGCGGGTCGCGCCCGTCGGTGCAGCGGCGGCAACCCGTTGTCTGCGTCTGATCGACGGCGGCGCGCTCCAGCCTCGCCACCACCTGCTCGGCTCGGAGCTCAGGCCACGTGCTCCGCACGAGGGCGGCGCCGGCGCTGACGATCGCGGTCGCGAAGGAGGTCCCCTGCGGGCGCCGGAAGTCCTGCGGGCCGCAGTCGGAGTAACCCTGTTCGACGCAGGTGGGGCGCTGGGAGGTCAGCGCACGCGGCAGCGTCGAGAACAGCTCGTCGCCTGGAGCGGAGACGTCGTTGTAGACCATGTCGCGGTTGGAGAACATCGGCACCGAGCCGTCCCGCGCCTGTGCGCTCACGCCGAGGACGTGCGGCAGCGCGGCGGGGTAGCTCGCGTAGCGCCACGGTTGGTCCGGCGCCTGGTCGGAGTTGCCCACCGCTGCGACGACGACGACGCGGTGCCGAACGGCGTACTCGACCGCGCTCGCCTCCAACGGCGAGAAGCCGTCGCCCGAAGGGTCGAATGGGTTCCGGACGCCGCCGAGGCTGAGGTTGATCACGCGGGCGCCGTTGTCCACCGCCCACCGGATCGCGCGGGCCTCCGCCTCGAGCGGGACGGCCCCGTCGGGCCGGACGACCTTGGCGATCAGGAGCTGCGCCGGGAAGGCGACGCCAGCCATGCCGCTCCCGTCCAGCCGCGCGGCGATCAGGCCCGCGACGAACGTCCCGTGCCCCTGGGCGTCCTTGTACGCCGACCCGCCGACGAAGGTGTTCGCTGCCGCGATTCGGCCCTTGAACTCTGGGTGGTCGCCGTCGATCCCGGAGTCGATGATCGCGACGCGCGTCGCGCTCAGCCATGCCGGCTGCCGGATCCACGCGTCGAAGCCGCGGACGGCGGGCACGTACCACTGGCGGCTGATGAAGAACGGGTCGGTGGGAACGAAGGCAACGCGCCGCTGCTGCGTCGCCAGGCGCTCGACGTATGTGACTCCGCGGATCGCGGCGACACCACGTGCGCTTTCCGCCCGCAGCTCGACCGCGAACGGGCCGATGATCGAGGCCCGGCCGCCGGTGCGCGCCTCGAGCGTGCGCGCGAGCGCCGTTGCGTCCGAACCGGGCGCGACGCCGACCGCAAAGCGCGCTGCTTCGGCGGCGCCCGGAAGGGCCAGCGCAGCGACGATCGCGACAGCCAGCAGCTTCATCTGTTCACGACGAGAGCGGAGCTCGTCCCCGCGACCAGACCCCGTCCCGGCGAAGGCACGCGAGCACGGTAGCTCCCGGGCGTGACGTCGACCTGGGCGGTGAATGCACCGCCTGCGTCGACCGTTGCGCGAGCGACGACCCGCCAGGATTGGCCGGCGAGGCGCTCGATCTCAACCGTCGTCCCAGCGAGGGCAGGACGGACAGTGCCACGGAGCTCTGAGAGATCGCCCGGAGCGATCAAGGCGACGCGCGGCGCCACGCCGACGGTGGTGGCGGCGGTGTGTGCAGCACCCGCCGCGAGCCGATAGCGGGTCGTCGCCGTCGGCCGAACCGTGACGGCGAACGAGCCGTTGGCCTGCGGCTGGACCTGACTCACAGACGCCCAGGTCGTCCCTTTGAGCTGCTCGAGCACCGGCTTCGCGATCCCGCGCGCCGTTCCGATGAGCTTCCCGGCAGCGCCGTACGCGAGCGGCTTCGCGGGCGCCGGCAGCGCGAGGACGCCGATTCGGAACCAGGTCGAGCGGAGGTCGAGCGCACGCCGGAAGTCGGCGCCGCGCACGCTCGCCTCGCCGGCGGACCCGACCCCGATCACCGTAGGCACTCGGGCAGATGCGTTCACCGTCGTTCGTACGTCGACCAGACGGCCCGGCGCCTTCAGCACCTTCTGCATCCGCGCGAGCGAGATCACGAACGGCCCCCACAGGTGGTGCGGCGAGAGCGTGTCGTAGGGATCGTCGACCGAGACGAGGTACGGCACGGTCCCGGACTCCGGCCAGACGTCGGTCGCCGAGGCCGTCCTCCCGCCGGAGCTCGAGTGGAAGTAAGTCCGGGCGACGCGGCCCTGGTACATGACCACCTCGCCGGCGGTCTCCTGGACGGCCTCGTTCGTCGTCGCCTCCTCCTCGTCGATGCCTCGGTAGACCTGGCTGCGGACATCGGGGAAGAGGTCGTAGGCGCCGCCGAGCTTCCGCGTCGAGACGGCGTACGAGCGCGCCGCGACGGCCTGCGCCTTGAGGACCTCGGCGGGCCAATCATCGGGGACCTCGGACGGGACGACCCCGTACAGGTACTGCTCGAGCCCGACGACGTTGATGGCGCGCAGGCGTCTTTTGACGACGTCGACCTGGATCGCGCCGCGATAACGGCGGCCGAGCCGGAGCGGCTCCTCGCCGGGCAGGAACACGACGGGCCAGTCCAGTGCGACAGGGCGCTTCGCGCCCTTTGGCTTCACCTTCAGCGCCGGCCCGATCACGTGCTCGCCCGCGTTGAGCTTCCGCACTTGGCCGCTCTGAGGCCGAACGCTGAACGGCGCCGCTGAGGAGATCGTCAGCTTCTTCTTGCCAGACGCGAGCAGCACGCGCACCTTGGTGACCGGCGCGCGGTCGATCGTCGTCCCACGGTAGTAGTGGGCGAGGATCCTGTCGTACGACATCCCCTTGCGGGCGAAGCCGTTCGCTCCCCACTGCGCCATCCCGACGCCGTGCCCCCAGCCACGACCCGAGACGACGAAGACGGGCTGGCCCGCGCTCGGCGCCGCCTTCGCGCGGCGCGGCTTCCGCGCGTCGGCCGCGCCCATGGCGAGGCCGGCCGTCAGAAAGCCGCAGATGACGCCTGCTGTCAGGGCAAGTGCGCGAGACATGGCGTAGGTCCCCAAGTGCCTCCGACGGAGGCTGTCTGAGGCTAGCGCATGATCTGCACGCAAAGCGGTTTCCTTACACCGTTTTCACGGAATGTGACTTCCATGGCTGTGCGGCTGAACATCCTCCCCGAGCGTTACGCGGACGTCGAGCACATCGCCCGTGGCGGCATGGGCGACGTCTATCGCGCCACCGACACGACCCTCGGGCGCACGGTCGCCGTCAAGGTGCTCGCGGAGCGCTACGCGGACGCCGAAGACGTGAAGCGGCGCTTCAAGAACGAGGCACTCGCGGCGGCGCGTCTCTCGGGCGCCCCGTACACGGTGACCATCTTCGACGTCGGCGAGGCGAACGGCCAGGCCTTCATCGTCATGGAGTACCTCGAAGGCGGCTCGCTGGAGCAGCAGCTACGAGCAGGGAAGCGGGACACCGCCGATGTCATCCGCTGGCTCGAGCAGGCCGCCGTCGCCCTCGATGCCGGACATGCGGCGGGCGTCGTCCACCGCGACGTGAAGCCGGGGAACCTGCTCCTGGACGGGCGCGGGGACGTCCACGTCGCCGACTTCGGCGTCGCCAGCGCCGTCGGCCTCGACTCGCTGACGATCACGGGCACGGTGCTCGGCACGGCCGGCTACCTCTCGCCGGAGCAGGCGCAGGGCCAGCGCGCCACTCCGGCGAGCGACCGCTATGCGCTCGCCGTCGTCGCCTGGGAGCTCCTCACCGGCACACGCCCGTACGAATCCGAGAGCGCGACGGCGGAGGCGGCGGCGCACGTCAATGCGCCAGTGCCCGCGATCTCCGGTGCGGGGGGACCGCCTGAGCTCGACCCCGTCTTCGAGCGCGCCCTGGCCAAGGATCCGCGCGCGCGGTACCCGAGCGCCATGGATTTCGTCGTCGCCCTTCGCGACGCACTGCGGCGCGCGGCCGGCGCCACGGGCGAGCTGGCGGCGGTCCAGAAGGAGGTGCGCGTCCGCCCGAACCGCTTGCCGCGCTGGCCACTCGCGGCCGCGCTGCTGCTCGGCGCGCTCGGGCTTCTCGGCGCCGGCCTGGCGATGGCCGGTGTGATCGGCGGCGGCGGCGACCCGCAGACCACCACCGTTGTCCAGCGCCAAACCGTGACGAGGCGCGGCGAGACAGTGACGACCAACGTGACCGTGACGACGGCAGCGGAGCCGCCGCCGCCCGCGCCGACACCGCCGCCCGCCGCCCCAAGTCCGCCGCCGCCGGCGTCGAGCAGGAGCGGCACCCAGCTCACCGACCAGGCGACGGGCCTGCTAGGGCAAGGCCGCTGGAGCGAGGCCGAGACTGTCGCCCGCCACGCAGTAGCGAAGCTCAAGGGCTCCGGCCAGCTCTACGAGGCATACGCGGAGTACGATCTCGGCCGCGCGCTCGCCGAGCAGGGCAAGTGCCCCGAAGCGCTGCAGCACCTGAGCCGCTCCGAGCAACTCCAGGGGCATCGTCGCGAGATCGACGATGCCCGATCGCGCTGCCAATAGAGTTCCGGCGCCCATGCAGATCCTCGTGACCGGTGCCGCCGGGTTCATCGGCTCGAACTTCGTCCACTACTGGGTGGAGCGCCATCCCGACGACCACGTCGTCGCCCTCGACCTCCTCACCTACGCCGGGAACCGCGCCAACCTCGACGACGTCGAGCAGGGGATCGACTTCGTCGAGGGCGACATCGGCGACCTAGAGCTCGGTCGCCGGCTGCTGGAGCAGTACGACGTCGACGTCGTCGTCAACTTCGCAGCCGAGTCGCACAACAGCCTCGCCGTCGTCGACCCTCGCCGGTTCTTCCACACGAACGTCATCGGCACGCAGACGCTCCTGGAGGCGGCACGCGATGTCGGCGGGCTGAAGCGCTTCCACCACGTCTCGACCTGCGAGGTCTACGGCGACCTGCCACTCGACAGCGACGAGATGTTCGGCGAGGAGTCGCCATACCGGCCCCGCACTCCGTACAACGCGTCGAAGGCGGGCGCCGACCACGCCGTACGCGCCTACCACGAGACCTTCGGGATCCCGATCTCGATTACGAACTGCTCGAACAACTACGGGCCGTACCAGTTCCCCGAGAAGGTGATCCCGCTCTTCGTCACGAACGCGCTCGACGACCAGCCGCTGCCGATGTACGCGTCGACCGAGAACAAGCGTGAATGGCTCCACGTGCGCGACCACTGCCGCGCGATCGAGCTCGTGCTCGAGTCTGACCGCGTCGGAGAGACGTACAACGTCGGCTCCGGCGTCGAGGCGTCGATCGAGGAGATCGCAGACCTCGTGCTCGAGCTGACCGACAAGCCCGAGTCGCTGAAGACGATCGTCCCGGACCGGCCCGGCCACGACCGCCGTTACCTGCTCGACTCCTCGAAGCTGCGCTCGGAGCTCGGCTGGGAGCCCGAGATCGCCTGGGAGGAGGGTCTTCGCGAGACCGTCGGGTGGTACGCGGCCAGGCGCGACTGGTGGGAGCCGCTGAAGGAGCTCGCCCCGGTGGAGGAGACCGCGTGGCAGCGCTAGACGCCGAGGCGCGCGAGGCAGTCGCGCAACCCTTGCCGCCAGTGCGGTAGCCGCGGGACGCCCTTCTCGCTGCGCAGCACGGAGCACGCCGGCCTGGGCGCGGGCGCGTCGAACTCCGCTGTGCTGATCCGCCGCACGCGGCAGCTCAATCGGGCCTCCTCGAAAACCGCCTCCGTGAACTCGGCCCACGTGCAGTCGCCGTCGGCGGCGACGTGGTACACGCCGTGCGGCCGCTCGAGCAGCTCGCGCGTCGCGGCCGCGAGGTGGCCCACGTAGGTCGGCGCCCCGCGCTGGTCGTCCACGACCGCCACCTCCTCCCGCTCCGCCCCGAGCCGGAGCATCGTCCTGACGAAGTTGTGGCCGACCCAGCCGAAGAGCCACGACGAGCGCACGACCCAGCCCTCGCGGACCTGCTGCTCTCCCTCCAGCTTCGTCCGCGCGTAGATGCCCAGCGGATTCGTCGGATCGGACTCGACGTACGGCTCGCGCTTCGTTCCGTCGAAGACGTAGTCGGTCGAGAAGTAGACGACCGGAGCGCCGAGCGCGACCACGTTCTTCGTGCCGTCGACGTTCACCCGCTCCGCCGCGCCGGGATCGGCCTCCGCGTCGTCGACCTTCGTCCACGCAGCGGTATGGAGGACGAGCTCGGGGCGCTCGCCGCACGGGTATGGCTCCACCACGTCCCACTCGGCGCGCGTCAGCGCGCGGGCGCCGGGAAACGCCTCCGCCAGCGCCGCCCCGAGCTGGCCGCCTGCCCCTGTGATCAGGATGCGTCCCGCTGCGACAGAATCGGCGACTGGGTGCTCCAGAGGTGCTTGACCCGGGGGTCGTCCCACGGGATCTCCTTCTCGTCCGGGTCGGCGGGGTCGTACTCCTGCGTGACGTGGTAACAGAAGAGGAGGTCCGTCAGCGCCTCGAAGCCATGGGCGTAGCGACCTGGGATGTAGACGGCGACGAAGTTTTCGTCGCCGATGTCCTCGGTGAAGGTCTCGCCCGTGTCGCGGTCGAGCACGACGACACGCGCGGTTCCCTGGAGGCACGCAAAGAGGTCGTCCTGCCCGCGTTCGTGGTAGTGGAGCCCGCGGATCACGCCCTTGCGCGAGAAGGAGACGTTCGTCTGCACCGTCGGCGTCTGAAGGCCGCTCTCGCGCCGCAGCTCGACGAACCAGCCGCGCTCGTCGTCGAACCGCCGCAGCGGTATCACTTCGACGCCGACGAGACTCAGTATCCCTCCCACGAATGCCGTCGAGTTTCCGGGTCGCGAGCACCGAGCCCGAGGACGCATTCAGATGAGACAAGGCCGGACGGGCTTTTTGCTCGGTAGAGCACTATGGCTTGTTCGCGCCGTTCTGGCGCACGAAGTCGTTGACGGCGTAGTACACGTCGATCGACTCTCCGGCGTCGCCCCAGAAGCCCTCGACGATGTCGTACTGCATCGTCCTCTCGTCGATGAACCAGTTGTTCACGTCCGTGATCTCGAGCTCGCCCCGGCCCGACGGCTCGAGCCCGTGGATGATCTCGAACACGCTCGGGTCGTAGAAGTAGATGCCGGTGACGGCGAACTCGCTCGGCGGTTCCTCCGGCTTCTCGTGAATCTTCACGACGCGATCGCGCTCGAGCTCGGGCACGCCGAGGTGGCGGAGGTGCTCCGGGCTCTCTTCTCGCGCCAGCAGGATGCGCGCACCCTTTCCCTGCGTGTGGAAGTTCTCGACTGCGTGCCGGATCGAGCGCTCGAACACGTTGTCGGCCAGCATCACGACGATCGGCTCGCCGCCAGCGAAGCGCTCGGCGAGGCCAAGAGCCTCCGCGATCCCGCCGGCGCGCTCCTGGTACGCGTACGAGAGGCGGTCGATGCCCCACTCGTGTCCGTTGCCGAGCAGGCGGAGGAACTCGCCGGCGTGGGTCCCGCCGGTAACGACCATCAGCTCCCGAACCTCCGCCGTCACCAGCGCCTCGATGGCGTACGTGACCATCGGCCGGTCGTAGATCGGCAGCAGGTGCTTGTTCGTGATGCGCGTCAGTGGGTGCAGCCGCGTGCCGCTGCCGCCGGCGAGGATGACGCCCTTCATCGCGGCGAGATGCTACGGATGCCCGTCTGCTGCCGCAGCGGGGTAGGGTGGAAGGCGATGAGCGAGAACGAGCGAGAGCGGATCGTCGACACCGATCGCGAGGTGATCGCGGGCGACGACGAGATCCCGCGCGAGCCCGCGCCCCCGCTCGATCCCTACACGCCCGAGCCCGGACCGCGCG
>Ga0126314_10001497_pt1 | contig 11281 bp, 10 predicted proteins | sample Plot105B_FD_92535 | JGI IMG/M metagenome (GOLD analysis project Ga0126314, IMG submission 92535) | Serpentine soil microbial communities from UC McLaughlin Reserve, CA, USA - Plot105B | ecosystem: Environmental > Terrestrial > Soil > Grasslands | place: USA: UC McLaughlin Reserve, Lake County... | reverse complement strand
GCGGCCAACCTCCACCGCAACTTCATCGACCATGCCGAGTACCCGCGCACAGCCGAGATCGAACAACGCTGCATCAGAATGCTTGCCCGTCTCTTCAACGCCCCGGGCGAGACAGTCGGCGCCCGCACGCAGGGCTCCTCGGAGGCGATCATGCTGGGTGCGCTCTCCCTGAAGTGGAACTGGCGCGAGCGGCGCGAGGCTGCCGGCAAGTCGACCGACCGGCCGAACCTCGTCTTCGGCGGCGACGTCCACGTGGTGTGGGAGAAGTTCTGCCGCTATTTCGACGTCGAGCCGCGAATCGTGCCTCTCCAGGAGCACTGGTACACGATCGGCCCTGATGACGTGGAGCCGCACGTCGATGAGAACACGATCGGCGTCGCAGCCGTGCTGGGGACGACGTTCACGGGGCAGTCCGACGACATCCCCGGCATCAACGCCCTGCTTGCCGCGCTGGAGGCCAGCGAGGGTCTGCATGTTCCAATCCACGTGGATGCCGCGAGTGGTGGATTCGTGTGGCCCTTCCTCTATCCGGACTCTGAGTGGGATTTCCGGCTTAGCCACGTCCACTCCATCAACGTGTCAGGGCACAAGTTCGGCCTGGTGTATCCAGGGGTCGGTTGGCTCATCTTCCGCGGGCGGGAGGACCTGAGCGAGAACCTGGTCTTCTACGAGAACTACCTCGGAAAAAGGGACGCCACGTTCACGCTCAACTTCTCGACCGGCTCGGCGATGGTCCTGGCCCAGTACTACAACCTCATCCGGCTCGGGCGTGAGGGTTACACCTACATGATGGAGATGATGCGGCAGAACGCGGGCGTACTTGCCGGGCACCTCGCCCTCTCCGGCGACTTCGAGGTCGTCGGCCGGGACGAGGAACAGCTGCCGCTTGTCGCGTTCAGGCTGGCCGAACCGCGCAGCTACGACGAGTTCGACATCGCGTGGCAGCTCTCGGCGGAGCGCGGCTGGATGGTCCCGGCCTACACGCTGCCACCCAATGCGCAGGACGTGGCCCTTATGCGCGCGCTTGTCAAGGAGACCCTCGGCCGAGAGATGGTCGACACGCTCGCCGCCGACATCGCGCGAGCCTGCCAGACCCTCGACGACAAGGGCGGGCTCCATGCGTCCGAGCGCAGGACCGTCAAGACCGCGACGGGGTACTAGCTTGGCGGACGAAAGCCAACCCCTGACGGAGACGTGATGACCGACCGCGCTGCAACACCAGACGATAAGTACGAGAAGCTGTCCTCGCGCGAACTCCACGATCTCGCGGTGCGACACGCCCATCGGCACCTGGACATCCGCTTCTTCTGGCGGCTGATCGAGGTGCTGCCGGCGGCGCAGGCCGCGGTCGGAGATCTGCGCGAGGCGGAGGCCGACGTGGCGCAGATGAGGGCGCATTTGAACGACATCACGGATGCGGGCCGTGGCGAGGTGGCGGAGGCGCTGCGGCCGTTCTACATCGAGTACCTCACCCGGAAAGGATGATGTCGCCACCGCGGCCGCGCGCTAGCGTGAGGCCGACCTGACCCGACCGCCGCACCGGCGAATGGAGGCATGGATGGAAGCGCACGAAGCCGAGCTTGGCCCCATTGACATCGTTGTGATCGCATACCCGGCAGACGCGCCGATGACCGGCGAAGCCGTGCCGATGCTCCTGGATCTCGTCGATCGCGGGATCATCCGTGTCCTCGACGTGCTCTTCGTGAGGCAGAACGAGGACGGAACACTCTCCGGCTTCGAGGCAACCGATCTTGATGCCGACAGTGTTGGTGACTTCAAGGTCTTCGAGGGCGCCTCGTCCGGCCTGTTGGGGGAGGACGACGTCGCCACGGCCGGCGAGGCGCTCGAGCCCGGCAGCGCGGCCGTGATGATCGTGTACGAGAACCGCTGGGCGGGTCCGTTCGCGGCTGCCGTGCGTCGCAATGGCGGCGTGCTGGTGGCCAACGAGCGGATTCCGGCGCAGGATTTGATGGATGCGCTCGACACCGTCGACGCGGTGTCCTGACCGAAAGGAACTCTCATGCCAGGCTTGCTTCGCGGGATGGCCCGCACCGCGGCCGTTGCGGGCACCGCGACCGCCGTCTCGAATCGCGTCAGCCGTCGCCAGTCGGAACGCTGGGCCGCCCAGGAACAGGCTCCGTACCCACAGGAGCAGCCACCGCCGCCGACGGCGGCACCTGGCGCCAGCGGCCCGAGCCGCATCGAGCAGCTGAAGGAGCTCGGGGAGCTCAAGGCGCAGGGCGCCCTCAACGACGCGGAGTTCGAGGCCGAGAAGGCCCGGATACTCAACTAGAGACCATCCAGTTAGGCAAGCCCGATCGACCGCCAGGTGCAATGGCACATGCTCGTGGTATGGGGAGCGGCGCGTCTCCGTTCGGGCCAGCCAGCTGGAGATCCATGACGTTCATGTCCGGCCGGCGCCCGTACGCGTCGATCGACGCGAGCCAGTCGAGGGCCTCGATGCCACCGGCCGCCTGCCTGAGCACGTCGATTGGCGCTTCCTGTCCAGTGCCTTCTGCGGGGTGCGTTGTGCAGCACCGTCGAGAACGGGGCCTTCGAGAAGCAATCGCGCAGGTCGCGAGCTATCCGGCGTCGCTCCTCCACCGCCCGCTCGCCCTCCGTTCTGCGTGCTTCGGCGAGATCCTGGAAGGTCGCGCGCGCTCGCTGACGACGACACTCAGGAACAGCGTCTTACTGGATCGTTAGCGCCGCGACGGTTATGCGTCAAATGACGTACGCCGGTCCGACATATGTCCCTCGTTCGAGTGCTACATCCGCCGCTTGTCGTGGCTCTTCCCGCGCGGGATGCTGACAGCACCGGACATAGCGCACCCAGCGCATGACATGGCCAGGAACCTTCCCCCCGACACCAGGCCTACGTCGCGCCTGTCGGCGACCGGAGCTGTCCACGAGGCGGTTCCGCCCGTTGCGGGCTTGGCGGCCCTCGGCGCCGCCGGCGTCGCACTCGCCGCTGCCGCCGCCTGGATAGGCGCGACCGGCGCCGGAAGCGAGCGGCCGGGGTTCGCCGCAGCTGCGCACGCCCTGGTCATCGCGGCTCCGATCGCCGCGGGCCTCTATGCGGTTTACAGGTACCCGACGGGGCGTTTCGGCTGGCTGTTGGTGCTGGCCGGGTTCCTGTGGTCACCCACGATGCTGGCCGAGTCGTCCGACAGCGTCGTCTACAGCATCGGCCGGGTCTGGGTGTGGTTCGCCGAGCTGCTGGTGATCTATCTCGTGCTCGCGTTCCCATCCGGGCGGCTCGTCAGCCGCACGGACCGGCTGCTCTTCCGCGCCGGGGTGCTGATTGTGGCGTTGTACCTGGTCTCGAGTCTTCTTGGGGGGTATCCGGAGCCGAGCCCGTGGGCCAGCTGCGGAACCGATTGCCCCGGCAATGCCTTCATGCTGCCGAGCGCCGAGCCCGGCTTTGTCGACGCCGTGCTCATGCCGATCACGCAGGCGGGCAGCGTGGTCGTCTTCGCGGGAGTCGCGCTGCAGCTCCTCCGCCGCTTGGCCAGCGGCAGCAGCCTGATGCGGGCGGAGCTCGTGCCGGTACTGGGGGCGGCCGTCCTGCGAATGGTTGCGACGGCCGCCTTCCTGCTTGCGCGTGGGGCGAATCCGGAGTCCCAGCTCACCGAAGTGCTCGGTTCGGTCGCCCTGCTCGCGACACCCGCCATATCGGCTGGATTCGTGATTGGCCTCGTCAGTTCGCGTGCCCGCGCCACCCGGGCCCTGGGCAAGCTGAGCGGAAATTTGGGCCGCCCAAGCGCGGAGCGGTTGCGGGAGGTGATCGCGGAAGCCGTCGACGATCCGTCGCTGGAGGTCGTCTATCGGACGTCTCGCGATCCGGCCGAATGGGTGGACGACCGGGGGCGCCCTGTGGCATTGCCGGGAGCATCGGACAACCGCGCCATGACGGAGATACGCGGCGCCGACATGCCTGTTGCGGCGCTGCTCCACGATCCCGCGCTGGCGGAGGCACCGGTGATCACCGAGGTGGCGAATGGCTTCGCCCAGATGGCGCTCGAGAACCAGCGCCTTGAAACAGAGCTGCGCTCCTCGTTGAGGGAGCTGAAGGCTTCTCGGAGCCGCATCATGTCGGCGGCCGACGAGGAGCGCAGGCGTATCGAGCGGGATCTCCACGACGGTGCCCAGCAGCGGCTGTTGGCGCTCGCGATCGAGCTGGAGCTGGCCGGCGAGCTCGTCAGCAGCGACCCCGGCAAGGGTGCCCGCCGCGTTCGCGAGCTCGTGAACGACGTGAACGCGGCCATGGCCGACATACGGTCCTTAACGAGCGGGCTCTACCCGAGCGCCCTGGTCGAACGCGGTTTGGTCGCGGCGCTTTCGGACGCCGCGGGCGCCTGCCCGCTCCCCGTCACGCTGAGCACGGAGAACCTGGGCCGCTACGCCCCGGAGACCGAGGGCGCCATTTATTTCTGCTGTCTCGAGGCACTACAGAACGCCGCAAAGCACGCTCAAGGTGCGAAGTCCGCCGCGATCAGGCTGTGGGAAGACGATGCGGTCCACTTCGAGGTGCGCGACGACGGCGCAGGGCTTCCGGAAGGCCACGCCCGCCAGGGCGCCGGGATCACCCACATGCGTGACCGGATCGGGGCGATGGGCGGCGCCATGGCGATTGAGTCGCATCCCAGCGGGGGGACCCGCGTGCTCGGAGCGGTGCCCGTGGCCCCCATCGAGCTGTCACCCCCGATCGACAGCCTCTTGCACACCGCAACCGACGCGCTGCCCGATTGCTTCGCCATCTATCGCGCGGTCACGGACACGCGAGGCAACGTCGTCGACTTCGCCGTCGAGCACATGAACGATGCCGCGCGGCGCGACCTCGGAGTCGGAGCGCAGGAACCGATCGGCCGAACCCTCGGGCAGCTCCAGCCGGAATACCTCCGCTCTCAAGCGTTCAGGTGGCTTCGGCACGTCGTCGAGCTTGACGTGCCGGGTGGGCGAGAGGACAAGGCGTACGAGCCAATCGCTGAGGACAGCCGGCGCCTGATGCAGTCCTCCGAACTGCGCGCGGCGCCGCTCGGCGGCGGACGCGTCGTCGTGGTCTGGAGGGATGTGACGGAGCACGCGCGCGCGGACGAGGAGCTGCGGCTGCAGTCGGCTGTGCTTCGTCGAGCGGCCGAGGGCGTGAGCCTCATGCGGACCTCTGACGGCGTGATCGTATACGCCAACGACCGCTTCGCCGAGATCATGGGCTACCAGCCCCGTGAGCTCGACGGTCGGCCCGTGGCGGACATCACCTGGGAGGACGAACCGGGCGAAGCGGAGCTCGTGCGAGGCCAGATCAGCGCCGATCTCGACCGCCTTGGAGAGACCCGCTGCGAGCTGCGCAACCGGCGTAAGGACGGAGCCGTGATCTGGTGTGAGGCCCACATCGTGGCCTTCGACGACCCCGACCACGGGCGGGTCTGGGTGTCGGTCCAGCAGGATGTGACCTCACGACGGGAGGCCCGGACCCATGCGAGTCATGGCAACGGCGGCGGCCTGGGCGCCCAGTGGGAGGGCCGGGAGCTCTGAGCGGCCCGGGGCATGACGGTCGGTATCTGGTCTTGAAGTTCGCCGGTGTGCGGGCAGGACTGCCTCTCGATGGCCCGCTGCACCAAGGCCGGTGGTGATGAGCCAAGCGGCAGGCGCTCGAGATCGATCTGATCGACGCGGAGGATTGCTAGGCCCGATAGCGAGCTCTGGATCACCCGGCCCCAATACCGACCTCACCCGTTCCGGGTGATTACACCGGCGGCACCGGCTCGGACAATTAGGGCATGGACGAAATTGCGCATATCGGCCCCGTCCAGCTCATGTCCGTGGGTTTCGAGCCGGGGGCAAACTTCGAGGGACGCATTGCGGACGAGCTCGCGAGGCTTCAGCGCGAAGGCACCATTCGGCTGCTCGACTTGCTCTTCGTGGCGCGGGACACCGACTCGGATGAGCTCGTGGTGCTCGAGCACCAGGAGGAGACAATGGGCGCGGTCGTGGGCGCATTGCTCGGCTTGAGGCTCGACGACGAGCAGGCGGAGGATGAGCATTCATTCGGGCTGAGCGCGGCCGAGATTCAGGAGATGGGGGCCGGACTTCCGCCCGGTGGCGCGGCGGGCCTGATGCTGATCGAACACGTGTGGGCGAGAGACCTGAAGCGCGCCATTCGGGACGCCGGCGGCAGCCCGCTCGGGGACCAATTCCTGACGCCCGAGACGGTGGCCGCCATGGAGCCGCAGCTCGCCGCGATATCTCAGTCCGTACGCGCGAGCGAAAGCTGACCTAGCTCGCGCCAGTTCTCAGTCGCTGGGAGAAGAACTCGAGCGCCTTTCGCGTCTTTGTCTCCTGCTCACCGGAGAGATCCACACCCTGCTTCGTAAGGAAGGAACGCACCTCGGCGGCCGCCAGGAACGACTCTGCAGGTGCGCATTTTGTGGACAGCTCCAGGATTCGCGAGTTGTCCGGATAGAGCCACAGCTCTGCGACGAGGCGGCGCTGCAGTTTCTCCGGGCTGAACTTCAGTTTCAGGACGAGGATCGGGCCTAGGACGGAGAGGTCGTCCAGCTCGATCCCATCCGGTGCGTACTCCGCGAAGAACGCCCTCTGCTCCTTCGAGAACAGCTTGCGCAGCGGGCGCGCGTCGGCCACCGTCTCGCGGACCTCTGCCTGCGCCGCCGACTTCATCGAAGCCGAGCAGACATACCCGCCGGGCATCGCATCGACCTCGACGCCAAAGCCGCGGGTGTTGCGGAGCTTCTTCGGGAGCTGATCCGGGACGACGGGGCGCAACTTCACGACCGAGTCGTCTCCCTTTCCCTGCACGCGGCGGGCGCGCGCGACAACACCCGCCCTCGAGAGGTCCAGGTCGCGCGTGTCGAGGAAGAAGACCTGACGGATTTCGGCGTCAAGGGGATCGATGCCGAGTACGCCTGCGGCCGCCTGGTGGTCGGGCTCGGGGACGGTCAGCTTGAGCTCCACGCTGTCGGCCCCCTCGATCAGGCTCAATAGCTCGCCGAGCTGCTCATCCGACAGGGCCGTGGACCTCGTCTGTGTCTCGTGCATGCAGTACTCCGATCTTCGTGCGGTCTGAACACATGGGATTGGGCACCTCGGGATCCGCGAAGCGCAGCCGGACGCCCGGCGAAGAGCTCGGCGGCGTGCCGAACGGCGGCCCGGGAAAGCTCCGAACCGTCGCAGGCGATCAGGACCGGTGCCACCTTCATGAGCGCACGGCCGTGATCTCGGCAGGCGGGGCGGACACGACAACAGTGCCGGCGAGCACGTCGTGAGCGCCGCGGCGGCGGTCGTCGAGCAGGATCGGGAGAAAGCCGGCGAAGAGCGGCAGCGCGGCGACTATCAATCCACCGAACCTCAGCAGTGCGGCGCTTGGGCTCGGCACCATCCCATCGACGGCCCGGCTGACGCGGATCTGGAGCAGCCGGTTACCCAGCGTCTGGCCCGTCGCCGACCAGAAGACGACGAAGTAGCCCACGAGCCAGAGCCCATAGGCGGCGCTCCCCACCACAAGGATCGCTTCGTCGAATTTGTTGGGAGGAGAGAGCACGGACAAGATCAGCGCGAAGGTCCCGGCCACGGTGATCGCCACGAAGTGGATCACCGCCGCGTCCGCCGCGAACGCGATGGCACGCGTGACGATGCCCACATACGCGACCGGCGCCGCGGTCGCCTCGACCGCATGGGCGGGGCGGATGACGGCATGCGCCCCGTTGGCCGCGAGGCTCACCCTGCTCTCGGGCCGGGTGGCGGGGCCGGGCGACGCCGAAAGGCCTTCCGTGCGCGCTGTTCGACCCAGGCGTCCGCGCTGAGCGAGCGCGATCGCACACCGCCCGCAACCTGGTCGGCGAAGCTGGCGCTCTGCTGGGCGATCGCGGCGGTGACCGCCGGGCTGCTAGCGATCTCGTCGACGATCAACCACAGGTCATCGCTTTCCAGCAGGCGCACAACCGCCTGGTCGAGCAGGCGGCTCTCGATCGCACTGCCGATGAGCCGCTCGACCGTGGGGCTCTCGAGCGCGGCCTGGACCACGTTCTCGAACTCCTCTCCCTCGAGCACTCGCGCCGTGGTCTGCTCCAGCAGCCCCTCCGAAAGCAGGCGGTCGGCGACCCTGTAGCGCACCAGGTCAGCCGCGACCGCCTCCACGAGCGGCCCCTGGAGGGCGCCGCACGCTGCCCGCGCGGCGAGCGGACTAGCCGCGAGGCGCTCAACCACGTCTCCCGCGAGCCTCGAGTCCAAGAGCCCCTCAAGCGCGGCGTCGGCGGCGCGGCCCGCGCCGCGCACCGCGGGCTTCACGACGGCCGCGGCGATCGAGCCGCCCATGAAAAGGGCAGATTCGACGGAAGTCCTCACAAGACGTCGTGAAGACGATCCCAAGGTCCGGGGTGAGCCGCCATCACCCGGACCGGGTGACACCCGGAATAATTAGGACGGTGTCGTCCGAGTCGGGCAACGCAGGACGGAGCGGTTTGCGGGGCAAGATCGAGGACCACCTCGGATCGCGCGACGTCGCACGCGTCATCTACGGATCGATCATCGGGCTGGCGCTTGTGGTGGCCCTCGAGGATCATCCCCCTGCGCCCGGCGCGGTGGCTGCGACCGTGGCGGGCGCAGCGATCGCCGTGGGGTTGGCGGAGGCCTACAGCGAGGTCGTAGGGGCAGAGGCGCGGACGCGAAGGCCCGTTCACGGTGCCAGCGTCCGCGTACTGGTCTTCGACGCCGCCGCCGTGACTCTCGGGGCCGGCTTCCCGGCACTGTTCTTCGTCCTTGCTGCCGCAGGCGTTATTGACACCGACCTCGCGTTCACCCTGTCGAAGTGGACGGGCCTGGGGCTGATTTCCATCTACGGGTACGTCGCAGCCCGCTTATCTGGATCCGGGCTTGGCGGGGCCCTCCTGCACGCGGCCGCGGTGGGAGGAATCGGCGGCGCTCTCATTGCCCTCAAGGCGCTGGTGCACTGACGCGCTGACCGTTTCCGGCATGCATGTTCGCCTCCGCTGTGGATATGTCGCTTGCCGCGACGATCAGGGCAAGGTGGCTGAATGCCTGAGGGAAGTTTCCGACCTGCCGCTGGCGCGCCACGTCGTATTCCTCCGCGAGCAGTCCGAGATCATTGGTCAAGGCGAGGAGACGCTCGAACAGCGTGCGCGCCTCGTCTGCGCGGCCGTTCCTGGCCAGTGCACTGACCAGCCAGAACGAGCACGCCAGGAACTGCCCCTCGTCACCGGACAACCCGTCGTCGGTCTCGGCGGTTGAGTAGCGCGAGACGAAGCCCTCGCGACCGAGCTCGCGCGAGACCGCGTCGATCGTGCCGGTCACCCGCTCGTCGGTTCCGGCCAGGAAGCCAACCAGCGGGATATTGAGGACGCTCGCGTCGAGCTCCTTCGATCCGTAGTACTGGGTGAAGGTCCGACGCTCGCTGTCGTAGCCCTGCTCACAGACCTCTCGGTGAATCTCGGCGCGGGTCTGCTTCCAGCGGTCGAGCGGAGCCTCCAGGTCGTGCTGCTCGGCGATTCGCACGGCGCGGTCGAACACGACCCACGCCATCACCTTGGAGTACGTGTAGTGCCGCTGCGGTCCGCGCGCCTCCCAGATACCGTCGTCGGGCTCGCGCCAGATGGTCTCGACGTGCTCGATGACGGCGCGCCAGCGCGGCCACAACCGCTTCTCGACCCTGCCGAGCGCCTCGGCGCCGAGGAACATGACCCCGGCTACCTCGCCGTAGACGTCGAGCTGAAACTGCTCGGACGCGGCGTTGCCGACACGGACCGGCTTCGAGCCCTCGTAGCCGGGAAAATCATCCAGCTCGAATTCGGTCAGGCGCCGCTCACCGCCGATGCCGTACATGATCTGAACCGTCGTCGGGTCGCCCGTCCCAACCCGCAGCATGAAGTCGCGGAAGGCGACCGCCTCCTCCGTGTAGCCCGCAGAGAGCAGCGCCTCGAGGGCCAGCACCGAGTCGCGCAGCCAGCAGTAGCGGTAGTCCCAGTTGCGCATGCCGCCGATGTCCTCCGGCAGCGATGTTGTGGGGGCCGCGATCACCCCTCCGGTCGTCTCGGACGTCATGGCCTTGAGCACGATCAGCGAGGTGAGCACCTCGTCGCGATATGCGCCCTCGTAGCTGCAACGCGCACTCCAGTCTCGCCACCACTCCTCCGTGCGAGCCAGCGCCGAGTCGGCGTCCTCCACCGGAGGACCCTCCTCGTAGGAAAGGTGCCAGGTCAGCGTGAGCCGCTCGCGCGCACCCTCGACAGCCACGAACTGAGCGTTCGCCGATCCATTCTCGATCCGCAGCTGGAGCGGCGTGCTTAGCCGGAACGTGTCAGGGCCGGCGGTGGCGACCGCCCCATCCGGTGCCGGCTCAACCCACGGTGTGATCGACGCATAGTCCGGGCGCAGCGACAGCTCCATCCGCATCGGGACCCGGCCGCGCACGCCCTCCACGATCCGCATCAAACGCGGCGGGCCCTCACCACGCCGTGGCATGAAGTCGATGACCCGAACCACGCCATCGGCGGTCTCGAACTCGGTCTCGAGGACGAGCGTCCCGGGCCGGTAGCGGCGAGAGCTCGCGCCAACCTCGCCGGCCGGGGCCACGAGCCAGCGACCATGCCGCTCGTCCCCTAACAGCGCTGAGAAGCAGGACGCAGAATCGAAGCGCGGTAGGCACAGCCACTCCACCGCTCCGTTGCGACCGACCAGACCCGCGGTCTGCATGTCGCCGATCAGCCCATAGTCCTCGATAAGCATCGTATGGCGTCCTTTCTGATGACTGACGAGACGATCTACGCCCACCCCGCAACATCGCTGCCGCCTTCGTGCGTGATTCGTGCGCCGAAGCGCATCAACGCCGGATGCGAGGAGATCTTGCCGGCCACGAGCGCCTCGCCCTGACGGAAGGTCGAAACGCGATCGATCAGGCCGGGCGGGACGAACGAGAAGACTTCGCCGATGAGGGCGAGGTCGGCAATCGAGTTCATCCGCATTAGGACGAGGTTGTCGCACTGCGAGAGCACGTTCTCGTGCACCTTCTGCGGACGCTGGGTCACAACGATCAGGTAGAGGCCGAACTTCCGTCCTTCGCCCGCGATACGGATCGCATCCTCGGTTCCGAGCGCCGTGATCGGTCCTTCGGGCTCTGCCGGGCAGACGTTGTGGGCCTCGTCGATCACGATGGCGATCGGCTCGCGAGCCGCACGCCGGCGCCAGAGCCGCTCGAGCACGGCGGCGGAAGTAAGCGCCTGCTCCTCGCGCGTTCCCAGTGCGCCGAGAT
>Ga0126314_10001496_pt1 | contig 11281 bp, 13 predicted proteins | sample Plot105B_FD_92535 | JGI IMG/M metagenome (GOLD analysis project Ga0126314, IMG submission 92535) | Serpentine soil microbial communities from UC McLaughlin Reserve, CA, USA - Plot105B | ecosystem: Environmental > Terrestrial > Soil > Grasslands | place: USA: UC McLaughlin Reserve, Lake County... | reverse complement strand
CTCCCGCACCACCCGTTCGCCGTCGTTGTCCATCGACTTCATGACCTCCCTGGCACCAGGGTGGACCGCGCCTGTTGTCCTCAGGTAGTGGCCGTAGAGGGGCTCATCGACCACGACGGTATCCGACCTCTGCCTGAAAGAGTACATGAGCGCCGTCGAGACGTTGCGCGGCCCCGACCACACCGACAGCCTGAGGCACCCGGACACCGCTACCCTCCCGTCGCCTCGGCGACTGCCTCCGCGTACAAGTCCGTGAGGCGGAGGGTTAGCTCGCCGCGTTCGCCGGTGCCGATCCTGCGCCCGTCCACCTCAACGACCGGGGTTATGCCGCCGAAGGTGCCCGTGACAAACGCCTCGTCCGCACCGTACACGTCGGTGAGGGAGAAAGGACGCTCGAAGACCGGGATGGCCGAGATCCGGCAGAGGTCTATGATCATGCGCCGGGTGATGCCGTTCAGGGAGTAGTGGCCGGTAGAGGTCCACACCTCCCCACGCCGCACGATGAAGAAGTTGGTAGCGTTGCAGGTGGCCACCGCTCCCGTGGGATCCAGCATCAACGCCTCGTCGGCGCCGGCCTTGAGGGCCTGCACGAGGGCGACCACCTCGTGCAGCTTGCTGTGGCAGTTGAGCCTTTGGTCCAAAGTATCGGGAGGCGGACGACGTACCGTCGAGGTGAAGAGTCTGACGCCCTGCTCTCTCACGCCGGGGTCAGCCACTTTATGTTCGGCGATGATAACGACGTTGGGAGTCCCAATCACGAGACGCGGGTCCTGCGAAGGGGTCTTCTTGTCCCCGCGGCTGACCATCAGGCGCACGTGTACGCCGGAGGAGGCTGCCATACTGTTGCGGCGGACGGTCTCCCGGAGGGCTTCCGTGATCTCCCCGCGCGTCATGCCGATGTCGAGGTCTATGGCCTTCGCGCCCTCGAAGAGCCGGTCGAGGTGCAGGTCCAGGAAGGCGAACTCGCCGCCGTGAAGTCGTAGGCCCTCCCATACCCCGTCTCCGACCAGGAAACCCGAGTCGAAGACGGAGATTTTCGCTTCATCCCGCCGGTAGAACTCGCCGTTTATGTAGACGAAGATGCCCTCGTTGCGCTCGTCCGGCAGGGCTTCATGAGTGCCCCTGGCCAACCGTCCTCCCTTCCTGCCACTCCTCGCGCATGACGCCCATGATCACGTTGTCCACGTATCGACCGGCGAGCCAGACGTGCTCGCGCATCCTGCCCTCCTCCACGAAATCGCAAGCTCTATAGGCCCGGATCGCACGCTCGTTCGCCGCGTGAACCTCGAGCCACACGTGCCTGAAGTTCCTGATCCAGAAGGCGTAGTCGAGGAGCAGCCCCACGGCTTCGTGCCCGTAGCCGCGCCCCCAACGGTACTTTTCGCCGATGGCGATGCCAAGCTCGCAGCGACGGGCCGCCACATCGGCGTGGAAGAGGCCGCAATGCCCGATGCTCGCGCCGTCGACCTCTATCATGAAGTCAGTCTTGTCGCGAGTACCCTCGCGCTCCTCCCGCTCGAACCTCGCCCGCAACCTTTCGAGGGAAACGGGCAGCGGCGGGTCACCGCCACCGGCGAGCTCGACCTCGAGGTCGTTCCAGAACTGCCAGAGGGATTCCTGGTCCTCCTTCTCGACGGCCTGCAAGGTTACCATCTCTCCCTTGAGCATTATCCCTCCGCAACAACGGGGTGCCGCATCCACACGTTCGGCTCCCTGTAGACGCCGAGGTCCCGCTCCAGGTCCATCTCGACCGGCCGCAGGTTACCCTCGATTATGTAAGGGCCGGTCTCGGGAAAATACATATCCGTCCATCCCTCCCACTCCGAAATAGTTCCCGCGATGACCATCGACTCGGGCGCAACCCCGAAAAACTGCGCGCCGAGCCTGCGGTGGACCATGAGCCAGGATCGAAGGGCAACCCATCGTCCCGCTCCCAACGGCCGTAGCGTTCCATCGGCGTCAGCGGGTACCGCTCCTTGAGCGTGGGACGGACCGGAGCGATCAAGGCTTCTAGCCCATGCTTCGCAGCCACGGCCTTCATCGCGCCCAGAACCACGCTGCTGAGCCCGCGCCCCCTGTGCACGGGCGGCACCACTGCCAGCAGCGCCGAAACCACCGTCGGAGCGCGCCCCCGTCTGATACCTTCCGCTCCCCGTTCCAACACCCCGTCCAGCCCCTCTGGCAAATCTCCGATGGTACCGTCCCAAAAAACCGGGATGCAGTGTCCCGCAGCGAGGACCCCACTTCCATCGTCGCAAACGGCGATCTGAACCCCCGCAAAATCTGCGAACAACGCGTACCAGTAACGGTCAACGACCGCGTCGTGGTGCATAAACTCGGGAAACGTACTCAGCAGCCACCTCGACCTGGCCTCCAGATCAGGCCTCTCAGCGAGCATAAAGATATTCGACCCCAGACGCACCGTCACGCCCCGCAGCGTTGAAAGCTGATGGCTATAAGAACGCCGGAACCAGCTCGCCCTTTATGAGATCCGCGTTCTGTTCGCGCTCGCGAACGACGGCCCAGCGATCGCTCCTGACCATAACCTCAGCGGGCCTGGGACGGGAGTTGTAGTTCGATGCCATCGAGAAACCGTAGGCTCCCGCGTCCTTGACGGCTAGCACCTCGCCCTCGGAGGCGTCCGGCAGCTCACGGTCGCGGGCGAGGTAGTCACCGGACTCGCACACGGGCCCGACGAGGTCGGCGTTCGCGACGGAGCCGTCCTCATTTACCGAGAGTACCTCGTGGTGGGCGTCGTAGAGGCTCGGGCGCAGGAGGTCGTTCATGCCCGCGTCGGCAACGATAAAGCTCTTCTCGCCGCTCTTCTTGCGGTAGATGACGCGGGTCAGAAGGACGCCCGCGGCGCCCGCGATGTAGCGGCCCATCTCGCACAGGATCTTGGTCCCCGTCGCTTCCAGCGTGGGGCGGATGGCGTCCACGAGTTCTTTCGGAGTTGGGGTTTTTTCGTCCTTGTAGGGGATACCCAGGCCGCCGCCTATGTTGAAGTAGCGGATGTCGACACCGCGGGTCTTGAGCTCGTCGACCAGGCTGGCCGAGCGTTCGATGGACTCGGTGTAGGGGGCGAGCTTGGTGATCTGGGACCCTATGTGCTGGTGGACGCCTATAAGTTCCACGCACCTATAGGTCTCTATCCTCTCGGCGAGCGCTAGCGCCTCGTCCGCGGGGATGCCGAACTTGTCGTGGCCCCTGCCTGTGGTGATGTGTTCGTGGGTCTCGGCGTCGACGTCGGGGTTGACGCGCAGGGCCACGCGGGCACGCTTGCCGAAGCGGGCGCAGATGCGGTCGAGGAGATCCAACTCCGAGGCGGACTCGACGTTGAAGAGCAGAATGCGCTCCCCGAGGCCCGACATAAGCTCCTTCTCGGTCTTCCCGACCCCGGCGAAGACGACCTTCTTCGGGTCGAACCCGGCCTGCATCGTCCTGTAGAGCTCTCCACCGGAGACGACATCAGCCCCTGCCCCGAAGGAGGCGAGGGCCCGCAACACGGCGAGGTTTCCGCTGGCCTTGACCGCGTAGCAGACGAGGTGGTCGAGCCCGGAGAACGCCTCGTCGAGTTCCCTGTACGCCCTTTCGAGAGCGGCGTGACTGTAGACGTAGGTGGGCGTCCCCGCCCCTGCGGCTATCTCGGAGAGCGGCACGTCCTCGCAGCGGAGTCCGCCCCCCTCGTAATGAAAGTCGTCCAAAACGTACCTCCTCGTGTAGCCGGGGCGTGCTATATTTTCGACTCTGCAGATGGAGCCGTAGGGAGAATATACTCCGTGCCGAACCCCCGCGCGACACCGCAAGCCAACGAAGCTATGGAGTCCCACTCTACACCTCCCCCGCTCCTTAACCCCGTACTCGCGCAGCAGGGCGCCTACCCGCTCCTGCGCCTCGACGAACGCCGCAAAACGTTGGAGGAGAAGGGCGTCGAGCTCTTCGATTTCGGCACCGGCGACCCCAGGGAGCCTACGAACGAGCGAATTCGTCAAGCGCTCATAGATGGCGTTCCGAAGTCGAGCAGGTACCCGAGCACGGCCGGTAAGGCCAGCCTGCGCGAAGCGTTCTGCGGCTGGATGGGACGCCGCCACAGGGTCACGCTCGACCCGGAGGGCGAGGTCCTACCGGCCACGGGCTCTAAGGAGGCGATCTTCCACGCCCCCCTGGCGTTCATCCATCACTCTCACGAACGGCGCGGCGTCGCCTACGGGACGCCGGGCTATCCCGTATACGAGCAGGGTACATTGTTCTCGGGCGGCGAAGCTCTGCCCGTAAGGTTGGGCGGGGAAGACGGTTTCTTGCTACCCCTCGAGACGGTAGATCCCGACCGGACGCGGATACTCTGGATCAACTATCCTCACAACCCCACGGGCGCGACGGCATCCTACGAGTACCTCGAAGAGGTGGCCGATTTCTGCCGCGAGCACGACATGCTCCTGTTCTCCGACGAGTGCTACAACGACATCTACTCTGGAGAACCGCCGCCCTCCATTCTGGAGGTAACGAAAGAGCGGACGCTAGCCTTCTGCTCCCTATCCAAGCGTAGCGGCATGACGGGCTACCGCTCCGCGATGATGGCGGGTGACCCTGACCTCATCTCCGCCCTCGCTAGGCTCCGTCCCTCCATCGGCGTCGCCATCCAGTCCTTCGTTCAGGACGCCGCAACCGCGGCATGGTCCGACGACGTCCACGTCGAGAAGAGACGGCGCATCTTCGGCGAGAAGCGTGTGCGCTTCACCGAGTTCTTCGAGCGAGTGGGCCTCGACTACCTGCGCACCGACGCGAGCTTCTACCTGTGGGTCGTGGTGCCTGACGGTGACGACGAAGCCTACGCCCTGCGCCTCATGGATGAGGGCATCGTCGTGGCGCCGGGCCGTTCGTTCGGACCTGGCGGCGAGGGCTACTTACGGGTCGCCCTCGTGCCGAGCGTCGAGCAGTGCCTACGGGCAATTGATCGATGGGAGGCCGCGCTCGGCTAGGGTTTCCCCTGCAGTTCCGGTGGCGTTTTGTTCGCCTGCCGAGGTCTAGTCCGGTACGATCGTGTGGGGGGGCCGAGAAAGGGATAGCATGCCTGAGCCTACACAAAATCGTCCTGAAAATAACGGAGAAGAGCATCACGAAACCTCGAGTGACGAATCTTTCGACAAAGAAGAGTTCGATCCCGAAGAGGCCGAGCGGCGCATCACCCAGTTCGTAACGTCCGCCGGCAAGCTTTCTGGTCCTCCTGTCAAAGAGCTCGCGGAGCAGGTGGCCACGCTCATGCGCTCAGCGTGGTCCGACCTGGAAGGGGTCATGGCCCGTAAGGCCCACAACAAGGTGCTAGCTACTCAACTCTTGCTGGGGCAGAGGGCCCGCGGGCTGCAGCCTCACGGCCCCGAGCAGTGGCGACTCCACGCCGCCACCTCGCTACTGAGCTGGATCGTCGTCCGCAACGTCGAGCACTGATTTCGCAGAGCCAGGGTCGCAGTAATGAGGGGTAGGAAGGACCCGGCGTGCGCCCGCCTCCGGAAAGCGCGAACGTCCAGACGGACTCGGTATCATGCCACCCGGGCGGCTCCGGCGCATGCGCCGGTTCGTCGCAGAAGGCCGGGGCGTCAAAAAGCGATCCCGATAGTGTAGATTTTCGCGATGGGCACCGGGTTTACGCGACGCCGCTTCCTGAGTACGCTGGGTGCCGGCGCCTTCCTCACCCTGACGAGCGGCTGCGGGCTACCCGGACGCGCCCAGAAGTTGAGGTCGTCGCGCATCCCGAAGGCCAGTCCCTTGCGCGCTCCGAAGGTCTGGCCCCTGCCTGGCGTCTCGCCCGTGTTGCCCAAGGGTGTCTGGGCCTTCCGTTCTCGTCCCGACCTGGCCCCTGCCGCGGCGGAGGTGACGGGGCGGACGTCAGGCACCGCTCCCGGCGACGTCTTTCTGGCTTTGAAGGAGGGCACCGGGGAGCACGGACCCATGATCCTCGACAACGGCGGTCAGCCCGTGTGGTTCGGCAAGTGCACCAGCGCGAGGGACTTCAAGGCGCAGCGCTACCGGGGCAGGCCCGTGCTCACCTGGTGGGAGGGCAGTGTCGTCGCCGGACACGGCGACGGGGAGTACGCATCTTCGACGATGCTTACCGGGAGATCTCCCGTATCCGCGCGGGCAACGGATACCGTGGGGACCTGCACGAGTTCCTTATCACCCCACAGGACACCGCGCTGCTCACCGCCTACGCGGAAGTGGAGGTGCCGGCGGATCTGTCCCCCGTCGGCGGCGGGAAGTACGGCGCGGTATGGGACGGTATAGCCCAGGAGGTGGATATCGAGACCGGCGAGGTTCACTTCGAGTGGCACAGCCTCGATCACGTCGGCGTCGAGGAGTCCTACGTCGCGCCGCTCGAAGACCCCGCCTACATCTACGACTACTTCCACATCAACTCCATCGCAGTAGACTACGACGGCGACTTGCTCATCTCGGCGCGAAACACCTGGACCGCCTACAAGGTCGACCGCCAGAGCGGCGAGGTCCTGTGGCGCCTGGGCGGCAAGGTGAGCGACTTCGAGATAGGAGAAGGCACCAGGACCATCTCCCAGCACGACGCCCGCCGCCAGGAGGATGGCACCATCACAATCTTCGACAACGACGCGCACCCGCAGGTACACGAGCAGTCGCGAGCGATCCTGCTTCGCCTCGTCGAGGAGGAGATGAGCGCCACGTTACTGCGCGAGTACGCCTCTCCCGAGAAGGTTCTCTCCACGTCTCAGGGGAACGCGCAACTCTTATCCAACGGAAACGTGATGGTTGGATAGGGCAGCGCACCCTGCTTCTCCGAGTTTTCCCGCGACGGCAAGATGCTCCTGAACGCCGAATTTCCGCCAGAATGCGAGTCGTACCGGGCATTCCGCTTCTCCTGAAGCGGTCACCCCGCCGACACCCCAGCTCTGGTGGTAGAGCAAAGATCCAGAAACAGTGTGGCCATGCACGTAAGCTGGAACGGCGCCACGGAGGTCGCAACCTGGGAGGTGATCTCCGGTCCACGCCCGAACCGGCTGGAGCCTCTAGGCTCGGTCCCCCGCGACGGTTTCGAGACGGCCATGCTGGCACAGGCCACAGATCCATACGTCGCCGCGCGGGCCAGGAATAGTTCTGGCGAAATTCTAGGCACCAGCGCCCCCGTCAAGCTCTGAAGTAAGCACACTTCGGCCTCGCTTCTCAGGTCTTATCGTTGCGATTCGTAGCGCGGTAAGGCCTCTGCAGTTCCCGGCGAAGAAGAGTGCCGGAACTGCTTGTGTAAGACTGTGGTCCGGTCGCTGTGGCAGGGATAGAGGGGAGTCTTTATTGTGGATGCTGGGCAGGGCGGTCTTTATCCTTTCGTGCGTTTCTCCCGCGAGGATTGGGCCGGGTTGCCGGCGGATGCTTCGTTCTCTCTGTCCGACGATGACGTGAGGAGCATAGTACCTCGCCTCTCGCCTGAGGAAGCCAGAAGGGTCTACCTTCCAACCTCGCGGCTCCTCTACCTCCCCTTCAGCGCTACGCAGGGACTGTACCGGGCGGCGCACGCGTTTCTGGTCAGCGAGGAGCGGGAGGTGCCTTACGTCGTCGGCATCGCTGGCAGCTTCGCCGCAGGCAAGAGCACAGTGGCGGAGGTGCTGCGGGCCCTGATCTCACGCTGGCCCGGAAGCCCCGAGGTCGAACTGGTGAGCACCGACGGTTTTCTGTATCCCAACAGCGTGTTACAGGCCCAGGGCTTGATGGATCGCAAGGGTTTCCCGGAGAGCTACGACCTGCCGCTCCTCCTACAATTCCTCGCCGACGTCAAATCCGGCAGCGGCGAAACGCGCGCCCCGAGCCACTCGCACCTGACCTACGACATCCTCCCCAACGAAAGGCAGCCTGTAGGGCGGCCCGACGTTCTGGTCGTGGAAGGCCTCAACATGCTGGAGGCCGGCCTGCCGGAGCCGTCGAGCGGCCACATGATCTTCGTTTCAGACTACGTTGACTTCTCCATCTACGTCGACGCCCGAGAGAGCTACATCAAGAAGTGGTATCTGGAGCGCTTTTTACGCTTGCGGGAGGAGGCGTTCGGGGACAGCACTGCTTACTTCCACCGTTTCGCGGAGCTCTCCGTCGAGGAAGCCACGGACTTCGCCATGCGCGTGTGGGATGAGATCGACCACCCCAACCTCAAACAGAACATCGAGCCGACCAGAGACCGGGCGCGTCTGATCCTCGAGAAGGATCTGGATCACTCGGTAAGAAGTGTGCGGCTGAGGAAGATCTGAAAGCGGTTCCTTGAAACCGCGCCGTACAGCATCTCAGCCGAGCGCGAGTGCTATAACCCCGACGACTATAGCGGCGGCGGCGATGAGGCGCCGCGTGGAGTCCCCTTCCGAGAGCAATCGCGCCCCCATGGCGGCCCCGATGAGGATGGAGATCTCGCGCGCCGGCGCCACATAGCTCACGGGCGTGAAGACGAGCGCCGTAAGGACAAGGATGTAGGAGAGAGGGCTGAGGATGGCCACCCCGAAGACCTCGGGCTTGTAATCGCGCCAGAGGGCCAGGATCTTCTTCCGGTTGCCCATCGCGAGCGGGGTCAGCAAGAGCGTGGTGACGATGGTCGTCGCCCAGCTCTGCAAGAGGGGTGGGATGAGAAGCGCACTAACCGCCTGCTTGTCCCATATCGTGTAAGCCGCTATAAACACGCCGGTCATAAGCCCGTAGAAAACGCCGGTCCCGAGACCGGACCGAAGGCTCCCCCCTTCGCTCGTCAGTACGAAGACGCCGGCCGTGATAAGGGCTATGCCGAAGATGGCGGGCAACGATGGCCCCTCGCCGAACAGAACGATGGCGGCAGCCGTCGCGAGCAAGGGCCCCGTGCCGCGCGCGAGGGGGTAGACGAGCGAGAGGTCCCCTACCGCGTACCCCCTCTGCAAGAGCACGAAATACCCGAGATGCAAGATACCGCTCCCGAACATGAACAGGAATTGCGCAGGCCCGAGATGCGGCGCGACCACGAGCACCACGACAACAGCGAGCGGCGCGTAGATGAGCACCGCACAGACGCCGAAGAGCCAGACGAAGACCGCCCCCCCGTCCCCGACCCGCTTGGCGAGCAGGTTCCAGGTCGCGTGGAAGACGGCCGCCACAAGCACGAGCGCCAGCGCGAATAGCGTCATGGGTTTCGGCCCTTCCCCTTGTTGCCACGGGTCGAGGTTTCCGAGACGAAGATCATCCGGTCGCCCCGGTGCAGATCCCTCGCGAACTCGATGGCCAGCCCGTTCGCGTCCCACGCCGTCCGCGTGACCCTGAGCGCCGGCACGTCAGGACGCACCCCGAGCATCGCCGCCGCCTGCGAGTCGAGCGGGGTTGGCTCGAGCTCCTGCCTGGTGCGCTCCACAGAGAGGTCATACCGCTCGCGCAGAAGCGTGTACAGGCTCCCTCGAAGGTCCACCCCGAGCAGCCCGGGCATCAGACGTTCCGGAAAGTAATTCTCCTCCAACACCAGCGGCTCGCCGTCTCCCGTGCGCACGCGCAAGATCACGTGCACCGCCTCCCCCCCCGAGAGCCCCAGCCGCGAAGCGACCTCGGCGTCACCGAGTTCCGAGATCCCGACCGTGCGCCGATCGAGCACCTCCGCCCCAGGGACGACACCGCGTCCCCCGAGTTGGTCCGAGAGGCCCGCGACCGTGTCCAGAGACTGCTCGATCCTGGGCCTCGCCACGAACACCCCGGACCTCTCCCTCCGCTCGACGAGCCCCCGGCGCGCCAGAAGGTCCACCGCCGCCCTGGCCGTCATGCGCGAAATACCCAGCCCGGCCGCGAGCTCGCGCTCCGACGGCATCCTCGCCCCCGGCACCAACTCACCAGACCTTATCCGCGCTACGAGTTCGTTACCAACCCGCCTGTAAGCAGGCACATCCCCGGCAGCACCTCCAATCACGACGCCCACACGCAAGTCCCCAGGAGAACAAGAACAACCCAGGCGAAAAGCAAGACTCCAACGACGACTTCCATCATAGCGACTCCTTTCGACTGGTATATACCAGATCCTAACAGGCGACCGGCCGCATGTCAAAGCCAGGCACAGAAGGCCCATGGTTTCTGACAGAACTGCCAACGATCCTGCGAAGCAGGCGTACTGAAATGCTGTAAGCGACCGAAGGGCGCAGCGTGCTACCCGGGTACGAGTGTTGCTGTTTACCGGTGGTCACTTCAGGGACGATCGGGCGGGACGCGCTGACAGGGCTGCGTGGTGGGACAGCGGCAATGCTTACGAACCTTACGTGGGACGCTGGAGCCGGCCCGTGGCGCGCGAGTTTTTGGGGTGGCTCGCGGTGCCGCCCGGCGGCCGCTGGTTGGACGTCGGCTGCGGCATGGGGGCGTTGAGCGAATCCATTCTGTCGCTGGCTGCACCCGGCCGGGTTGTCGGCGTTGACCCCTCGCCGGCGTTCGTCGCGTTCGCGCGAGATCGGGTGAAAGACGCCCGGGTCGAGTTCGAGGCTGGGGACGCGTAAGCCCTTGGGGCGGCCTCAGCAACCTACAACGCGGTCGTCGCCGGGCTCGTTCTCAACTTCGTGCCTGATCCCGACAGGGCGGTTTCGGAGATGGCGCGCGTCACGCACCCGGGCGGCACCGTCGCCGCCTACGTCTGGGACTACGCCGAGGGCATGCAGCTGATACGCCACTTCTGGGACGCGGCGGGCGCGCTTGACCCGAGAAGGCCAGGAAGCTGGACGAAGGACGACGCTGCGCTTTGTGCAAGCCGGACCCGCTGGCCAAACTCTTCCGGGGGACAGGACTCGGGAACGTCGAGGTAAGCGCGATCGAAGTACCGACGGTTTTCCGCGACTTTGACGACTTCTGGTCTCCTTTCCTGGGCGGTCAAGCGCCTGCGCCCGCTTACGTGATGTCGCTGAGCCAGGAGCGGCGTGCGGCGCTTCGTGAACGTATAAGGGCCGGCCTGCCGACCAACTCTGAGAGAGCACCACCTCATCGCCCGCGTCTGGGCCGTAAGGAGTGTACGTTAAGGCCGCTCGTCTCTGGTGGACATCGGGAGCGCCTGGGAGCTCAGCGAGGTCGACGTGTCTCACGAATCTACACACGACGAACAAAGGAGGGCCAGCGGACACACGTTCGACGAGGATCGACCGCGGCGACGTGTTCTGGATCGGGCCTGACGGCCTGTAAGGGCCCGTTCCGGGCTACTCCCACCCCCATGTGGTCGTTCAGGACGACGTCTTCAACCGCTCGCGCATCACGACCGTGGTAGTGTGCACGCTGACGTCGAACTTGCATCGGGCGAACCAGG
>Ga0126314_10001495_pt1 | contig 11283 bp, 9 predicted proteins | sample Plot105B_FD_92535 | JGI IMG/M metagenome (GOLD analysis project Ga0126314, IMG submission 92535) | Serpentine soil microbial communities from UC McLaughlin Reserve, CA, USA - Plot105B | ecosystem: Environmental > Terrestrial > Soil > Grasslands | place: USA: UC McLaughlin Reserve, Lake County... | reverse complement strand
GTCTTCGCCTGTCCGGGACGAGGCGCGCCATGCTGAGCCATGCGTTAGGTTCTCCAGAGTGAGGCGGCAGCAGTGACCGAAACCAGTCCTCCGCCGGTGCGCAGGATCCGCATCACTGACTTCTATGCCGCCAAGCGTCAACACGACCGTTGGGCCATGCTGACCAGCTACGACCAATACACCGCCGAGTTGTTCGACGAAGCCGGTGTTTGGGCGTTGCTGGTCGGAGACTCCGCAGCCAACAATGTCTACGCCTACGAGACCACGCTGCCGATCACCGTTGCGGAGCTGCTGCCACTGGTGCGTGCGGTGGTGAAGTCCACCAAACGTGCCTTCGTCATCGCCGATCTGCCCTTCGGCTCGTACGAAGACGGACCCTCACAGGCCTTGGAGACCGCGATCCGCTTCATGAAGGAAGGCGGCTGTCACGCGGTGAAGTTCGAAGGCGGAGTACGCGTAGCTGATCAGATCCGCAAGGTTGTTGACGCTGGCATCCCTGTGATGGGGCACATCGGCTTCACGCCGCAGAGCGAACACCGGCTCGGCGGCTACCGGGTGCAAGGCAGGGGCGATGATTCGTTACGGCTGCTGGCCGACGCGCACGCCGTGGCCGAAGCAGGCGCCTTCGCCGTCGTTCTGGAGATGGTGCCGGGTGACCTGGCAGCACAGGTGACCGCTGAGCTCGACATCCCCACCGTTGGCATCGGCGCCGGTGCAGACTGTGACGCGCAAGTCCTCGTGTGGCAGGACATGGCCGGGCTCCGGCGCGGCAGGTTGCAGCGCTTTGTCAAGCAGTACGCCAACCTGGCCAAGATCATCGGCGACGCAGCGGCAGCGTACGTTGAGGATGTCCGGAGCGGCACGTTCCCAAGCGAGCAGCACACATTCGCATCGACGATTCCTACTTCAGAGGCGAAGTCATGAAGATCGCTCATAGCCTTGCCGAGTACGCGGCACTCCGCAGCGCACTCGACGGACCTACTGCCCCCCGCGTCGCCTATGTGCCTACGATGGGCGCCCTGCATGAGGGACATCGTTCCCTCCTCAAGTTGGCCAAGACACGTGGCGACATGATCGTCGTCAGCATCTTCGTCAATCCGCTGCAATTCGGTCCTAACGAGGACTACGCCCGGTACCCGCGCCCCCTCGAGGACGATCTCCAGGTCTGTGAGGCCGATGGAGTCGACATCGTCTTGGTGCCGAGCGTCACCGAGCTGTACCCGGCGGGACGCCAGGTCACTGTGGACGCCGGCGCTCTTGGTTCTGTCCTCGAGGGCCATTCCCGCCCCGGCCACTTCAATGGCGTGCTCACCGTCGTGCTGAAGTTGTTCAACATCATCCGGCCGCAGGTCGCCGTCTTCGGCGAAAAGGATGCGCAGCAACTCGCCTGCATCCAGCGAATGGTGATCGACTTCAACCTCGCAGTTGAGATCGTCGGCGCACCGATCGTCCGGGAGCCCGATGGGCTGGCTTTGTCGAGCCGCAACGTCTTCCTCAGTGCCAGCGAGCGCGCCGTGGCGCGAAGTCTCTCGGCTGCGCTGGAGAAAGCGGCAACTCAGGGCTCGGTCCGCTCTGCCCGGGCGGCAGCGTACGAGGTCTTGGACCGGGCAGAGGCCGAGCCGTGCTTTGAACTCGACTACGCCACCATCGTCAACCCGGCAACCTTCACTGAGGTGCCAGATGATCATGTCGGACTTGCGATCTTCGTCGTTGCCGCACGGGTCGGTGGGACGCGGTTGATCGACAACACGACGATCAACTTCGCACCCGCGCCGTGGGGCTGACTTCCTAGCGCGGACCCGTGGATATCAAGACTGCAGCCGACGAGCTCTACGCTCTCTCACCTGAGGACTTCATCGAGCGACGCAAACAGCTCGTCGCGGAGGCCCGTCAGGGGCGAGATCGCGAGCTTGCCACACAGATCAATCAGCTCCGGCGGCCTACCCGCAGTGCCTGGCTGATCAATCTGCTCGCTCACCAGGAACCTGAGGCGTTAACTGCGCTCCTGGAACTCGGCACCGCGCTTCAGGATGCCCAGCAGCGAATGGCGGGAGATGAGCTGCGTCAGCTCTCCGCGGAGCGTCGCAAGATGGTGGACACACTGGCGCGCCGCGCAGTCGAGCTAGGCAGGGACGATGGTTACAACGCTCCGGAGGGAGCCGTACAGGAGGTTGGCCAGACACTGCAGTCAGCCTTAGGCGACCCGGAGATCGCTGATCTGATCCGCGCTGGTCACCTGACTCAGGCTGTCACCTACGGCGGTTTCGGACCTACTGATCTGGCGTCCGCTTTTGGAGCGTCGCTCCCGACAAGGACACCGAGCGAACCAAAGGAGAAGCCCGCGCCGGCAGAGCCGGCCGCCGCGACAGATCCCAAGCAGCGTCGGCAAGCCGAGAAGGCCGCGAACCAGGCGCGGGAGCGAGCAGCCGCCACCCGTAAAGATGCGGACTCAGCAGAGGCGGAAGCTGAAGCAGCCACCCAGCGGGCCGATGAGCTGGCCGACCAGGTCGAATCGTTGCGCACTCAACTCCGGCAGGCGGAGGCAGCCGAGCGAGAGGCCCGTGAGACGGCGCGAGCTGCGAGGAAGCATTATCAACAGCTGCGCCAAATTGCACTTTCGGCCGAGCAGGCAGCACTTGCTGCGGACGAGGCGGTCGCTGAGTAAGGCCTATCCGACTGCCTGGAGGTGGAGCAGCAGGGCAGAGCCGCGACGCGCGGGTGGTAGCGGGATACCAGCCGCGCCGAGTGCCTGGCCGGTCAGCACTGGAGCACCTGACGCCCAGGCCGGTGTGACGGTCTGAGCCTCGCCGGGTCGGGCGATGACCTCGATCCGGTAGGAAGTCGCGGGATCAAGTCCATCGATGCGTACTCGCCGACTGGTCAGCGCCCGCTCCAGCCAAACCAACGCAAACAGACCTTCGTCGCGCTCATCGGCCACCACGCCATGGGCAACGAAACCTCGATCACTCTCGTCAGATCGGACTGTGATTCCGGAGTGCAGCAGCGATCGGAACCTCTTGTACAGCGACAGCCACCGATGGATGGAGCGCAGGTTCCCCGGAGCTTGCTTCCTAAGATCAATCCCCAGACCGAGCCGGCCGAAGAAGGCAGAGATCGCCCGGTACGCCGACGAGGTCGCGTCATCGGGCTCGTCCAGTGCTGGCTGCCACACCAGCCCCGGCGGCAGCAGCTGCACCAGGCCGGCGAAATCGGCGTGGCGTACGGTCGAGTCCGACGACAGCTCAGCCCCGATGGCCCTCGTTGTCATTGCCAAGTCGAGACTGGTTGTCTGGATGGTGAGGTGCGGGTAGCGCTCGGCCACCGCGTCGAGCAGCCGGTACGCCGCAAGTGTGCTGCTGTGCTGGGTTGCGGTACCTCCTGGCCGGTGGGCGCCTTGGGGGAGCGACCAGCTCAGCAACGACACGTGGTGTCGGTCGAGGAGCTTGGTGAGCCTCTCCCACACGTGGACCATCGCAGGCCGCAGCGACAGGTCCAACACCTGCCGGGTGATGCCATCGCGCTCAACAGTCAGCAGCCAGTCCGGATGGTCGCGGGCAATAGCGGGATCCGCCTCGACAAGCTCCAGGTCGATCGCCAACCCGACCTCGAGATCCAAGCTACGGATCCGCGTAAGCAGCCCGTCGAGATCCGCCGATGACCCCGTCTCGGTCAGACCGGCGCTGTCGGCGTACGGATCAAGTCCGGCGCGCGAACACCACTCGAGGTCCAACAAGAACGTCTCGACACCGACCGCCTCGGCGTATTCGGCAAGGGCGAGCATCGCCTGCCGGTCGTGATCAGCGAACGCGGGTGCGGCGGCGTTGAAGATGATCCGCTGGTCGTGCCGCGCCTCCGGCCTGACGTGTCGATGCAGGCGGGCCGCCGCAGCATCCAGCCCATCGCCCCAAGTCCATACCACCCAGGGGGAGTGGTATGCCTCTCCGATACCGAGCACGATTTCGCCGGCTTGCAGGAGCTCTCCACCACCGAGATAGGTCCTGCCATAGACCGTTCGCTCAGCCCGATGCTGGACTGCACCACTGAAGGCAACATGCACCTGCCAGACCTGCCCGCGGCGAAAGCCCGCTCCTGCCACCGCCAAAGCTACATAGGCTGGTCGGTCATCGAACCCCCAATGATCAACAGACCAGGAGCCGGAGCGCAACGGAACTGTCGACAGCGCCGGTCCGTCGAACTCGACGCGATGCGTGGCCAGGTCGCTGACTGGCAGGAAGAGCTCCAAACCCTCCAGCCGGTAGTCCGCGACACTCTTGTTGGTGACACCGGCACGACAGCGGACCAGCCCGTTGCATGTGAGCTGTAGCGCGAGGTCCAGGGTTAGCCCGTTGACCGAGTCCTCCGCCTCGACGATCACGGTATCGGCGCCGACCTCGGTCAGACCGGGCCGCACCGGAGTCTCGCTGATCAGCCGCGATCGGCTGACGGTGAAGGACGCTGCAGAAGTGCGGCCGTCGTGGGATCCAGCCAGGGCCGCGCGCGAGCTCCAGGCAGCAGAGACTTCTGGTACCAGCGAGGACATCCTGGACGCCAGCGGATCGAGGCCGGTAGGCCCGAAGGCGGCAAGGAGTGCCGCCGCCGACAGCCCATCAAGATCACCAAGATCAGCACCCCAATGCAAGATCACCGGCAAACCGGCAGGCTTGAGCTGCACCAGTAGGCTGACGCCCTGAGCTCGCATGTGAAGCAGGGAGGCTGCAGTATCGTGCTCAACCGAGAACGCGGTCGCAGCATCCCTTACCGACATGGGATCTCCCCCAAGAACAAGATCTCTCGTTGAGCGCAAAAGTTTATCGGAACCTCAAGAAGGCCCGCGACGCGACACCGTCATCGCGTGATCGGCACCATCGTAGATGGCGCGCTGATCACGTCCGTGAGACATCGGGCCGCGTGTCGGCAGCTTTTGCACGCTGTTTCACGACCGTCACGACAGACTGACGCGGGTGGGTCGATATCCCAAGCGTTATGCGGGTATTTCGACTGGGATGGTGTATCGGCGGGCCAGATCTGGGCGAAGGGAGTCACGCTGTGAATGAGGACTCGGGGCGACGCTGCGCGGTGGTTTACAACCCGATCAAGGTGTCCGATGAGCTCCGAGACGCGATCGGTCGGCGGGCCACAGAAGCAGGCTGGGGCGACCCGATCTGGCTGGAGACTCCAGCCGAGGATCCTGGTCCAGCAATAACGGACAAGGTGGTTTCGGCGAACCCAGATCGTGTCATCGCCGCCGGTGGCGACGGCACGATCCGGATTGTTGCGGACCGACTGGCGCAATCCGGTATCCCGATGGCCTTAGTGCCGGTGGGTACCGCGAACCTGCTGGCCCGCAACCTGGAGATCCCACTGTCGGAATTTGATGCGGTCGAGGTTGCATTCGGCGACCGCACCGTGGACATCGATTTGATCAAGCTCACTGTCGACGGTGTGCCGGGCGAGCACTTCGCGGTGATCGCCGGCCTGGGAGTCGATGCGCTGATCATGGACGAGACAAAGCCGGAACTCAAGGACACCATCGGTGCCGGGGCATACTTCGTCGCGGCCGCCAAGGCTCTGGGGCGGACCCCGATCGACATGCGGATCACCGTTGATGAGCATCGCACGCATCACCGCCAAGCCATGATCTGTGCGATCGGCAATGTCGGCAAATTGACGGGGAACCTGACTTTGATCCCCGGGGCGCGGCCTGACGATGGCCGACTCGATATCTACGTGGCGTCGCCGCATCGCCTCTCGCATTGGCTGCGCGCATTCCTACGGCTGATCACCAGGCGCCCGCGTGCCGATGACCACGTCGATCAATGGCAAGCCACTCAGGTTGAAGTGCGGCTCCGGCAGCCCGACCCGTACCAGCTCGACGGTGACGTGATCGGCGATTGCCGTACCCTGCGGGCCGAAGTGTCCCCTCGTGCCCTGACAATCCACGTCCCCGGCTGAAACTTGCAGCCGAGGACGAGATTGTGAGGTTTGCCGTTGAGCTAGGCGCTCACGGTTTGTCAGACAACTGGCGGTGGACCGTCGTAACGATTCTCTTGGACGTGCTTGGTCCGACTGCGCTGTGCCTGAAGCACCAGTGCCAGGATCAGCGCCAACGCCCCAGCCACGATGAAGATGATGCCGAGCGTGTCATCGGACACGAACGGCATGTCGATGTTGAGCGCAAAGAGCAAGATCGCTCCTATCACGATCAAGACAATGCCGACTCCGATACCCATGTGTTGTTCCTCCTACTTGTTCCTCCCGAGTAGACCAGATCAGCTGGCCTTCTTGGCTGACTTCGTTGTCGTTGCCTTCTTCGCCGCTCCCTTCTTGGCCCCTGGCTGCTTAGAGGGAGCCTTCTTGGCGCCCACATTCTTAGCCGGGACCTTCTTGGCCGCAGCCTTCTTGGCGGTCGACTTCTTCGCCGAGGGCTCGGTTTCGGCCGCCTTCCTGGCGGCACGGTTCTGTTCGACGCTGCGCCGTAGTGCCTCCATCAAGTCGACCACCTCGCCACGGTCGGCCTGATCTTCACCCTCATCACCAAAGGTGGCGGCGGTGTCCACGGCGTCGCCCTGCTCGAGCTTAGCGGCGATCAGTTTCCGTAACTGATCTTGGTACTCGTCGCTGAACTTGTCTGGCGCGAAGTCGGCGGACATGTTGTCGATCAGCGACGATGCCATCTTGAGCTCCTGTGGCGACACCTTCACGTCGTCTTCCAGATCCGGGAAATCAGCCTCGCGCACCTCGTCGTCCCACAGCAGCGACTGGAGCATCAACACCTTGTCGCGGGATCGCAATGCTCCCAGCCGGGTCTTCTGACGCAGTGAGAACTGCACGATCGCTGTCCGATCAGTCTCCTCCAGGGCTCGGCGGAGCAGGGCGTAGGCCTTGGTGGCAGGCTTCTCCGGCTCCAGAAAGTAGCTCCGGTCGAACCTGATCTCGTCGATCTGCTCCGACGGCACGAACTCCACAACCTCGATCTCATGGCTGCGTTCCTCAGGCAGCGACTTGAGGTCCTCGTCGGTAAGCACAACGGTGGTCTTGCCTTCCGCATACGCCTTATCGATGTTGGCGTATTCGACGACCTTGCCGCACACCTCACACCGGCGCTGGTAGCGAATTCGCCCGCCGTCGGCATCGTGCACCTGATGCAGACTGATGTCGTGGTCTTCGGTCGCTGAGTAGAGCTTGATCGGCACATTCACCAGACCGAAGGTGATGGCTCCCTTCCAGAGCGCTCTCATATCTCGCCTACTACCCACTTAGGATTGTCAGAATCGCGTAACCGGGTTTCGGCCCGCTCTTGAGACGCCGATACTGGCTGCATGGGCACGGCATCGCGCGACCAGGTGGTGACCGTCGAGGGCCGGACCATCAAGCTCAGCAACCTTGACAAGGTGCTCTATCCCCAGACCCAGACCACCAAGGCTGATGTTTTGTCCTATTATGCACAGCTTGGCCCGACCATGCTGCCCCATCTGCGTGATCGGCCGGCGACGCGGAAACGCTGGCCTGACGGTGTGGGCGGTGTGAAGGGGAAGTCGCCGACCGTCTTCTTCAACAAGGATTTGGGCGCCGGCACGCCGGATTGGGTGCCGCGCCGTACGATCTCGCACAAAGATCACGACAATGACTATCCAGTGATCAATGATCTTGCGACGCTCACCTGGCTGGCCCAGCTGGCCGCTTTGGAGATTCACGTTCCGCAGTGGCGATTCGGTCTCGACGGACACCCTCAGAATCCTGACCGGCTGGTTCTTGATCTTGATCCCGGTCCAGGCGTGAGTCTGGCTGAGTGTGCCTCGATCGCCTTGCTGGTGCGAGACATCTTGCGCGACATCGGACACGACCCGGTCCCGGTTACCAGCGGCAGCAAGGGCATCCACTTGTACGCGCCGCTAGATGGCACGCAATCCCCGGAGCAGGCAACACAGGTAGCCCGCGAGCTCGCGCTGGCGCTGGAGTCTGATCATCCCGATCTGGTCATCAGCACCATGAAACGCTCGGTGCGGGATGGAAAGGTGTTCATCGACTGGAGCCAGAACAACGGCGCGAAGACCACGGTCTCCCCTTACTCGCTGCGGGGGCGTGACCGGCCGATGGTTGCTGCACCGCGAATCTGGGGCGAGCTGGAGGATCCCGATTTGCGGCAGCTGGAGTACGAGGAGGTCATCACCAGGCTCACCACGCTCGGTGACCCATTAGCTGCCTTGGCTTCCAGCGCCGATCGGGATCGGCTCGCCCGGTATCGCAGCATGCGCGACCCGACCAAGACGCCTGAGCCGGTTCCTGCCGCTCCAGCAGGACAGCAACAAGACGGCTCCCGGTTCGTGATCCAAGAACACCATGCCCGTCGACTGCACTACGACGTGCGGCTGGAACGCGACGGCGTGCTGGCCAGCTGGGCGGTGCCCAAGGCACCGCCTACTGATCCGAAGATCAATCACCTGGCGGTGCGAACCGAAGATCATCCGCTGGAGTACCTGACCTTTCACGGCACCATCCCCAAGGGCGAGTACGGTGCCGGCGCGATGCGAGTTTGGGACACCGGGACCTATCGACTCCACAAGTGGCGCGAGGGCAAGGAGGTGATCGTCACACTGTTCGGCCAGCCCGGCGGAGGGCTCGGCGGGGTGCGCAAGTTTGCTCTCATCCACACCGGTAGCGGAGAGTCCCAACCGGAGAAGAACTGGCTCATGCACCTCATGGAGACCGATCCCGAAGACAGGCAAGGTGCCGGGACAGGCTCAGACCACACGATCATGGCGGCGAGCGCGACTGATGACCTCACAGCATCGGGTATTGACGACGTGGCCCGATCCGACCAGGAAATCGACTTTCCAGAGCAGGTAGATCCCATGCTGGCTACCTCGATCGACGCTCCTCAGTTTGGCGATGAGGCTGGCTGGGCGTTCGAGATGAAGTGGGACGGCGTACGTACAGTGGCCTACCTGGCCGGTGGGCGCGTGAAGCTGCTCAGCCGAAAGGGCCGTGACGATACCGGTGCCTATTTCGAGGTAGCACGGGAGCTGACCAAGATCAGAGTCAGGACAGCGATCTTGGACGGCGAAGTCGTCGTCACTGACGCTGCCGGGCGACCGAACTTCGGCCTACTGCAACATCGCATCAACCTCACCAAGCCGGCTGACATCGAACGAGCCGCCAAGGCCTATCCGGCGCAGCTGATGCTTTTCGACATTCTGGAGCTGAACGGTGAGTCGTTGCTCAGCAGGACTTACCAGGAACGCCGGGAGATCCTGGAGGATCTGATGCCAGCCGAGCCGGGATCGCTGATCCAGGTACCGCCGATCTTCGAGGGCGATCTGCAGGCAGCGCTGCAGACCAGCGATCAACTTCGACTCGAGGGAGTGGTCGCCAAACGCCGCACGTCGATCTACCAACCGGGTCGGCGCACGCATACCTGGCTCAAGATCAAACTGCACCGGATGCAGGAGGTGGTGATCGGTGGCTGGCGGGCCGGCCAGGGTCGTCGTGGCGGCGGGGTCGGATCGCTACTGATGGGAATACCGACCACGGCCGGCCTGCATTATGTCGGCCGCGTGGGATCGGGGTTCAACGACCGCCAACTCGATGAAATCCAAGCCAAGCTGGAGAAATTGAGCCGCAAGACCTCGCCGTTCGTCGATGTGCCGCGCGAGGAGGCGCGCGATGCGCATTGGGTCACACCGTCTCTGGTGGGCGAGGTCACCTACGGCGAGCTCACTGAGCCCGGCCGGCTGCGCCACCCGGTCTGGCGCGGCTTGCGCCCCGACAAGTCGCCCAACGAGGTCGCCTGGGAGCTGCCAGCCACGGTCGGAGAGTGACGACGACTCATCAATCCTCGACGATTGTCGCCAATTCCAGGTGGCGATGCGCGGCGAGCCGCTCTGCCTCCACATCCAGGCGCTTCCGGCTCGACTTTGAGAGGGTGTTCCAAAGCTCAAGGCGTAGCGTGAGCGCTCTGCCAGCCGTCTTCGGACGCCATGTACCCACGATCTCCGTTCCGCAAAGGATGGCGCCGGGCCGGCCGAGAATCGGCCAAAGCGCCTTGTGCTTGCTTGCATCGGGAACGATCAGGTTTCGGTCCCTGCCCTGGAGGAAGAGGTCGAAGCCACCCAGCAGGCGCAGCAGTTCTCGATCATGCTCGATGTCGCCCACCTCACCCAGAATCCAACCGGGCCGGCCATCGACGCTGACCTCGAGGGCATCCTCGGGCCAATGTGCCTTGACTTCGGCGACCGGCGAGTCGAGGAACGCGGCCACGTCGTTCGGTGTGGCCGGTCCGAGGAACCTCAGGTAATTGCGGATCGGTTGCAACGCCTCGGGCGCGGCCATCGGATGCGGCGCAGGTCCGGGGTTCCGCTTCGGCCATCCTGGGATGCGCCGCAGCACAGGCGGTGAGGTACCTGGCTCGAGTTCGAGGCCGGCGTACAGAGCGCCGATGCGGAAGGGAACTTCCCACGAGTGCGTCGCTTTGCAGGACCCGCAATACCGGAGGTAGGGCGGATCGAGCCGTGCCGTGAGCTGGGTGGAGACTTCGCCCTTGACTAGCGGGCGGGTCACGACCTGCCGCATCTGGATGGCAACTTCGGTGAGGCCTGCAATTGTGGAAATGCCGGCCTCCTTGAGCGGCTTGTCAGCGCCGACTACCCGCTTTGCAGCATCACGGTCCGACAGCGGCGAGGTGGCTACGAGAACATCTGGAAGATCGGCGCGCCGGTAGTAGTGCGGCGCAGCCCGCAGTGTCCATGCCAATGCCACATCTTGGCTGGCTTCGAGCTCGGCTGCGTCGTAGACGGGTACACCACGGTTGGCCAGCGCCCAGCTCGCGCCGTCCCGGCCGGTGTCTTGAACGCCGAAGTCGAAGACGGCTGCATCGGTGATCGCTCGTTCAGCCTCAGCCCTATCCAGCTGCTGCGCATGGATCCGCTGTGCCAGCGCCTGAGCACGTTTCATCCCTCTCCTGACATCCCCGTTCCCGCAGAATCACACGCCAGCCGACGCCGTCCAACGGTGGCCAAGCGTGAATTCAGACCAGCCCTTGGCATGGAGTGTGATTTTGGGGGACGAAAGTATTGCCCCGGCATTAACATCCGGCCTTTTTTTGAGGCCTTCACTCAGTGTGAAGACGTCTCATTTCGACATCCAAGCAGTTCTTGCGAGAGAGGGGGTCATCGCCCTTCGCCACCATCCCGACCTCGTTGGTCCGATTCAGTGGCTCGTCCGCCGAGGCGACCTGCATCCGGTGTTGCCCGGGGTGTCTGCGCCGCGGCTAGACGTTGACACCTT
>Ga0126314_10001494_pt1 | contig 11288 bp, 9 predicted proteins | sample Plot105B_FD_92535 | JGI IMG/M metagenome (GOLD analysis project Ga0126314, IMG submission 92535) | Serpentine soil microbial communities from UC McLaughlin Reserve, CA, USA - Plot105B | ecosystem: Environmental > Terrestrial > Soil > Grasslands | place: USA: UC McLaughlin Reserve, Lake County... | reverse complement strand
GGCCTTTGCCGCCCGCCGGTCTGCTCGAATACATCTTGCGCAACGCGACGGAACAGAGTCGCGATCTCGAGATTTGGCTCCTGAAGCCTCCGAACGAGCGCCGCGGAGAAGGGACTATTGCGGCCAATTCCGTCCTGAGCCACGCGATCGGCTTGAGTCGCGTAAGCGACCACCATCCCTTCCGCGCGATCGAGGCGAGCCAATCCTCGCGTGACCTCGACGCTTCGCGAGGCTCCACCCGTCCCGCTGACGAGCTTGTCCGCAAGAGGATTGTTACGGCACGCGTCAAGCACCATAATCTTAACGCCGCTGGCCGCGTCAAGCGCGTCACGCACCCTGTCGAGTGCAAGGGTGTTATATCGAAGACTCACTTCGTCCTCGAGGTCGGCGTCGATCGGGACGAGATAGTTCCGTCCGCGGTGCTGCAAACCGTGGCCGGCGAAAAAAAACATTGCCGTATCAGCGCCCTGCGCTCTCCGTTCAAACTCTTCTAGCGCTAGGTCGAGGCCGCGGCGATCCACATCAGTCTTAAAGATCACCTCGAAATTCAGACCCCGCAGCACGCCAGCGAGGTCCTCAGCGTCATTCTCTGGGTTGGTTAGCTTGGGCGCGCGCAGGTAATTGCTGTTGCCAAGCACGAGCGCAACCCGTTTGTCCGCAACCGCAGGCTGGCAAATTAGAGCCCAGACCAGCGACGCGATCACAATCCCGGCCAGTTTGGCGACACGCGCCATGCGTTGCACCACTCCCCTATGCTCGGCCCGACGCGCCGGTCCGGCCGACTTCCGACAGCTTGGCAAGCCGTGCATAATTATAAGTGACTTTCCTCACCTTTGCCAGGGAACTTCCCAACTGGGATCGTCTGGCTAGCAGCCTCACTTGCTACAACACTCCGTCTGGTTTACGCACCTCCATACTCACGGGGGCGGCGTATGAAGAAAGCCGGTCTACTCCGCACGTTCTTGGCCACGATGCTAGCCTACGCTGGAGCGATCGGTGCCTACACGGAAACCGCCGGTTCGGCAGAGCGAACACTCGCTAGAGCAGGCGCCAGGGTTTTCTTCATCGGCCTCATGGACGGCGCAACTGTTACTTCCCGGTTCACGTACCGCTTCGGCGTTTCCAACATGGACCTAGCCCCGGCGGGTACAAGCAAGCCGTTTTCCGGCCACCACCATCTTCTGATCGATACCCCGGTCCCGCCTGTGGACCAGCCCATCCCAAACGACGCGAACCATCTGCACTTCGGCCGCGGACAGACCGAGGCCGACGTCATTCTTCCTGCTGGGGAGCATACACTGCAGCTGCTCCTGGGCGACCATGATCACGTTGCTCACAATCCGCTTGTGGCCTCCGAAGTCATTCGAGTAAGGGTTGACCCGGCGACGGTTGAGAAGCCCAAAACATCGTCTTCGCCCAGCGCAACCGTCTTTTTTGCCGATCTACAGGAGGGCGCCACGATCCCCACGAAGTCCGTCATCAAGTTTGGCTTATCTGGAATGGACCTTGCTCCGGCGGGAACTGAACGACCGAATGCCGGTCACCACCACCTTATCATTGATGCCCCCACGCCCGATACCGATCGTGAGATCCCGAGCGATGTTAATCACCTTCATTTCGGACGCGGACAAACGCAGGCCGAAGTGACTCTTACTCCCGGAGAGCACACCTTACAGCTCGTACTTGGGGATCATGAGCACGTTCCACACGGTCCTCCGGTGATGTCCCCGCGAATCCGTGTCATTGCCGTGGAACAAGGGTCGCCGAGCACATCGGCGTCATCGTCGCCCAAGGGACGGGTTCTCTCACCTCCCGATGCAGCCGTATATTTCGTCTATCCAAGAAGGGGTGAAACGATCTATCCGAACTCCACGATCCGCTTTGGACTGAAAAACATGGGCGTGGCACCGGCGGGCATCGAGAAGGCCAACACGGGGCATCACCATCTCCTTATCGATGTACCAACCCCGTCTCTCGACCAGCCGATCCCAAATGATCCGAGTCATCTCCATTTTGGAAACGGTCAAACCGAAAAGAAAATCACGCTCAGGCCTGGCAAGCACACCCTCCAGCTGATCCTTGGCGACGCTCAGCACGTTCCTTTTGATCCGCCAGTCATGACGGAACGGATCGAGGTTACGGTGATGGCTCCGCGTAAGAGAAAACGCGTCCGATGATGTCCGCCTCGCTTCCGGAGTCAGCCTCATGAGACCGCGTCGCGCAGCATGGATTAGCGGCCTGGTTCTCACGGTTGGCGGCGGCTGGTTCGCACCTGTCATCCGGGCCGCGACACCTGCTCCGCGGGGCGCATTGGTCTATTTCCATTACCCGCTGGACGGGATCAGCGTGCCTCAAAGATTTACAGTCCGCATCGGCTTGAAGGAGATGGGGGTCGCCCCTGCCGGCGTGAACAAGCCGAATACCGGCCATCACCATCTGCTGATCGACAAGGATTTGCGCGACCTCAGCGGTCCAATCCCTTCCGACTACAATCATGTACATTTGGGCAACGGCCAAACCGAGGTCGTGATCACGCTAGCCCCCGGCCCGCATACGTTGCAGCTGGTCCTGGGCGACTGGGATCATGTTCCATTCTCGCCACCCGTGATGTCGAATAAGATAACAGTGTACGTACGCTGAGCGTGTCGGATGAGTTGGCGGTGGAGGATGTTTTTGACGCGCAAAGCGCCGACCTCGAGCCTCGCTCTGGCCACCTTTATCTTCCTTGACCCTAGCGGGGCAGACGCACTCACCGCCTTCCGTGACAGCAATCTGGCGCGCGCCCCAATCATCTTGGCGCAGGTCCGGCCGCCAAGTCGAACCAACCAGCCGGCGCAGCCAGAGCCGACGCTTGAGACGTTGGAAGGCCGCTTCTGGGCGATCATTAAGGAAAGCAAAGATCCGTCGGATTTCCAGATGTACCTGGACGCTTACCCAAACGGAAAATTTGCAGCGCAGGCGCGAGCCCGCTTGCTGGCAATCCAGGGTGACAGCTCGCCGTCAACCCCGCCACCTGCTCTTCCTGCCCCATCCGTCCCTCAGTCCCCGACCCGGCCTGCGGCGCGGCCGGCTCCGACAACTCCATCAGCCCCCCAGCCGAGCGAGAAGCCCGCATCGCCGACGCAGTCGCCGCCGGCTGCTTCGACCCGACCGACACCGCGGCCGGAAAGCCCTGCCCCACCTCAGCCTGCTCCGCCTCCGTTCGTGATTGAGTCGGGTCGTCAAGCTGATCGGTCCGCGAGCGAAACCATCAAGGACTGCGCGCAATGCCCGGCTCTAGTTCTAATGAAGCCAGGAACGTTCATGATGGGCTCGACGGAGTTCTTCCCCTTTGAAGGTCCGGTCCATTCGGTGACGATCCGAAAGCCCTTCTATATCGGGCAACGGGAGGTCACGTTCGATGAATGGGACGCCTGCGTGAAGGAAGGTGGCTGCAGCTTATCGCCGAGCGATCGCGGCCAGGGTCGCGGACTTCTACCCGTCACAAACTTGTCCTGGAGCGACACGCAGCAATACCTCCTTTGGCTCACACGGAAGACCGGCAAGACTTACCGATTACCTACTGAAAGCGAGTGGGAATACGCTGCCAGAGCCGGCACAACAACAACTTACTACTGGGGCAGCGCGATGGAGAAAGGGCGCGCGAATTGTTCGGGCTGCGACACGCTAACGCGCAACGCTGCGTCTCCGACGGGGTCCCTTCCTGCCAATCCGCTCGGCTTATTTGATATGTCGGGAAATGCGGCCGAGTGGGTTGAGGATTGCTGGCACGACTCCTATCGCGGAGCACCGACGGACGGCTCGGCATGGACGAGCGCCAGTTGCTCGGAGCGTGTGCTGCGCGGCGGCTCGTTCGGCAACGATCCGCGATACGTGCGTTCTGCCTCTCGGTTCAAGTACGATTTTGACGTCCGCTATTACGCGAACGGCTTCCGCGTCGTGCGCGAAAACTGAGCCGACGAAGACGCATGACGTCCTACGACCAGGTCCGTTATCCAAACTGGCCGAACCCGCGTACACATCCGGGGCACCTCGGCGCGCTCGCCCAGCTCTTGGGAAGACCCGCTGCACCGGCCACCGCCTGCCGAGTTCTAGAGATCGGGTGTAGCGAGGGCGTGAATTTAGCGAGTCTCGCGGTGGCGGCCCCCGAATCGGAATATCTAGGCATTGACATCGCAGAAACCGCGATCACACGCGGGCGCGCGCTAATGGCGCAGGCCGGTCTGGATAACGTCAGCCTGAAAGTTGCTGACGTTCGCGAGGCGCACGGCGTTGAGGGTACTTTCGATTATATCATCGCGCACGGCGTATACGCATGGACCCCGCTGAGCGTACGAGAGGCACTCATGGAGGCGCTTGGACGCCATCTAAGCCGCGATGGGATCGGGTTCCTCAGCTACAACGTTTACCCAGGTTGTCGGGTGCGGCAGACAATCCGCGATTACGTCACCTACATCCTGGATGGAATCAGCGATCCACACGAGAGAATGGCGGAGGGGCGATCCCGGCTGGAATACCAAATGGACGGTTGGTCGCCCGAGCACGCTTTTCAGAAGGCGTTGATCGAAGCGGCGGAGAACATTCTCACTCGCCCCCTTGAGGTGCTTTTTCATGACGAGATGGGCCCCTGGTGGGAGCCCCAATTCCTGTCCGATGTCGTCGCTGCCGCTCGCGTGCGAGGCCTCGCGTACCTGGCGGATGCCCATCCCGCCTCTCTCAACGATGGCCTACTTCCATCCGTCCGCTTCGATGCAGCACGCAAGCTCACGGGAGGCGATTGGGCGCGCTTCGAGCAATTGTGCGACTTCACAGATCTGCGTCCGTTCCGTTGGTCCCTGTTCGTGCGTGACGGCCCTCCAATAGAGCGCATCGCTACGCCGGACCGTGTTGCAGGCCTCTGGGCGTCGGCGGAGATCTCTCGGGTCGCGTCGCGGGCGGATACGAAGCGACACGTTTTCAAGTCCAGCAAGGGTGCTGAACTTGAAACGGATAGTGATACCTTAGGCGAGCTGCTCACTATGTTGTCACGGGAAACTTCCGTTTCGCTCGAGGGGATCGCTGCGCATTCGGACGTGGTCGAAGCCGTGCTCCGGCTTTACGTCAATGAGGTCGTTACCCTGTCAACCACGCCGCCGATCTACACGCGCACTCCAGGGGAGCAACCGCTCGCGAGCCCCGTCGCCAGGGCCCAAGCGCGTGCCGGAGAGGACACCCTGGCCGGGCTGCATCACAAGCCGGTGCGTCTCGAGAATACCTTTTGGACCAGTTTCGTGCAGCAGCTCGATGGCAAGCACAATCGCGCCGCGCTCGCTACGTTCATCAGTGAAACTGCAGGAAAGTCGTTGGACGAAGCGGCCGCGCTCGTGCCCGCCGCATTGGAGGAAGTGGCGGGGCATAAGCTTCTCATCGCGTGAAACCGAGTGGGCTGAATTGAAAACGGCAGGCGATCAGATCGTAGCGCTCTGGCAGTAATCCAACGGCGCTGCCCGAGGTGATGTGGGATGAGGGCTCGCTCGGAGGATGCGCTAATCCGAAAGAGATCGCCGCGTGACACCACGCTTTGAACCCGATCTACCGAGAAAGGTCCCTGCGAAGCAGGTACCGGCATCCACTGCCGGCCACTCGAAGTTAGCCGGTCCAGCACATCTAGGCGGCCTTGCGCCTTCGATTCCGCAGTCGTCTTGGCCAGCATCGTCGCCTTTTGCTTCGGTTGATTCCTGCCCCCCAAATCAAGGTTGACGGCCTGGCGATTACCGGCAACTGTATGGGGGTGTCGTTCCCAGGGGAACCCGCAATGCAGGGGGCGTACCATGAGCGCAGACAGCGGTCAGAAGTTCATCCGCCGCAACCGCGTACCACGTGTTCATATCAGCTACGACGACCCATATGACGCGGAGCGCAAGATCGAACTGCCGTTCGTGATGGCTGTCATAGCGGATTTGTCGGGCGACTCACCTGGAGCAGACAAGCCGGACATTGCTGAACGTGCGTTTCTCGACATTGACATGGACAACTTCGAGGAACGAATGTCGGCCATCGAGCCCGGCACGAGCCTCCGCGTCGACAACAAGCTTGGGGAGACCGGCGAGAAGCTCAGTGTCCAGCTTCGTTTTAAAAAGATGGATGATTTCACGCCTGCGGCCGTCGCCCGGCAAGTTCCCTCCCTCGCCAAGCTCCTCGAGACCCGAGAGCAGCTAAGCAACCTCATGCGGTACATGGACGGGAAGTCCGGAGCCGAAGAGCAACTTCGGAAGCTTTTGAGCGATCCGGCGCTGCTGTCCGCCTTGGGCGAGAAGTTGGCCGACAAGTCCTCAGAGGGTGAGACCGAGGGGAAATCACATGGCGACTGAATCCGATCTTGGTATCAAGGAATCGCAGGTCCAAACGCGCGATTTGGAGGACTTTTCTGCGCTGTTGAAGCAAAGCTTCAAGCCGAGAACCGAGAGGGCGGCGACGGAAGTAGAGAACGCGGTCTCCACACTTGTCCGGGAAGCACTTGCCGGCCAGAATGTCGTAAAGGACGATGTCCTTGGCACGATTGAGGGCATGATTGCTAAGCTCGATGAGAAACTCACGGCCCAGGTCAACGAAATCCTTCATGCGCCCGAGTTCCAAAAACTTGAGAGCGCTTGGCGGGGCTTGAATTATTTGGTCTTCAACTCGGAGACCGATGCCCAATTAAAAATTAAGTTTATGAATGTTTCTAAGAGCGAGATCTACCGCAACCTCCGCTTATATCCGGGTGCGCGGTGGGACCAGAGTCCCCTATTCAAGCGGATTTATGAGCAGGAATTCGGGCAGCTCGGCGGGCAGCCTTACGGCACCATCGTTTGTGATTACCATTTCAACCATCAGGCTGCTGACGTTCAGTTGATGCGCGATCTTTCGAAGATTGCGGCGGCCGCGCATGCGCCACTTTTTGCCGGAGCGGATCCCGTCCTTATGGGGATGGACTCCTGGAACGAGCTGATGAATCCCCGCGACTTGTCGAAGCTCTTTGATACCCCTGAATATGCCGCTTGGAAGGGGCTCCGGGACCAGCCGGACGCGCGCTACCTCGGTCTGTGCATGCCGCGCGTGCTGTCGCGCGTTCCGTATGGGGCGAAATCTGAGCCTGTTGAAGAATTCGCGTTCGAGGAGGACACTGACGGCCATCACGGGGAGAAATACGCCTGGATGAATGCGGCATACGCCATGGCGGTCAACATCAACCGCGCCTACAAAGAATATGGCTGGTGCACTCGCATTCGCGGGGTGCAGTCCGGCGGCGAAGTCCTCAATCTGCCAACTCACACCTTCCCAACCGATGATGGCGGTGTTGATCTGAAATGCCCGACGGAACTCGCAATCAGCGACCGCCGGGAACATGAGCTCGCCAAATCCGGGTTGATCCCAATCATCCACCGCAAGAATACCGACAAGGCGGCTTTTATCGGGGCGCAGTCGGTTTACAAGCCCAAGAAATACGAAGGTAAGAATGGCATCGAGGCGACCGCCTCAGACAATCTTTCCGCCCGACTTCCTTATATGTTCGCCGTCTCGCGGTTCGCTCATTACCTGAAATGTATGGTGCGTGACAAGGTCGGCGCGACCAAAGAGAAAGAAGGTCTACGCCTCTGGCTTCAGGAATGGATCACGCAATATGTTGACGGCGATCCCCTCCATTCTTCAGAAAGCACGAAGGCGAAGCTGCCGCTGGCGGACGCCCGGGTCGACGTGTTCGACGATGAGGAGAACCCAGGATACTATAGCGCCCGGTTCTATCTGCGTCCGCACTACCAGCTGGAAGCCATGGATATCGGGCTAAGTCTCGTTTCTCGTCTACCGGGCGCACAGCAGCCCTAGTCGAGCCATCTTCTTCGTTTTCGCCGTGAAGCCAATGGCTTCGCTCAGTTTGGCTTGAGGAGACCCAACATGGCCGTTCAAAAAGCTGATATCTTCCTCAAGCTCGATGGCGTCGAGGGCGAGGCACACGACGACAAACACAAGAACGAGATTGAGATTCAAAGCAGCTCGCTAGGAGTCAGCAACACTGGCACTTTCGCAGCTGCCGGCGGCGGCGGATCGAAGCACGCGACCTTCCAGGACGCGCACTTCACGAAGTACGTAGACAAATCATCGCCTAAACTTCTCTTGGCTTGCGCTACTGGTCAGCATATCAAGAAGGCCGAAATTACTTTCCGCAAAGCGGGCCAAAAAGAGGGTCAGGTTGAATACTTGAAATATACACTCAGTGACGTCCTCGTCTCGTCTTTTCAAGAGAGTGATCATTCGGGCGGTGACTTGGCACTCGATCAATTCTCGTTGAACTACGCCAAAATCGAGGTTGATTACAAGGAACAGAAGGCGGACGGCTCCCTCGGTGGCTCCATCAAGGCCGGCTATGATTTGAAAGCGGCAAAGTCAAGCTGAGCCAGCGTTTGGTGCTGGCCTGTCGGCGAGGCCCAGCAGCAGACATGGCGTACAACAGCCGCCTCAGCCCTCCGCTGATGTTCGTGTTCCGCAGCGCCCACGAACAGGCAGATGCTAGGGTGTCAGACCTGCGACAGGAAGGTGGCGATTCGCTGATCGAGGACCTGCGACGGCGCTCACGCTTCGCGGTTACTGAAGCGGTACTCCGACGAGAAGTCGCACGCGATCTTGAGAACCTGATGAACTCGATCGCACTCGAATCGACTCAGGATCTCAGGGCGATGCCAGAAGTGCGTAATTCCATCCTAAACTATGGGTTCCCGGACCTTGCTCATAGAGCGTTAGACGAAGCAAGCGTCGTCGAGGTTGCCTCCGAGATTAAAAGTGTTTTGACTAGGTATGAGCCTCGCCTTGCAGCCGAATCAATTAAGGTTTGGAGAGATGCCGAAGTTGATGCGGGCGCGCTGCGTCTGCGCTTCATCGTTCAAGCCCGTCTATATCGCGATCCAATCGATGTTCCCGTCGAATTCATAGCCGACGTTGAGTATGACAGCGGTAAAGTTGCGATCAGCCGGATTTGATCATGGATCGAGAGTTTCTCGAACATTACAATCGCGAACTGCAGCTACTGTACGAATACGGACGAGATTTCGCCGAGGAGTACCCTCACATCGCTGCGCGCCTGGGTGGTTTGGTCGCCGGGCGCTCCGATCCGATGATCTCGGGTCTCCTCGAGGGTGCTGCCTTCCTTGCGGCGCGGGTGCAGCTCAAGATCAAGCACGAGTTTCCCGAGTTCACCAACAATTTGCTCGAGCAGCTGGTACCGCATTATCTCGCGCCAACTCCTTCAATCCTACTTGCGACCGTCACGCCACCATACGGAGAGCCCGCCCTGCGTGAAGGGCTGAAATTGCATCGCGGCTCTCTTCTCGACGTCAGCTTCCGGGAACGCGACCGAGAGGTTAGCTGCAGATTTCGAATGACGTCGGACATCAACCTTTGGCCGTTCCAGGTCACAGGCGCCGAGTATTTTGCTTCGGCAAGCGCGCTGCAGGCCTTGAGCCTGCCAATCGATGCCAATGTCGCGTCGGGGCTGCGGCTCAGTTTGACCCATCGCGGCTCGTGGCGTGTCGAGGATGAGATCTCGGACGCTGAGGCCTCCCAGACGCCGCTAGTGCATTTCGCCGGTTGCAAGCTCGACATTTTGACCGTTCACTTGGTCGGAAACGAGGCGGACGCAATCGGGCTTTACGAGCAGATCCACTCAAACCGCGTCGGAGTCTATCTCCGATATCTGGATCAGTTCGGCGACCCCGCCCTCCTGTCGGTCCCGACCGACTGCGTTTCGCAGATCGGGTTCCTCCGGGAGGACGCGCTTTTCCCTAATGAGAACAGGATGTTCACCGGATTCGATGTGCTCCGGGAATATTTTGCGTTCCCCTCAAAATTTATCGGCTTTGCGGTGTCCGGGCTTCAGCCGCTGCTCGCGCGGATTCCGTCGCGGCGAGTGGATCTCGTGATCACGTTTCGTGACGTCCATAGCCGCTTGTCCGCCGCGGTTGGGCCCGAGATGTTCGCCCTCTACGCGGCACCGGCGATCAATCTTTTTGAAAAGCCGCTCGATCGCATCCCGGTGCGGCGGAATCAACATGAGTACCACGTGATCCCGGACCGAAGTCACTATCTCGATTTCGAGCCGCATCGGCTGATCGAGGTCTTCGCGCATTATCCGGGCGGTCGGGACAAAGTCGAAGTGTATCCACTTTACTCCGCGACTCGTGACGAGCTAGCCAGGCCAGATCTGTGCTATACTATCCGCCGCCTTCCCCGGCGCCGGTCAGCCCAGGAGCAGAGAGCGAGCGCGCCAGCGAGCTACATCGGAACGGACATGTTCATTACGATCGTGGAGCCCGCAGGCCTCGATGAGGAACGCTCGGTCGTCGAACTGAGCGCACGCGCGCTATGTTCGAATCGTCACTTGACGGAGCATGTTCCGGTCGGACGTGGCGGCGCGCAGTTCCGATTTCTTGACGCGTCGGAGCTCGCGGTCGACTGCGCTGCAGGGCCGACACCGCCTCGTGAGCCCGTTGTGTCACATTTGCGGAGCCGTAGCGAGACCGCGAGCACTGGCACGGTCGCCTGGCGGCTGATCAACATGCTGAGTCTCAATCATCTCGGCCTCGTCGAACGCGGGGCTGGTCGCAATGCGCAAGCCCTTCGTGAAGTGCTTTCGATGTTCGCCGATGTGTCGGATAGCGCAACAGAGCGGCGCATTCGCGGGGTACGCAGCGTCGACTCGCGGCCGGTTGTCCGCCGCATTCGTCAGAGCGGGGGTATGGGGGCGGCGCGCGGCATCGAGATCACGGTGACCCTCGATGAGAAGTCGTTCGAAGGAAGCGGGGCCTTTCTTCTGGGCGCCGTCCTTGACCGATTCTTCTGCGAGTATACAAACCTCAACCACTTTACCCAAATGGTCGTCCGCAGCGTAGAACGCGGCGAGATCATGCGCTGGCCCGTGCGCCTTGGCGCGAGGCGAGCCGCATGACTACGCTCGACGAAATCGAAAAGGAACCTTGGCGGTTCGATTTCTTTGACACGCTTCGCCGGATCGAGCGGCAATTCGGGCGCACGGGCGAGCCGACGCAGGATGCCCGAAATGTCGGACGGCCGCGCATCGGCGATGCCAGCGCACGCCGGGAGGAGTATGTCTCGCTGGGACAAAATCCGTACTTCGAGTTTCCGGCTTCGAACCTTAGTGTGCTTGCACGCCAACAAGGCCGTTACCGCATCGTTGTTCGCTTCCTCGGGCTGCTCGGACCCATGTTAGCTATTCCTCTTGCGACCACCGAGGAGAGCTATGCCTGGCTACTGCGCCG
>Ga0126314_10001493_pt1 | contig 11289 bp, 13 predicted proteins | sample Plot105B_FD_92535 | JGI IMG/M metagenome (GOLD analysis project Ga0126314, IMG submission 92535) | Serpentine soil microbial communities from UC McLaughlin Reserve, CA, USA - Plot105B | ecosystem: Environmental > Terrestrial > Soil > Grasslands | place: USA: UC McLaughlin Reserve, Lake County... | reverse complement strand
TGCGGGCGCGCGGGTGGCGCCTTGCCGAGAGCGACACCAGCGCCGAGTGGGAGCGGGATCGGCCGCCCCCCGGCCGCGAGGAGGCCACCGCGCTTGAGTTCTTTCCCACCGGCGAGCGCGTGGGCTGGCACACCGCGATGGAGATCGTCTTCGCGCGCGGCGAGTTCCTGCAGCCGGGGCCGGCAACGGTGTGGATGCGGCCGCGGGTGGCACTTGTCGAGGGAGAGGAGATCACTCCGCTTCAGCGCGTGCTGGTGGCGGCCGACGGCGGCAACGGCGTGAGCGCCCCGCTCGACTGGAGCCGCTTCATCTTCATCAACACCGACCTCAGCGTGCACCTCTTGCGCCCGTCCGAGGGCGAGTGGATCTGCCTCGACGCGGTTACTCACGCGGACGGGATCGGCCTCACAGACACCGCGCTCTGGGACGAGCGCGGGCGCATCGGCAGGGCCGCGCAGACATTGCTGGTGCGAGAGCGGTCGTAGACTTCCGGCTCCAACAACCGAGGGGAGAAACCGCAACGTGGCCTACTTCAAGGACGCGGACGAGGTGTACGCGTACATCGGCAAGCTTTTCGAGCAGCTCGCCGAGGATGAGGAGCTGTCGCCGAAATTTCAAAAGGCGAACACGGTCGTCCAGTACCAGTACCGCGATCCGGAGTCCCAGATCACGGTGAAGCTGATGGAGGGTGAGGATGGACAGGTGGACTGCGGGCCGACCGACATGGAGCCCGAGGTCGTGATGTCCATGGAGGCCGACACAGCCCACCGCTTCTGGCTCGGCAAGGTGAACGTGACTGTTGCGCTCGCGCGCGGTCAGATGAAGGCCAAGGGCCCCGTGGCGAAGATCCTCAAGCTCGTGCCGCTCGTGAAGCCGGTGTTCCCGCGCTACCGCGCCCTGCTCGAACGGGACGGGCGCGAGGACCTGCTCGAGGCGGCTTGATGGAGGCTGGGTCCGCGCTCGACCGGACCCCGCTGAAGGGGTTCAAGGACTTCTATCAGTACGCCGGCAGCACCCGTGTGATCGCGGGCCGCAACCTGCTCGAGTCAACCGGCTTCGAGTTCCAGAAGGAGGGCGCCCGGCGCGTCTTCATGGTCACCGACGGGGTGATCCGCGGAACGGGCCTCGTCGAGCGCGTGGAGGCGGGCGTCACGGACGGCGGGCTCGAGCTGGCGGGCATCTTCGACGACGTGCCCCAGGACTCCTCGACCGAGGTCTGCGACCGCTGCGCGGCGGCCGCCAAGGAGGCCGGAGCGGACTCGTTCCTGGCGGTGGGCGGCGGCTCCGTGATGGACACCGCAAAGGTGGCTGACGCGGTCTTCACACATGGCGGCGACGCACGCGACCAGGAGGGCTTCTTCCTCATGCCACGCGCCGACGACGGCATGGGCCGGCCGCTCGAGATCGCGCCCCTCGCCTGCATCCCCACGACGGCGGGCACCGGGAGCGAGGTGTCCATGGCGGCCGTGATCAAGGTGCCGGACGAGAAGGTGAAGATCGAGATCGCCGACTTCCCGCTCTTCCCGCGCCTGGCGATCCTCGACCCGGACAGCACTCGCACGCTGCCTCAGGCGGTGGCCGCAGCCACCGGCATGGACGCGATGACGCACGCGATCGAGGGCTACGTGTCCGTGGACTGGAGCCCGCACCAGGACGCCCGTTCGCTACAGGCATTGCGCATGATCCGTGACAACCTCGAACGGGCCGTGCAGCGCGGGGAGGAGGACGAGGAGGCGCGCGGCAACATGCTGATCGCGGCCAACCTCGCCATCACGATCGCGCTCGGCTCCGTGCACGCGATGTCGCACCCGGCGGGGGCGCAGTTCGGTGTGCCGCACGGGGTGGCGAACGCAATCCATCTGCCGCACGTGATCCGCCATAACGCGCAGGGCTCCCCCGACATCGCGGACCGTTACCGCGACATCGGCGAGGTCTTCGACGTGACCGAGCGCGACATCGGCGACGCTTTGGCGGACCACCTCACCGAGCTCATCGGTCGGCTCGGCCTCCCCACGCGCCTCTCCCAGGTGGGAGTTCCGGAGGACGGCATCCCCGCCCTGGTGGAGGGCGCGACGGGTGACGGCACCACGCTGCTGAACCCGCGCGAGATGTCGGAGGAGGACTACGCGGAGCTGTACCGCAGGGCTCTCTGAGCCGCGGCCATCTCCCTGAGGGTCGCCCTGGCGGTGTGCTCGGGGCGCCAGCGCAGCTGCTTCTTCGCGCGCTCGGTCTTCATCAGGACCGGCTTCTTGACGCTGTGGATCCACGCCACCGTCTCGGGCATCAGCGGCAGGCGCGTGGCCACCTCGGCCGTAGCGTCCACGAGCGGCTTCGGCACCGGCACGGAATACCAGCCGAGTGCGTCGGCAACGTCCGACATCGTGAGCGTGCCCGCGCCGGCGAGGTTGTAGGGGCCTGGGTCGCCGAGTCCGCGCACGCCCGCGGCGAACGCGCTCGCGACGTCGTCCTCGTGCACGAGCTGGAAGCGGATGCCGGGGTCGGGGATCACCGGCTTCAGCACGGGCAGCGAGCCGAGCAGGCGCGCAACGGTGTCCGGCATCGCCTCGCTGAGGCGGTAGTAGGGGATCTCCTCGAGCATCGTGCGCGCCTCCGGTCCGGCGACGATGCAGGGCCGATAGGCGTATGCGACCGTGGTCGGATGGCGCAGCAGCACCTCGCCGAGCACGCGCTCGACCTCTGCCTTCTGATGCGAGTACGGATGCTCCGGCGAGCCGCGCGGCGCGATGTCCTCGGTGAGCCAGTCCGGGTTGTCGTCGTGGAACCCATAGGCCGCCACGCTCGACGCGTAACAGATGCGCTTGGCGCCGGCCTTCGCCGCCGCCTCGAACACGCGCCTTGACCCGGCCACGTTCAATTCGCGCGTTGCGTCGCTGGCGCTGAGGATCGCGAAGGCGAGGTGCACGACCACGTCGGCGCCCTTGACCAGCTCGCGCACGCTCGCCGGATCCGTCACGTCGCCCTGCCGGTACTCGGTCTTCTTCCAGCCGCGCTCGCCGGGATCGAACGGGCGCCGTGCCATGCCGATGATGCTCTTCACCGCGCGTGAGCGCTCCAGCGCGTTGACTATGGCGATGCCCAGGTCCCCCGTGGGCCCGGTCACCGCCACCGTGAGCCGCTCGGTCGCCATGCCGGGGGTTCTATCCGATCAGGAAGCGGTGTGCGTCCGGTGCTCGCAGCCGATGAGGATGTCGAAGCCGTCGCTCGTGACCGAGTCGTTCTTGCCGCGGCCGCAGTTCACCCTGTCACGGCGTCCATCGAGCGCCTCGACGCGGTCGTCGCCGGCGCCGGTCACGATCGAGTCCGCGCCCGAGCCGCCCGACACGCGATCGCTCCCGGCACCCGTCCGGATGCGATCGGAGCCGCCGCCGCCCTCGACGATCGTCGGGCCGCCCGAGGCGCTCACCGTGTCGTCGCCGCCGCCCGCGAGGATCCTGATGCCGACCCCATCGGCGTAGATGGTGTCGTCGCCGGAGCCCGCCTCCACGTAGTCCTCGCCCAGGCTTGCGTAGACCCGGTCTGGCCCGCTGCCGCCAAACAGGCGGTCGCTGCCGTCCTGGCCGAAGAGCGTGTCGGCGCCCTGGCCACCGAGGACGAGGTCGTTGCCGGGGCCTGCGTAGACCACGTCGTCGCCCACGCCCCCGTCCACCTCGTCGTCGCCCGTGCCGCCGATCGCCAGGTCGAGGCCGCCGCCCCCGTCGATGTCGTCGTTGCCCGGGCCCGCCTCGATGTAGTCGTTACCGCCGAAGCCGAGCAGCACGTCGTCGCCGACCTCGCCGTAGATCTGGTCCGGGCTCGGCGTGCCGTCGAGTCGCTCGGAGGCGGCCGTGCCGATGAGCGTGTCCGCCATTGCGGCAGCGCTCGGCAGCGACAGCAGGGTCGCCGCGAGCGCCGATATGAACAGGGCACGGCTCACTATTCGCATCAACAAGATAAGGCTGCTGCGGTTGCGGCGCTAGGCGTCGTCGTAGCCCGGCTCGCCGGGCAGTACGACCTGTGCGTTGCCGGCGCGGATCGCGACCTTCGGCATGATCGGCTCCACCGGCCGCGCCCGCGCGGCGTCGAGCGTCTCGTCCACGGAGACGCTCTCCGAGAGCAGCTCCAGGTGCTTGATCGTGGGGAAGACGAGCGCGAGCTCATCCTGCGCGTGCGCCGCCAGGGCGGCGGCCGGGCGCAGCCAGCGAGCGTCCACGCACTCACTGCCGTCGGGTTTGGCCTCGGTGCCCGCCGGCGCGTGCGCGGCGAAGAACCACGTGTCAAAGCGGACCTTCACCTGCTCGGGCGTGATCCAGCGCGAGAACGGCACCAGCTCCACGTGCCGGGGCAGGGCGATCCCGGCCTCCTCCTCCAGCTCGCGGATCGCCGTGGCGGCGTGGTCCTCGTCGTCGCCGGTATGGGTGGCGCCGCCCGGGAACACCCAGGCGCCGCCCATGAAGCGCTGCTGCGGATTGCGCTGGACGAGCAGCACCTCAGGGCCGTAGGGCGAGTCGCGCAACAGGATCAGAGACGCAGCCTGACGCGGCTGGGTGACCTCCCCGGGATTGAACTCCTCGCCTGACGGGGGGCGCGCCACCTCAGGGCTCGTAGAGCTCGAAGTCCTTCTTGCGAGCGCCGCAGACCGGGCAGAACCAGTCGTTCGGGATGTCCTGGAAGGCCGTGCCGGGCGGGATGCCGCCGTCGGGGTCGCCCTCCGCCGGGTCGTAGATGAATCCGCACGAGGTGCAGATCCACTGCTGTGTGGTCGGCGCTTCGATCTCGCTCACGGCGCGGGAAGACTAGCGCGGGGTCTCGGCCCGTCCCCCGGCGATGGATGGCCGCGCCGGCGCTTACGGCAGCGGCGAAGGCCGTGACCCCCTTCCCTAATGCCCGAAAGAGCGCCGACGCGGCGAGAGGCCGCTCGCCGACGGCCCAAAAGTCAGGCCGCTTCGCGAAGTGCGGCCGCCGACGTGGCCGCCTCGATCGACTCGGCCGTGAGCTCGACGAGGCGGCGCAGGTCCTCCGCGGCGATTGCCAGCGGAGGCATCAGCACGACGACGTCGCCGAGCGGGCGGATTATCGCGCCGCGCCGGCGTGCCTCGAGCGTGACCTGGTGGCCGATCCGCGCCGGGAGCGGGTGCTCCACCAGCTCGATTCCCACCATGAAGCCGCAGCGGCGCACCTCGCGCACGGCCGGGTGTGCCTCGATCGGCTCGAGCAGCTCGCCGAGCAGCCGGATTTTGGGCTGGAGGCGCTCGATCGTGCGCTCGTCGCGGAACACGTCGAGCGTGGCGATGGCGGCGGCGCAGGCGAGCGGGTTGCCGGTATAGGTGTGGCCGTGGAAGAAGGTGCGGAACTCCTCGTGCTCGCCGAGGAAGCCCTCGTAGATCTCCTCGGTGGCGAGCGTGGCGGCCAGCGGCAGGTACCCGCCCGTGATGCCCTTCGCGAGGCACAGCAGGTCGGGCGCCACACCCTCGTGGTCACACGCGAACATCGTCCCGGTGCGGCCGAAGCCGGTGGCCACCTCGTCGAGGATCAGCAGCACGCCGTGGCGGTCGCACAGCTCGCGCACAGCGCGCAGGTAGCCCGGCGGGTGCGTGAGCATCCCCGCGGCGCCCTGCACGAGCGGCTCCATGATCACCGCAGCCACGTCGCCCTCGTGCGCGGCGAGCAGACGCTCCATCTGCGCGGCGTCGCCCGGCTCGGCCTTGAGGGTTTCGAACAGGAGCGGGTGGTAGATCGAGTGGAACAGGTCGATCCCGCCCACCGAGACAGACCCGATCGTGTCGCCGTGGTACGACATCTTCAGCGACACGAACTGCCGCCGGTCCTCGCCGCGCTGACGCCAGTACTGGAACGCCATCTTGAGGGCGATCTCCGTGGCCGTGGAGCCCGAGTCGGAGTAGAAGACCCGCGTGAGGCCGACCGGGGCAAGCCGCACCAGGCGCTGTGCCAGCTCGATCGCGGGGCGGTGGCTCAGCCCGAGCATGGTCGAATGGGCGACCTTCGAGAGCTGGCCGCTCACGGCGGCGTCGATACGGGGGTGGCCGTGGCCGTGGACGTTGCACCAGAGCGACGAGACGCCGTCGATGTAGCGGTTGCCATCCACGTCGATCAGGTCGGTGCCCTCGCCACGCTCGATGATCACCGGGTGCTCGCCGGCCCAGCCGCGCTGCTGGGTGAACGGGTGCCACAGGTAGCTGCGGTCCGCGGCTGCGAGATCCATCGCGGCGAGACTAAACCGGCGCCCGGATAGGATGCCGCGCGCATGGCGAAGGGACTCGCGGCCGCGGTGGCGGCGCTCACTGCTCTGCTGCTTATTCCGGCCGGCGCTTCGGCGAAGAGGGTCGCGGGGGTGGAGATCAGGCCCGCTGCGACTTCATCGGTGCAGCCGTCTGTCAGTTCCCCTGGCCGAACAACTACGTCACCAAGCGCGACAGGCGCGCGGACACGGGGCTGCGACTTGCGCTCGTGAGGTCCGCGATGCCGCGCAACAAGGACGGCCCGCCGATCGACCCGACGGACATGAACCGCGCCGACGGCTTCAGCCCCGGCAGCGCGATGCTCGTGAAGGTCCCCGGCCTGGACACGCCGGAGGCCGTGCGGGAGAGCAGGCTGCCGCCGCTCACGAACCTGCGCCGGGGGCTTGCGAAGCGCTCGCCGGTCGTCGTGATCAACGCTCGCACGGGCAAGCGGCATCCGATCTGGGCCGAGATCGACTCGAACCCGGAGCAGTCGGCGGACCGCGTGCTGATCATCCGCCCGGCGCAACCTCGACGAGGGTGAGCGCTACATCGTCGCGCTGCGCGATCTCAAGGGCGCGGGCGGGACGCAGCTCAAGGCGCGGCGCGGCTTTCGCCTCTACCGCGACCGGATCGAGACCGGGGCACGCCCGATCGAGAAGCGCCGGCGCCATTTCGAGCGGATCTTCCGTGCGCTCAGGAAGGCCGGCGTCAAGCGGCGCCAGCTCTACCTCGCCTGGGACTTCACCGTGGCCAGCGAGCGCAGCCTCACGGCCCGCATGCTGCACATCCGCGACAACGCCTTCAGGGCGCTCGGCGACCGCAACCTCAAGGACCTGAAGGTGGCCGGCCGCTCCCCGGCGTTCAGCATCGATTCCGTCACGGACCTTTCACCCGCGCAGGACGACCGCATCGCCCGCAAGGTCGCGGGAACGATCACCGTGCCCTGCTACCTGACGAAGGGCTGTGCGCCGGGCGGCAGCTTCAGCTTCGACCGGCGCGGGCTGCCGCGGCGGATGGGCACCATGAGCGCGAGGTTCTACTGCAACATTCCGCGGTCGGCGCCCGACCCGGTATCACCTTCGAAGGCGCGCGTCTCGCTCTACGGGCACGGCCTCCTCGGCGAGGCGACCGAGATCGACGCGGGCAACGTGAGGTCGATGTCGAACGAGCACAACTTCGTGTTCTGCGCGACGGCGTGGGCCGGCTTTTCGGAGGAGGACGTGCCCCACATCATCTCGGTGCTGAGCGACTTCTCCGGCTTCAACACAATGGCCGACCGGATGCAGCAGGGCTTCCTGAACATGCTGTTCCTCGGGCGCGCGATGATCCACTCGAAGGGGTTGTCGTCGAACCCGGCGTTCCAGAAGAACGGCCAGAGCGTGCTCAACACGACCCGGCTGTACTTCGACGGCAACAGCCAGGGAGGGTTTAATGGGCGGCGGGCTGACCGCCGTGGCGCCCGATTTCAACCGCGCGGGGCTCGGGGTACCGGGGATGAACTACTCGACCCTGCTTCAGCGCAGCGTGGACTTCGACACCTACGCGCTGGTCATCTATCCCAACTACACCAGGGAGCTCGACCGCCAGCTCTGGCTCTCTCAGATCCAGCTGCTCTGGGACCGTGGTGAGGCGAACGGCTACGCGCACCACATGACCACTGACCCGCTGCCGAATACGCCGAGCCACAACGTGCTCATGCACGTCGCGTTCGGCGACCACCAGGTCTCGGACACCGCGGCCGAGGTCGAGGCGCGCACGATCGGCGCGCGCGGCTATCGGCCGGCGGTCGTGGCCGGGCGCTCGCCATGGAAGCGCTTCCAGCTGATCCCGTCGATCGGCAGGTTCCCGTTCGGCGGCTCGGCGATCGTGATGTGGGACACGGGCCCGATCCGGACGGTCGGCACCGAGACGGGGGGCACGAGCCCTCCGCCGCGGACGAACACGCCGAACCGCACGGGCGATGACCCGCACGAGAACCCGCGGGCCACCGCGAGCGCACGCGTTCAGAAGTCCGAGTTCCTGAAGGTCCACGGCCGTGTCGTTGACGTCTGCGGCGGCAAGCCCTGCTACGCCGCGCCGTACACAGGTCCGTAGGCTCGCAGCCGCGCGCACAGTCCCACTATGTTGAGGAGCGCGATGCCTCCTCTGCCCTTCCTCGTGTTCGTGGTGGGGACCGGCTCGCTCGGCGCGGAGATCGCCGCCGTGCGGTTGCTCGCTCCCTACTTCGGCGCCTCGACGATCGTCTGGGCGAACACCATCGGGATCGTGCTGGTTGCCCTCTCGGTGGGCTACTGGCTGGGCGGGCGCCTGGCCGACCGCCACCCGAACATGCGCGCCCTCTGCCTGGTGGCGCTCTTGGCCGCCGTCCTGCTCGCCGCGGTGCCATTCGTGGCCGACCCGCTGCTCGACGTGGCCGTGGACGCGCTCGACGAGATCTCCGCAGGCGCCTTCGTCGGCTCGCTGCTCGCGGTGCTCGTGCTCGTCGCGATCCCGGTCCTGCTGCTCGGCACGGTCTCGCCCTGGGCGATCCGGCTCGCGGTCCACTCGGTCGAGGAGGCCGGCACCGTGGCCGGGCGGCTGTACGCGCTCTCGACCGCCGGCTCCCTGCTCGGCACGCTCCTCTCGGCGCTCGTCCTGATCCCGCTGGTGGGCACGCGCCGCACCTTCCTCATCTTCGCCCTGGCGATAGCTGTCGTGGCCGTCTGGGGCCTGCGGCCGGTGCGCCGCTGGGCGCTGGCGCCCGCTGCGATCGCCGCGCTGATCGCGCTGCCGGTGGGCACGCTCAAGGCCAACACCGACGGCGGCGGGCGCGTGATCCACGAGGCCGAGACCGAGTACCAGTACGCGCGCGTGATCGAGTACCCCGACCACTCGCGCGCGCTCGAGCTGAACGAAGGGCAGGCCGAGCATTCCATGTGCGAGGCCGAGTGTGATGCCGGGCCCGGCGGCCCGCGCGACCCCGCTTCGGTGCTCACGGACAACGTCTGGGATGGCCACCTGGTGCTTCAGTTCGCGGCCCGTGACGCGGCACCGCAGCGGGTGGCGATCCTCGGCAATGCAGCCGGCACAACGTCGCGCGCGTATGAGGAGTTCTTCCCGAAGACGCGCGTCGATGGCGTGGAGATCGACGCGGAGCTGTCCGAGATCGGGCGCAGGTACTTCGACATGAACAACCCGCGCCTGCACCTCTACCACGAGGACGCGCGGCCGTTCCTGCGCAGGATCGACGCGCACTACGACGTGATCTCCGTCGACGCCTACCGCCAGCCCTACATCCCCTTCTACCTCACGACGGTCGAGTTCTTCGAGACCGTTCGCGACCGGCTCACGCCGGGCGGGGTGCTGATCGTGAACGCCGGCCACCCTGAGGGGCAGGACGACCTCGAGAAAGTGCTCACCGCCACGATCGGCGAGGCGTTCCCGCATGTGATGCGCGACCCGATCGAGGACACCAACACGCTCGTCGTTGCCAGCGAGGCGCCGCTCTCCGGCGACCGGCTGCGGTCTGCCGTGCCCGGTCTCCCGCATGCGCTCAAGCCCACGGCGCTCGCGGCGGCGAGGCGGCTGGGCGCGCCGCTCGAGGGCGGCCACGTCTACACCGACGACAGGGCGCCTGTTGAGTGGCTGATCGACAAGTCGATCGTGGACTACGCGAGCGGGGATTGAGCGCTCCCGCCGACGTGGCGATCATCGGCGGCGGGATCGTGGGCTGCGCCGCCGCGGCGTTCCTGGCCGAGGCGGGCGCCCGGGTGGACCTGTACGAGCGCGACGAGGTGGCCGCGGCCGCGTCCGGGCGCAACTCCGGCTCGGTGCAGCACCCGTTCGACCCTGTGCTGCGAGACCTGCACCTGGAGACGCTGCGCCACTATCGCGAGCTGGACGACTTCGAGCTTCCGCCCGAGCCGGGCGGTGTGCTGATGCTGGCGCGCGAGCGGGCGGTGCTCGAGCCGTCCGTGGCCGAGGTGGCGCGCGAGTGTCCGGAGCTGGCGCCGGCCCTGCTCGGGCCCGAGGAGTTGCAGCGGGTGGAGCCGGCGGTGGCGCCGCGGCTGTGGGGCTGCCGGCTCGAGACGGGCTACCCGGTCCGCCCAGCGGCGGCCACGCGCGCGTTCGCCAAGCGTGCCTACGCCGCGGGCGCACGCTTCCACGAGGCTGAGACCGCCTGGCCGTGGATGATCGCCGCGCGCACGCGCGGCGTACTCGCCGCCGGGGTGCGCAGGCCGGCGGGAGCCGTGCTCGTGGCGGCGGGGCCGTGGACCCCGGACGTGATCGACCCCACTCGCGCCTGGCAGCCGATCGTCCCGGTGTGGGGAGCGGTGGCGGACGTGGAAATGGACGACCCGCCACGCCACGTGCTCGAGGAGGCCGGCGTGGAGGCCGTGGGCGGTGGCGGCCCTGCTTCGATCTTCAGCCTGGTCCCCGCAGACGGGCAGGTTTCCGTGGGCTCCACGTTCCTACCGGAGGCACCCGATCCGCCCGCCTGGGCGCCGACGCTGCGCCGCGCGGGCGAGCGCTTCGTGCCGGGGCTGCGTCGCGCAAAGGTGGTGGGAGCGCGCGCCTGCGCGCGCCCGCAGTCCTTCGACGGCAGGCCGCTGGTGGGCGAGCTGCGTGGCCTCGAGGGCCTGTGGACCGCGGCGGGCCACGGCCCCTGGGGCATCTCCGCGGGGCCGGCCACGGCACGGGTCGCCGCGGACGCGCTGCTCGGCAACGGCGACGTGCCGGCGTCGCTGTCGGTGGCCCGCTTCTAGGCGGCCGCTGCGGGCTCTGGGAGCAGGCCGGCCAGCGCGGGGTTGTCGATGTCGGCGGCCAGCAGCCGCGCAGCCTCGAGCGCGCCGGGCTCGCCGAGCCGGCCCGCGTGCACCCTGCCGCGCACCACCAGCTCGCGCATCCCCGAACGGGCTGCCACCTCGGTGAGCTCGGAGACGAGCTCGCGCGCGTCCGGATCCCCGAGCTCTATCGAGACCCCGGCGGCGGCATCGAGGCTGTGCGCGTAGACCCATACGTAGCGGTCCGAAACGCGTGACGCCCGCCGGCGTGCCTCCGCGAACCAGTC
>Ga0126314_10001492_pt1 | contig 11296 bp, 12 predicted proteins | sample Plot105B_FD_92535 | JGI IMG/M metagenome (GOLD analysis project Ga0126314, IMG submission 92535) | Serpentine soil microbial communities from UC McLaughlin Reserve, CA, USA - Plot105B | ecosystem: Environmental > Terrestrial > Soil > Grasslands | place: USA: UC McLaughlin Reserve, Lake County... | reverse complement strand
TGTTGAAAAAGTCGTTGTCGGACCAATCGGTAGTCTAGAACAGCCACAAAACACCTCAAAACCAGCCCAAAACACTACAAAACCGGGGTTCAAAGCCCTTGAACGGGGATCAGAAACCAGTACAAGGGGGTTTTTCAACACGCTGGCCCCTTCTAGGCACACGGGTGAATAGGAGTGCCACTATCCACGGTTACCGGATCCTTAACGGGATCTTTACTGTCTCTTTACGGGTCACAAACAGCAGGATGCTATGCTCGTGCTTAGAAGGAAGGGGAGAGTTATGGTGAGCCACGACGAGCTATCGATAGCCATAGTGCTCCTGCTCGCGTGGGGGTTCGGGATAGCGGCTCTGGTTCTTGACTGAAACCTCCGCGCCAAACTCGGGTGGCGATGGCATCCGGACACGCCCGGAGGTCTTTGATGATGGTGTTCGACGAAGAGATTCTCGTGGAACTAGTGCTCTGGTGGTGAGTCGTGTTCGTGCTCTGGGCGACGCGAACGCACTACGAGCGCTTAGAAGCGCGGAGGATCTTCAGGAGGTCGGCTAATGGAAGGACGGCTCGTGACGCAACAGCAACATGGACGGTTCTTTGCCCAGGAACTGATGCTTGACCAGAGCGGAAGCATCAGTGAGCAAATACAGGATGCTCTCAATGCCGGTGAAAGCCAAGAGTGGCACTTGGTGGGGGTATCTGACGTGTTGCCCGAGCGGGGTATGATCCTCTTTTGGGATACTGCTAGACCCAGCTTCGGCAGGTCCTCCAGACTAAGATAGCTTCACGACGGTCAAGGGGTGAGGTGAAAGCCACTCCTGCTTCCAGGCCTCGAGGCCCGAACCTCCGCTGGCTGAAGTCGAAGCCAGCTGGCGCTTTGAGGCTCGCGTTTCGGTTGCCGATCTACCTCTACCGCCTCAACCTGGGCTGGCTGCTCGGCCACCGCTTCCTCCTGCTCGTCCACCGGGGGCGTAGGAGCGGCCTACGCCGGGAGACGGTGTTGGAGGTGGTCCGCTACAACCCTGCTACTAAGGAGAGCGTAGTGCTCTCTGCGTGGGGTGAGCGAGCCGATTGGTATCGCAACATACAGGTAACGCCAGCGTTGGAGGTTCGGACTGGGGGCGAACGTTACGTACCGCAGCAGCGGTTTTTGGCTCCAGAGGAGAACCACGCCATGCTTGCCGACTACGGGCGGCACCATCCGCTAGCGTTCCTGCTCTTCGCTAGAGCGTTCGGCTACCCACTGGGTGAGACGGAAACCATGCGCCGAGAGTTTGCGTCGGCCTTGCGGTTGGCGGCCTTCAGCCCCAGGGATGTAGATAACTAGAGTACAGGCGAACCTCCGAGAAGTCCTTTTACGAGTGCTTCAGTGGATAGCGGCAAAAGAAGGGGCCGGGATTAGACGGCCCTTCTACCTTAGGTTTTAGCTCTCTTTGGAGACCCACCTGCCGTTCTCGTTCTTCTCGTACTTGTTCTCGACGGCACTCCAGGCTACCCGATGGGCACGGCTCTCCTCCCCGTATTGCTCTTCGGCAGAGTTGAAGGCTTCCTTGTAGATCTCCTGCGCGTGTTTGGGCAGATTGTTCTTAACGCTATCCGGCAGTTCGCTGACTTTCCTGTACGGCACCCTTCCTAACCTCCTCTGTTGGCTTGCCTCGTTTGCAGATTCCTTGCTAGCCGGGCCCGTAGTGGTACCCGGATCGCGCAAACCTCGCTGCCGACTAGTTCGGCGGCAGGTTTGGGCTATTCGGGTCTAACGGGTTCCTCTTCTCAGGGTTGATGCCAGTTGATTCGCGGGCCGTAGACTTGGCACCAGGACGCCCTGTCCCATGCTCACCTGCTTGGTAGAGGCCGGGATCCCCCTCGATCCCACCGGGTTCGTTGCCTTGGGTCACCCCCGGCGTATGCGCGGGGGCATCCGGCTTCGTAGTCTGTTTTCCTACCCTTATGTTCCCCATGTTTGCTTCCTCCTATCGTCGACTGCCTGGCATACCTCTACATAATTTACGTAATTATCGGCGGGCCGCGTTAATAAGAAGCAAGCTTTCCATTAAGGGTTGGTAAAAGTGGGTAAGCCAGCCTAAAACCGCTACCTATTCGGGAATGACGCCTGCCTGCTGGTGGAGCCTTCCACCGCCCCCGACATCTTGGGTTCCCGAATGATGACCCTATGCCGGACAGTCCTGATGCGCTAACCTGCTGAGACGAGCGCCGTTTCTCGCCACCGCTGGATTCTGGCAGGAGGGGGACAAGCTGGAAGAAGAGCAGCGCAGCAGGCAGGAACCATCGATGGCCGAATCTCAGCTCTCCGAGCTACAGAACATGCGGGTGCTCCTTAAAGAGGCGAGCCTGCTAGCCCGTAACCTTGCCTATCATCGCAGGGCAAAGATCGAGGCGAGGCTCGACCTGATGCTCCATGAGGTAGAGCGGCAGATAGAGGAGTTACGTACTCATCGGGGCTAGCGAAGGCGCTTGTGAAGGCGCAAAGAGGCTTTGATGACGGGTGCCCAGTAGTGTGGATCTCAAAGAAGTTTACATTAACCGCATCGATTTTCGGGTATCGCAATGCGGCTCTCAAGGATGCTCGGCTATGGCGAGGGCAGCGGTGATGTGGGAGAGGTGGCTCAACCCCTGGGGGAAGTTGCCGAGCAGCTCATTATACCGGGTATCGTATTCCTCTGCGAAGAGGCCGAGATCGTTTCCCGCGGCGACGGCCCGGTCGAACACGCGCCGCGCCTCGTCGAGGCGATCCTGACGTGCCAGGCACTCGACCAGCCAGAACGAGCAGGCCACGAAGGCTCCCTCCTTACGGCCTTTGCGCCGGTAGCGCCGAACCAGGCCGTCGTCGTCGAGGTCCTCGCGGATAGCGTCCGTGGTACGAACCATGCGTTCGTCTTTGTAGTCTACGAAATCCACCTTCGGTAAGAGCAAGAGCGCGGCGTCGAGCTGCTTGCTGCCGAAGGTCTGAACGAACACGCCGCGCTCCTTGTGGTACCCCTCGCATTCGACGGCGGCGCGGATCTCGTCCCTCGTGTTCTCCCACTTCTCTACGGGCGCCTTGCGCATGCACTCTTCGGCCAGGCGGAGGCCCCTGTCGAGCGCGGCCCAGCACATGACCTTCGAGTGCACGAAGTGTCGGGGTTTACCGCGCATCTCCCATATCCCGTGGTCTGGTTTCTTCCAAAGCTCCGCGGCATTCTCCACCAGCTCCATAAGAAAGCGCCAGTAGTCGTCGTCGGGGGAGTTGCCCCGCAGGTGCCAGCGCCAGGTTAGCTCGAGCAGCGTTCCGTAGGCGTCCAGTTGCAGCTGGTTGGCCGCGGCGTTGCCCGCTCGCACGGGTCTCGCCCCCCGGTAGCCCTCCAGGTGCTCGAGGGATGCCTCGGTGAGCCGGCGCTCGCCGCCCACGCCGTACATGATCTGCATCCTCTCCGCGCCGCCGGCAGCGCTACGCTCGATAAAGCGCCTGAATCGCTCGGCCCCTGATGTGAAGCCGATCTCCGCGAGGGAGCGGACGCTAAAGAAGGAGTCCCGGATCCAGCTGTATCGGTAGTCCCAGTTGAGGTCCCCGCCGGGACTCTCGGGAAGGGACGTAGTTGCGGCCGCCGCGATGGCCCCCGTGGGCTCGTAGGTGAGAGCCTTGAGCACCATGGCGGAGCGGAGGATCTCGGACCTGCTCGGGCCCTTGAGCTCGGCCTGCGCGGCCCACTGGCGCCACCACTCGAGCGTCTCCTCCAGGCGGCGATCCAGCTCCTCGGGGTCGGATGGTTCGGGAGGATCGTAGTCCAGTAGCTCCGGCGGTACGGCCATGATCGAGAGCCGTACCCGCTCCCCGGCGCGCACGCTCACGGTGGCCTCCAGGTCGTGGTTGCCGACAAGCGAGATCTCGGCGTCGCTGGAGATGAGGAGCCCGTCGTTGCCACCGATGGCGCTGTAGACTCGCACCCCTTCCTGGCGGAGCCAGGGCCTGACTTCACCGTAGTCGAATCTGGGCAGCACCCTTATGTCCAACTCTGCGTGTCCGCGCACGCCTTCGACGATGCGAATCAGCTGGCTGTAGGGGTACGGCTCCCCGTCGGCGCGCGAAGCGTAGCAGTCGAACAGGCGGACCTCGCCGTCTTCGGTATGGAAGGTCGTCTCCAGCACGAGCGTATCCTCGACGTAACGGCGGGAAGAGCTCCACTCGCCTTTCGGTGTTATCGAGCAGTAGCCACCGTTCTCCCAGCCGAGCAGCCGGCCAAAGCAGCTCCCCGTGTCGATCCGGGGCATGCAGCACCAGTCTATGGAGCCGCTCCTCGAAACCAGCGCCCCGGAACGGCAATCGCTGATGAAGGCGTAGTCACCGATAGGAGGATAGGGAGATGTCTCAGTCATGCAGGTCCACTGTTCCCCACAGTGCTCTCCAGGTCGAGCCCCCTTTTGCACGCACAGCGCGCAGGTATTGGAGCGCGGCCAACGGCTCATCTACGCAGCACCCGAAGATAGCGAACGAGACGAAGGCCGAGACCAAGCACAGCGTGCACCAGGCGCCGACCACGACCGGCTGGATGGCCAGCAGCACTACGCTCACCGCCGCGCCGCAGAAGATGACGAGCCCCAGGGCCAGCACCGTCCACGGCGCCGTGCGCCATCGATCTTCCCCACCGATGAGGCTGAGCACGATCTCTGTCAGGTAGGCGAGCGCCCCCAGAGCCGCATCGGGCAAGGGTTCTAGCAGGTGCAGCACCTTGGGACTTCCGTCCGGGAAGAACGGATCCCAGACCTCCGTCAAGACCCCCAACTGGTAGAGCGTCAGGTACGAGGCTACGCACAACCCGACGGAGGCCAGCACGACGAGCCTTATGTGCTTCGCCCAGGCGGTGGGGTTCTCCTCCCAGCCTGGCGGAACGGTGCCGCTCTGCGTCATCGCCGGACGAGCGCGGCACCCGCGAGCCCTGCGGCAGTGGTCCCGGCGATCAGCCAGCCGCGGTGGGTGTTCGCCCACCACTGGTAGCACTTGTCCGACGAGCGGTCGTCGAAGTCGCCGTGTGCCCCGGCATCTCCCGGCACGGGTTCGTAGAGGTTGTCCTTGCGATCCGGGTCAGCGAGCTCGTCGGTCTGCTGAGCGTCGTAGCCCATCCGGGCCAGGTAGCGGTCCAGCGCCCGCGGGATGATCCTGTTTCCCACTATCGCCTTGACCGCGGAGAGGCCCACCCAAAGTTCGTCGCGGCCGTGGTGGGCGGCCCAGTAGATCGCCTCGGCGGCGACCTCGGGCTGGAAGATGGGGGGCACCGGCTGCGCCTTGCGCGGCAGCCGGCTCCTGATCCACCCGAATTGCGGCGTGTTTAGCGCCGGCATCTGAACCATCGTGAGCTGGACGTCGCTGCGGTCGTGGATCAGCTCGCTCCTCAAGGACTCGGTGAAGCCCTGGATGGCGTGCTTGGAGGCACAGTAGGCCGCCTGAAGCGGTATCCCCCGGTAGGCGAGGGCCGAGCCCACCTGCACTACGTGACCCCGGTTGCGCGGCAGCATCCGCCTCAGCGCCGCCAGCGTGCCGTGGACGTAGCCCAGGTACGTCACCTCCGTGACCCGCCGGAACTCATCCGGCGTCATCTCCTTGACCGGGGAGAATACCGAGGTCATCGCGTTGTTGAGCCACACGTCTATGGGGCCAAGATCCTCTTCGACCCTTTGCGCGGCCTCTTCGACCGCGTTAGCGTCGGAGACGTCGGTCGGGATGACCAGGGCCTTACCACCGGCCGACTCGACCTCGGTCCTTGCACCTTCGAGCCCGTCGCGCCCGCGGGCCAGCAGGCCGACGTGCGCCCCGCGCTTCGCGAAGGACACGGCGGCCGCCCGCCCGACGCCGGCGGAGGCTCCTGTTACAACGACTACTTCGGGTTTGCCGTTTTGCTTGTGCATGAGATCTCACCCCTCTAGTAAGATGGTCTCGGTCATTCGTCCCACAGAAACTCGGAGCGGTGAAGCCGGATACCCGTCCGGGGCGAACCGCAGCCCGGGTTTTCGCACGTGAGCGCCACCATGTACGTCCCGTGCTCCTCGTCGAGGAAGAGGAATCCCATCCCCAGGGCCTCTCCGACCTCGAAATCGCCCGAGCCGCACCTTGCGCACGTAAAGTTCCGTTCCTCGACCCTTTCAAGAACCCTCCTTCTCTGGTATTCGGTAAGCTCAGTGTTCTCGCGGATGATCACAAAATCTCCTGCTAGATCCCTACGTCCTTGTCGTAGTAGACGTGATCCTCGCGCCATCCCCCCATGCCTTCTCCGATGGGCGAGTAGTCGTCGAGGAACTCGATGCGTTCGATCCACTTGGCCATCTTGAAGCCCACCTGCGTCTCGAGCCTGAGCCTCAGGGGAGCCCCGTGCTTAATGGGTAGTGGCCCGCCGTTCATGTCGTAGGCCAGGAGCGTCTGGGCCTGGTACGCCAGATGGAGGTCTATCACCTCGTAGAACTGGCCGCCGCCCGGCGCGCTCGGCTCGTCCCTCCCCGAGTCCTGCATCGTCCAGAAGCAGATGTAGCGCACCTCCGGCCTGGGTCTGATCAGCTCGACGATCTGGCGCAAAGGCACACCGGTCCACTCGCCTATACTAGTCCAGCCCTGCACGCAGTTGTGCAGCACCCTCTGGGTCTGCTTGGTAGGAAAGGTTCGCAGCTCCTCCAGCGTGAAGGTCATCGGTCTCTCCACCAGCCCCGCGACCTCCAGCCTGTAGTCGGCGAAGTTATGGGCGGCCATAATCTTGTACTCATTGCTCGTCGGGGGCTTACCGTTGACCCGGTGCTCGGGGGTCAGGTCCGCCCTGGAGTAATCCTGGCGCGACTTCAAGCGGTGTAGCAAGACGCGCCGGGTGTTGTTGGTGACCTTGCCCAGAATCCGCTGCGTGCTGCGGGGGCGCGTGAGCGTGTACTTCGTGGCTGCCCAGTGCAGCACCACGAGCCCGAGAAGGGCGGCGATGGTGATGATGGCCGCCGCCGCCGGGTAGACCTCGTCGCCGAAGATCATCTTCGCCGTCTCCTTGCCGAAGCCGTGGACCAGCACCATGAAGACGTGGATGACTATGAAGACGAGGAACGCGAGGAGCGCGACGAAGTGTAGGCTCCTCGCCCACTGCCTGCCGCCGAACATCCTCACGTACCACGGGAAGCGGGCCTCCAGCGCCGGGGATTGCGCGGCGCCGGTAAGGATCTGGAAGGGGGCAAGGATAAAGACCACCGCGCCGTAGGTGAGCTTCTGCAGGGCGTTGTAGGGTTCGCCCGGCAGCGTCGGCGGCAGATCGAAGTTCAGGTAGGTGACCATATCCTTGAACGCTTGCGGGAAGACGGCCCAGGAGTACGGCCAGAACCTGTGCCATTCGGCGGTGGCAAAGAGCAGGATCACGTAGGTCAGGCCGCACAGGATCCAGCCAAGAACGCTGACGAAGTGCCAGTGGCGACCCAGTCCGAGCTGCTTGTGTCCGGGCATGGAGACGACGGAGGAATAGTCCTCCTCCTCGTCCAGGGTGTCGTAGAGCTTGTCCCTTGGCATCACCTTGCGGGTGAAGCGGGCCCACTCGCTCCCCGGTTTGCTGTCGTCGTTCCAGTAGAGCTTGGGGTGGGTCCCAAGGATCTCTATACCGCTCCGGATCAGGAACGAGATGAAGATGATGTTTATGAAGTGCGTTATGCGAATCCAGGCTGGGAAGTCAAGCTCGGGCATGTGAACGCTTCCTCCTCAAGGCCTCTTGACGCTCAACACGGAGGGCTCACCTTCGAGCGTCAGGTAGACATCTTCGGCGCCCACGGTCATGCCGGAGAAGTTGGCGGGCCTCACGCCCTCGCGCCCCAGGACCGGACCAAATGCCACCGACTCGACGGGCTCCAGGGTCTCCCGCCGCATCGCGACCAGCCTGTCTTGTGTCGCTGCGAATACGTGCAACTCGTCGCTCGCAAGGCGCTCGACCTTCTCGCCCAAGTTCCGGGTCGCCATGACCTCTAAGTTGCCCTCCAGCAGGTGCTCCGGATCACCTTCCAGGGCCACGACGCGGTCGGCCTCGGCGATGTAGGCCAGCTGGGAGCTGGTAAGGTCCACGGCGATGTCCTGGGCCTCCATCGGCCTCCAGACCATGCGCTCCGGGGGGTCCCCACCATAGAACGCGACGCCGCCCGGACCCGCGATCCAGAACGCAGGGTCGAGACCTTTCTCCGGGGCTTCTAATAACGTCCGCGCGTCTCCCCCGACTTCGACAGTGGGGATCTCCTCGGGGATTTCGATCCCCACTCCTGAGACCGTCGAGCCGTCCTTGGAGAGGGCGAAGAGAACCTCAGACTGCACGTCCAGGGTCACGTCGGTTGGTGAATCCCCGACGTCGAAGCTGTCCACCACCCGCAGGCTATCCGTGCCCAGCGCGGAGACTCTGCCCGATTCTGGACGGGGCAGGTACGCCAGCTCCGGCTCCTCTGGGCTCAGGGCAAGGTTCTCGCCGACGTCCTCGAACTCGACGGAGCGAGTCGGCGTCCGGGCGCCCGGGCTTGACTCGGCGACGTTGACGCGCACCACCCGCCGCCGGTCTTCGCTCAAGGCGAGTAAGACCTCCTTCCCGGGCACCCAGACCGGCTCTTGCAGAGGAACATCTACGCGCAGCAGCCCGGCTCTTTGCTCTGATCCGGCCGCGCCGCACCCGCCGAGGAGGACGAGCAACACGGCCAGAGCCACCAGCGCCAGGACATGACCTCCTGCGCTAGTCATGCCAGTTCCGCTTGTCGGGGGCGGCGACGGCGAGGCCGGTGATCACGGAGAGCCACCCGGCGAGAAAGAGGCTTTCGAGGATCATGGCGAGAGTTCCCAGGGGCCCGTCCCACTCCCCTGCGGCCTGTGCGAAACCAGGAAGGCCAAACAGACGGCTCGCCAGGTACGCTAGAAGCGAGAGGACAGAGATCAGGGCTCCCAGCGTCCAGCCCCAGCCCTTCGCGCCCCGGAAGATGCCAATAGCCGCCACGAGCGTCCCGGCGAAGTTCATCGCGAACAGCACGCCTAGGTAGACCGCGGCCTTGAAGTGCGCGGGGGCCTCGATCAGGTGTATCGCGCCGACGGTCAAGATCAAGGCCAGGCCAGCCAGCCTCGTGAGCTGTGGCAGGTTGAGGTAGATGTACCTGTAGAACGAGACCAGCCTGCCGATACCGGTTATCCTGAGCAGGGCGTTCATCCGTCAGTGAGAAGCTCCCCTCCTCCTCCTGCGCAGGCGCCAGAGCAGGGCGGCTGTGGCTGTCCCACCTATGGCGGCGGCCCCGAGCTTCAAGCCCTTGCCGTCGTCGAGTATGACATCTGGGTAGCAGCGCTCAGGGTAGTCACCCTCGGGACCGTTCTCGCCGTGGTCTAGCGCCATCTTGATAACCTGCGCCGTGTGCAGCGCTCGGCGCTCGGTAGCGTGCTCGACCTGAGTCTTGCACGAGAAGCCGTCGGCGATAAGGATGGTGTCCTTGTCGGCGTTGCGAACCGCCGGCAATAAGCGCCGCTCGCCTATTTTCATCGAGAGGTCGTACTTGTCGTGCTCGAAGCCCCAGGAACCGGCCAACCCGCAGCACCCTGAGTCGGGCATCTCGAAGTCGAGGCCGAGTTTAGAATACAACTCCTGCTCGGCGTTCATGCCCATGATCGCTTTCTGGTGACAGTGGCCGTGCACCACGGCCTTGCGCTTAAGCTTGGGCAGGTCGAAATGTTGTGCTTCCTGTGTGAGGAACTCGCCCAAAGTGAAGGTGTCCCGGCTCAACCTCCTGGCGTCTTCATCATGGGGAAGCATGTTGGAAAGCTCGTCTCGGAGGGCCGCAACACAGCTCGGCTCGAGCCCGACTATAGGAACGCCTTCCCGGACGTAGGGACGCAAGCCCTTCACGAGCCTCTCGAAGAAGGCCTTCGCGGTGTCGAGCATGCCGTAGTCGAAGAGCGGACGCCCGCAGCAGCCGCTCTGCTGCGGCACGATCACCCGGTAGCCAGCGTGCTCCAGCACTTCGGTAGCAGCCTTCGCTGCCTCGGGGTGGAAGTAGTTGTTGAAGGTGTCGGGGAAGAGGACCACCGGCGAGCCCTCCGGATTTCTGGACCCACGCTCCCTGTACCAGGCCTTGAAGGTCTTCGTGGCAAAGGGTGGCATCTTGCGCTCGGTGGCGAGGCCGGCGGCCTTCTGGATCAACTCTTTCAATCCAGGCGTGCTCGTGGAGAGGTTCGCTAGGCGGGGCACGTGCTGGGCGAGGCGGGCGTGGAACATGATCAAACCCATCGCGTAGGCGTGGCGCGGCCTGAGCCTGCCTCTGTAGTACTTGGAGAGAAACTCGGCCTTGTAGGTGGCCATGTCCACCTGCACCGGGCAATCGCCCTTGCAGCCCTTGCACGAGAGGCAGAGGTCTAGGGAGTCGAAGACCGCTTCGCTCTTGAAGCCGTCCTTTATGGTCTTCCCGCGGAGCATCTCGAAGAGGACGCGGGCGCGCCCGCGCGTGCTGTGCTCCTCATCGAGCGTGACCATGTAGCTGGGGCACATCGTGCCGGTCGCGGTGTCGCGGCACTTGCCGGCGCCCACGCAGCGCAGGGCCGCGTGTGCGAAGCTGCCGCTGTCTTGCGGGTAGGCGAAGTGGGTCTTCACCTTCGGGGGTTCGTAATCGGCACCGAGCTTGAGGTTATCGGTGATGTGGTAGGGCTCGACGACCTTGCCGGGATTCATTTTGTCTTCGGGGTCCCAGATCGCCTTGAACTCGCGAAAGGCTCGCAGCAGTTCGGGACCGTACATCTTTTCGAGCAGCTCCGCGCGCGACTGGCCGTCGCCGTGCTCGCCGGAGAGCGAGCCGCCGTAGCGGACGACGAGATCGGCGGCCTCGTCCAGGAACGACCGCCAGTGCCTGAGGCCCCTGGCGCTCTTCAGGTCGAAGTTGATGCGGCAGTGCACGAGGCCCTGCCCGAAGTGGCCGTACATGGGGGTGCTGTAGCCGTAGCGGTCGAGAAGCTCCTGAAAGTCGCGCAGGTAATTTCCAAGGCTCTCAGTCGGTACCGCCGTGTCTTCCCAGCCTTCGTAGTGGTCGGCGCCGCCGGGATAGTACGCGGAGGCCCCGAGTCCCGACTCGCGTACCTCCCACAGCTTCTGCTCCTCGCCCTCGTCGTCGAAGAGGCGCATACGGGGTGCGGTCTCGCTGCGCTCTAGCGCCTCCATCACCTCGCGGGCTCGGGCGTCGCTCTCCTCGCGCGTCTGGCCGCCGAACTCGACCATCAGCCAGCCGTCGCCGTTGGGCAGCATGGGGATCTCGCTCTCGTGCATGCCCTGGCGGCGCATGTCCTCTATGAGCTCCCG
>Ga0126314_10001491_pt1 | contig 11298 bp, 14 predicted proteins | sample Plot105B_FD_92535 | JGI IMG/M metagenome (GOLD analysis project Ga0126314, IMG submission 92535) | Serpentine soil microbial communities from UC McLaughlin Reserve, CA, USA - Plot105B | ecosystem: Environmental > Terrestrial > Soil > Grasslands | place: USA: UC McLaughlin Reserve, Lake County... | reverse complement strand
TCGTATACATCTGGGTAAGAAGTTTCGCGTTGTTGGAAAGTTGCGCTTCCGCCAAGCTATCTCAGCGGTTTGCGTGAGGGAGCCGAACGACCGAGAGGTCCGATGGAGCGTGAAACAGCCAAGGCGGCCGATGAGGGAAGCGGGTTCTCGGACCCAATCTCACTGACCCTTCCGAGCAGTCCCGAGTACGTGCTGCTCGCCCGGCTGGTGATGGGCCAGGCTGGGCGGCTGGCTGGGCTCGAACCAGAGGAGGTCTACGACCTCAAGCTGGCCGTTACAGAGGCGGTGACCAACGTGATCCGCCACGCCTCGGTGGAAAGCTACGAGATCGAGTACAAGATCCTGCCGTCGGGCGTCGAGGTAAGCGTCACGGACGCCGGCGGCGGTTTCAGCGTCGCCGAGCTCGCGGGCGAACCCGACGAGCACGGTGGGTTCGGCCTCGCCGTGATCCGCAACCTGGTCGACGAGCTGGTGCTCGACTCGACCAGGGGTGGGGGAACGCGGCTGAAGATGATTCGGCACTCAGGTACCCTGCCTGACGAGCCCGAAGGCTAGAAAGATTTAGATCTTCGGCAGTTTTGTGCCAGATCCGGTTGAATCCTTGACCTACGTTAATATACAGTTAACCGTGTAGGTCAATTTCGTCAGAACGCCGAGAGGTGCTAGAGGGTAGAAAGTGCAGCAGCGCGTAAATCCAGGCAACAAATCGCTAGCAGACTACCGCAGCATCGTGCGGCGGGAGCTCTACGATGAGGTGGCCGCCCTCGGAGAACGCCTGCGGGGCAGGCGGATCCTGCACGTGAGCGCGACGAGCTTCGGTGGCGGGGTCGCGGAGATCCTGTACACGCTAGTACCGCTGATGCGGGATGTTGGGCTCGAGGCCGAGTGGGACATCATGTTCGGTTCGGAACCGTTCTTCAACGTCACCAAGAGCTTCCACAACGCCCTGCAGGGCGCCGACTACGATCTTACGGTCGAGGACCGCGCGATCTTCGAGGAGTACAACCGTATGTCGGCCGAGGCCCTCCAGAAAGCGGACGAGGAGTGGGACATCGTACTCGTCCACGACCCGCAACCGGCCTTGCTCAAGCATTTCTCGGGCGGTCTCGCGCCTGAGACGAAGTGGATCTGGCGCTGCCACCCCGACCTCTCGACCCCGAACCGGGAGGTGCTTGACTACCTGGTGCCCCACATAGCCGACTACGACGCCCAGATCTACACCATGCAAGAGTACACCCCGCCCGACGTGCACCTGTCGGGGCTGACCCTGATCCCACCCGCGATAGACCCGCTATCGCCAAAGAACATGGCCCTGAGCGCGGACGATGCCCGCTACATAGTTAGCCAGTTCGGCGTTGACGCGGACAGGCCTTTTATGGTGCAGGTCTCGCGCTTCGACCCTTGGAAGGACCCTCTCGGCGTCATAGACACCTACAGGATGGTCAAGGAGGAGGTCCCCGAGGTCCAGCTGGTCCTGATCGGCTCGATGGCCCACGACGACCCGGAGGGTTGGGATTATTGGTACAAGACGGTCAACTACGCCGACGGGGATCGGGACATCTTCCTGTTCTCCAACCTCACCAACGTGGGGGCCATCGAGGTCAACGCCTTCCAGTCCATAGCGGAGGTGGTGATCCAGAAGTCCATCCGCGAGGGCTTCGGGCTGGTCGTAAGCGAGGCGCTCTGGAAGGCGAGGCCGCTGGTCGCGGCGAGGGTGGGCGGCATCCCCATGCAGGTAGACGGCGGGGGCGGCATCCTTATAGACACCATCCCCGAGGCGGCCGACGCCTGCATGAAGATCTTGAAGGACCCCGAGTTCGCGCGCCAGATCGGCCGCCAGGGCAAGGAGCACGTGCGCAAGCACTACCTGAGCCCGCGTCAACTGCGCGACAACCTCCTCCTTTTCGCTAAACTGCTAGGGGTGTAAGCAGTCGGCGGGCGAGAGGGGATACCTTGAGCGAAGGCGGAAGGACCATAGTGGCCTCGAACAGGGGGCCCGTGACGTTTTCCCGGAACGAGTCGGGCGAACGCGAGCATTCGAGGGGGACTGGTGGTCTTGTTACCGCCCTGAACGCGGTCGTTCGCCGCGACGAGAACACCGTCTGGATCGCCTCGGCCGAGAGCGAGGAGGACCTCGAGATCTCTAAAGAAGCGGCATCCTACGAGGTCGAAGACCTGCGCATCGGGTTCGTCGAACACGACCCCGAAGCCTACAACCTGATGTACAACGAGCTCGCCAACCCGCTGCTCTGGTTCGTCCAACACGGGCTCTACGATCTTCCCTACTCGCCGAACCTGGGCGATGAGACGAGGCGGGCCTGGGAGGAGGGCTACGTCCCCGTCAACCGCCGCTTCGCCGACGCCGTCGTCGAGACCGCCGAGGGCGAGGACTCGCCCACCATCCTGCTGCACGACTACCAGCTCTACATGACCCCGCTCTTCGTCCGCGAGCGTCTCGGCGACGGCGCCTTTATCTCCCTGTTCGTCCACATCCCCTGGCCCGAGCCCGACCTCTGGCGTGTCCTGCCCGATTACGTGAGGGAGGGCGTGCTGGAGAGCCTCCTTTCCGCCGACATCGTCGCCTTCCACACCCGCCGCTACGCCCGCGCCTTTATCCAGACCACCGCAGACACGCTCGGCGCCGAGGCCGACGTCGAGGGCGGCACCGTCAGGTACAACGGGCGCGAGGTGTGGGTGCGGGCTTACCCTATATCTATAGATCCAGGCGAGTTCCAGGACCTCGCGCAGACCGAAGAGGTGCTCGAGCAGGAAGACTACGTCAGGGGTCTTCCTGGCAAGCTCCTGCTTCGCGTGGACCGCACGGACCTCTCCAAGAACATCGTGCGCGGCTTCCTGGCCTACGGCCGCATGCTGGAGCGTCACCCTGAGTTGGAGGGTGAGGTCACCTTCCTCGCCCAGCTTCAGCCATCTCGCACCGACGTCCCCGAGTACACCGCCTACCTGGAGGCGGTGGGGAGGACCGCAGAGGAAATCAACCAGCGCCACGGAACGGAGGGGTGGAGGCCCGTCGAGCTGTTTATGGAGGACAACTTCCCCCGCTCCGTCGCCGCCTACAAGAACTTCGACGTCCTGCTCGTGAACGCGGTCCGCGACGGCATGAACCTGGTCGCCAAGGAGTCCGCGGTCATCAACGAGAATAATGGCGTCCTCGTCCTCTCCGAAAACGCCGGCGCCCACGAGGAGCTGGGTGAGCACGCGATCACGGTCAACCCCTACGACGTTGACGAGCAGGCCGAAGCCCTGTACGCCGCGCTCAACATGCCCAGGGACGAACGTGAGCGCCGGGCCAGGGCCGTGCGCGAGGAGGTCGAGTCCAACACCATAGAGGACTGGGTCGAGGCCCAGATACGCGACATCGAGGCGTATCGGGAGCAGCATGGATAGCGAGCGATGCGTATCTTCCTGATGGCCGCGGCCGTGCTGGTCGGGATCGCGAACGCGACCCTCTACAGTTTGATCGGCAACAACACCTTCGACAACCTCTTTGAGTGGCAGCGAGACACCTGGTCTCTCTACTTGCTGTACGCGTTCTGCGCCATCTTCGTTGGGCTCTTGATCTCGGGCACCCTCCTGAGGTTCGCCGAAGACGTCCTGCGCGAAACCTTTTTCGCCCGCTACGGCCTGATGGTGCTGACGATCTGCCTCGGCGGAGCGGCGCTTGCCGTCTTCCTGACCACCATAACGTTCATGTTCGACGAGCGCGCGGTCGCACCCAGCCGAATCTCCGAAGCCTCATACACGCTCGCCTTGGTCACCGTCCCCGGCGCAATGCTTGGGGCTATAGAAGGAGTAGTGCTCGCCTTCCCCCTGGCCTGGCTCCTCGGCCTATTCAAGAAGCCAAGCGCTTAGGAAGCACGCTTCGGCTTCGCCTACGCTTTCAGCAAGCCGCCCTGCAGGCGGCTTGTCAGCACGCTCAGGCTGACACCTTCGCTTCTCAGCATGTTCAGCGAGGAGGCCGTAAAGTTGCTCGCTGGCAACCACGAACCAGGCTCCCAAACAGCCTGGCGAGGCGTCTTTATTGAGAGCTTCTGTGAGGCGCGGGACGCATGCCGGGACCTGGCCTGACTCCGAAACGAAGCAACGTTCTCGCCCTTGACGGATCAATATATTTCGATCTATACTCTTATCAATATTACTTGATCAGAGGAGCATCGTGGGCGAAGGGTTGCGGGATAGGGTCAAGGAAAGGTATGCGGGGGCCGCGCTGACGGTGCTCGAGGGGGCCGGGGCAGCTTCGTGCTGCGGGTCTGCGGGCGAGTGCGGTCTCGACTCGGAGCGCTCGAGGTGGACTGGACGGGGGGCGGCTATTCGGCGGAGGAGCTGGAAATGCTGCCCCAGGCGGCGGGCGCGGCTTCGTTGGGATGCGGCAACCCCACGGCCCTCGCCACGCTCCCTCCCGGGGAAATAGTCCTGGACCTTGGCAGCGGTGGCGGCATAGACGTTTTGCTCTCGGCCAGGAGGGTGTCCCCCGGCGGCAAGGCCTACGGGCTTGATATGACCGACGAGATGCTCGCGCAGGCCGAGAAGAACCGGGCCGAGGCGGGTACGGAAAACGCGGATTTTCTCAAGGGCCACATCGAGGAGATCCCGCTTCCGGACGGGCATGTGGACGTGGTGATCTCCAACTGCATCATCAACCTTTCTACGGACAAGGCCCGGGTGCTTGGTGAAGCCTACCGGGTACTCAAGCCGGGCGGGCGCTTCGCGGTCTCTGACATGGTATTCCTCGGCGACAAGGGCAAAACCCCTGACGAGGTGGTAAGCAGCATCGAGTCGTGGGCCTGCTGTGTCTCCGGCGCTCTGGAGAAGGGCGAGTACGAGGCTGCTGCGCGAAGCAGGCTTTGAGGACGTCTCCGCCGAGGTCACCCACACTTACGACACGGAGGTGACGACGGATGCCGAATGTTGCGGCGGCTTGGGGGGCTGCTGTGGCGAGGCCACGACGTTAGGGGTCGAAGAACTGGCGAGCGCCTTCATGCGTGGCCGCAAACCGGCCGAGCGGGTGACGCCATGAGCACGGAGGAACTCGGGGTCGTAAAGGAGAACGATCTCCGCAAGGGCGTTCCCGAAGAAGGGGTGGGACGGCTCGTAGCCCTGGGCCGCGCCCTCTCCGACCCTATACGGGTGAGGATGCTCTCCATGATGGCCGAGGGACGCGGATGCTGCGACTTCTCCGGCTCCGGCGTGCCCGCCGAAGAGGGGGAGGAGGGCATTTGCGTGTGTGAGTTCGAAGAGGTCTTCTCGATGGGCCAGTCAAAGGTCTCCTACCACATGAAGAAGCTCAAGGACGCGGGACTGGTGCTCGAGGAGCGGCGCGGTAAATGGGCCTTCTACTCAATCGATAGGGAGGCAGCGGGCGCGCTGCTCGGCGAGGCCGCTGACCGCCTGCTCTCCGGTCCCGAGAGGCGGAGCGGGGTCGGTGGCTGCTGAGGTGGGGGAGCGGGCCGGGGGCTTGTTCCTTTGCACCCACAACACTGCGCGCTCGCAGATGGCCGAAGGGCTGCTCAGGCACCTGGCCGGTGACCGTTTCTAGGCGATGAGCGCCGGCACGGAGGCCACCCACGTGAGGCCGCTCGCCATCAGAGCGATGAAGGAGATCAGCGTAGACATCTCGGGGCAAAAATCCAAGATCCTGGACAGGTACCTGCGTGAGCCTTTCGATCACGTAATAACCGTTTGCGACGGCGCGAACGAAGCGTGCCCGTTCTTCCCGGGGGCCAGCAGCAGGCTGACTTGGTCCTTCGAGTATCCCTCGCGGGCGCAGGGCTCTGAGGAAGAGCGTCTGGCGGTCTTCCGTTCGGTCAGGGACCGAATCCGCAAGCGGATCGAAGAAGACCTCGTCGGCACGAGGGAGTAGGTCCTGCGCGCTTCATGGTGAGGTTTGTCATCGTCCGGGTAGTTAGCCGGCTAACTATCTGGAAAGAACTGAAACAATGCCGACTTGCTAAAGTGCTGACTAGCTGATGAGCTGTTTCAGCACCTCGTTGACGCCGTCGACGCCGTCAACGACGATGTCGGCCTGTTCTTCGATCTCCGGCGGGCCTTCATCGCTAGATACGCCGATGCGTAGGATCTCCTTTAACGCCCCTTCTTCGCGCAGCACTTCGAGCTCGCGGAAGGCGTCGAGGTCTGTGGTGTCGTCGCCGATGAACATGGCTTTCTGGGGATGATACTCTTCGACCAGGGTACGGACGGCTGTGCCTTTGTCCGCGTGGATGGGTGGGCGTGCTTCGACGACGCCGCGGCCAACCGTGATCCTGAGCCCTAGGCGTTCGCCTTCGCGTTTGACGAACCGCACGCACTCTTCGCCGACCTCGCGTGGGGCGTTGCGGTAGTGGATGGAGGCCGTTATGCCTTTTTCTTCTACGAAGGCACCCTGGGGGACGAGCTCCTCCCTCGCCAGGTGTTCCAGCTCCTGGACCTTCTCAAGGTAGGGGAGGGCTTCGGGGATCACCTCGACCTCGCCGTCGCGTAGGATCTCGAAACCGTGATTGCCGAAGTAGACGACGTCTTCGAGACCGATGAGGTCCAAGGCGTCCTCCGTCTTGCGTCCGCTGATACCGGCCACCAGCAAATACCGTTCGCTCAACTGAGAGAGTAGATCTTTGAGCTCTTCGGAGATCTCGGACATGTCCGGCGTCGGCACGATAGGGGCTAGCGTCCCGTCTATGTCCGTGAGCACGGCGACCGTGCAAGGCTCCTCGCCCCAGGCCCTCAGACGCTCCCGGGATTCTCTATCGTCAGGCATGATTGTCAGGTCTACAGCCCGTCCGCGACTGCGTGGCTCACATCTCGTTTTCCCGGCGGCCCTGGGCGCGGGCGCGGATGTCTTCGAGGTCGATCTCCCCGTCCAGGTACTTGCCGATGAAATAGCCGACTACGCCGAAGAGCACGACGACGAGGGTCTGGGTGAAGCCGATCAGGTACATCGAGAACAGCACCAGCGCCCCTATTACGGCGCCCCACTGTTTGTTGGTCCAGGTGGCCATCTTCCAACCTTCCTTTCGCTAAGAAGCGGTTCCTCTTACCGTGACTTCGACGTCCTTCACGGGCACGCCCTGGTCACCCAGCACCCTCCGGATGTTCTCCCTGGCGCGCGCCGCCAGCTCGGTGTAGTTGTCGGAGTGGGGGACCTGTATCCCCGTGGACACGACGTAGAATTCTTTATCGGTGGCGAGGGAGACGGAGGGAGATTCCGCGCCCACCTCCCTGGCCGCGCTCTCGGCGAGGGTCTTCACGGCGTTGGCCGTGATCACAGTCTCCCTGCCAGGCGTGTCGTCCATCACGGTACTCCTGGAGACCCTGCGCCCGAACGTAAGCTCCCTTAGCAACAGGAGCAACGCTATCAGAGCGATGAGCGCGCCGACGATCGCGATGACCGTCCGTACCCCGGTGGCCAAAGATGAGGTCGAGATGTTGCCGAGCGCCTGCGCGGCGGCCCTGTACCCCGTGTACTGGTTTACGACGTCGGCGGGGATGGCCCCGAAGGCGATCAGTAGAAGCACTACGGGTACCACGAGAAGTAGGAGGGCCAGGATCAGAAGTATGAGACGGTTGAAAGCGTTCACTGTACCCTCGTCTTCGTCTGTCTCGGGTCGGCCTCGACGAGCTTGACGTTGAGCTTGCTCACGGGCAGGCCCTTCTCTGAGAGGTGCTCCTGCACCGTACTCTGCAGACCGGATTTGATGGTGTTGAGATCCTCGCCCCTCCTCACCCTTGCCTCCAAGTCCACCTGGGCCCCCGGGCTCCGTCTGGCCTTCACGTCGACCGAGGAGCCGAGCACGTCAGGCACCTGTTCGGCGACCGTCGAGACCTCGTCCTCGACCACGGTGCGGGTGACGTAGGTGCCGCTGCCCATGCGAACCCGCCTCGGGGCTGTGGGCTTGAGCTCGGCTATAAACCAGATCAGGCCCAGTATCGCCAGCAGTATGAGGATGATGATCGTCGTGGCCGAGAGGCTGCCGTTCTCCGCGCCGGCGACGAAGTTCTCGACGCCCTTGCCGAAGTCCGTGATGGGCAGCGATGCCAGCTTGGAGCCGAACAGGTCGAAGGCGTAGACGATCATGTACACGCCGAGCACGAAGAGGCCGGCGAGGAGCAGTATCATAAATACCCTGTTAAAGACTCTCATCGTCGGCCACCTCGAGATCGTCTACTACCACCGTGGTCTTGCGCCCGCCGGCCTCCGGCGCGACGCGCTCCCGTATGCTCTCGGCGATCTCGGGTATCGGCCTGGGCAACGGGTAGCGGGCGACGATGTGGATCTCCAGGTCTTCTGGACCTACCACCACCCCCGAAACTTTCTCGCTGCCCTCGTAGGTTGCGGGCTCGGCGTAACGGCCGCGACCCATGGAGTGGACCCCTTCGGTGGCGAGGGCCGCTACCGATGCGGCCCTCGCGAGTTCAATTCTGTCTGCCAAGATAAGCCTAGCCCTCCGGTGGACTGCTTTCTACTGGACCCGCTGCTGTTCCTGGGCCTCCTGCTCGCGCTGTGCCTGCTCCTGCTGGCGCTGCCGCTCCTGCTCGGCTTCCTGCTGCGGGAAGAAGATGTTGGAGACCGTTATGTTGACCTCGTTTACACGCAGACCGACCAGGCTCTCCACCCTGTTGGCGACGTTGCGCCTGACGGCCTCGGAGAGTTGGGGTATCGACTTACCGTACTCCGCGGTCAGCGTCAGGTCTATAGCTGCCTCTTCCTGGCCAACCTCCACCGAGACGCCTTGGGTCTGGCTACCACCGCTGCTGCCGCCCGTGATGCTCCCGAGGATGCCGCTTACGGCCTGGGAGCCGCCGCTGCCCATCCTGATGCCATCGACCTCCTGGGAGGCGATGCCGGCGATCTTCGATACCACGCTGTCAGAGATGCTGGTCGAGCCCCGCTCGGTCTGGAGCGGGCTCTGGGACCTCTCTTCGCTCATACTGCTCCTTTCGTCAAAGTGCCACGTGCTATACCGCCCGGCGTGTTATCAGCCGGTAGATCGCAAGCAGGATTATCGCGCCAAGGGTCGCCACAAGGATGGACCCGAGGCTTATGCCGGTTACTCCAGGCCCCCCGAATAGCCACTGCACCACGAAACCACCGACGAATGCCCCCGCTATACCGATCAAGATAGTGATTATGATCCCCCCGGGATCAGGTCCAGGCATAACCCACTTGGCCAGCGCGCCGGCAATGAGTCCGATCACTATCAACGCCACGATGCCTATGCGCTTTCACCTCCCCCAATACATACTTCTTGCTCCCACCGGACGGCACCCGCAAGCGCAATATAACAGATGCCTTACCTCAGGCTGCTTTTGCCGTTTTACCCCCCGCCCCCCTTGCATAAACAACCCGAGGAACGGACAAGTTCGAGCCTGCTCAGGAGAGCAGCCGCTGCAAAGCGGGCCACACGAAGGCCAGGGCGAAGAGCAGGGCCGTAGCGTAGAGCAACGGATGAACCTCGCGGGCCTTGCCTCGGGAGAGTTTGATCAGGACGTACGAGATGAACCCGAAACCTATGCCGTAGGAGATGTTGAAGGTGAGTGGCAACGTCAGGATAGTCAAGAACGCGGGAATAGCCTCGTCGAATCTCTCCCACGGGATGAGCCTGACCGAGGTCATCATCAAGAACCCCACCACTATCAGGGCGGGTGCCGTCACGGGCGAGACGAACAGGGAATCGCCTCCCGCGGGGTTTGGTATCGGGAGCGAGCCGCCGAAGACGGAGATCAAGGGCGAGAAGGGCAGTGCGAGCAGGAAAAGAATCCCGACGACCACGCTGGTCAGGCCAGTTCGTCCTCCCTCCGCAACCCCGGACCCGCTCTCTATGTAGCTGGTCACCGAGCTCGCGCCCGTGGCACCCCCGAGAACCGCGGCCAGCGCGTCGACCAGCAGGATGCGCTTGGCCTGTGGCACCTTGTTCTCCTCGTCGAGGAGCTTCCCCTCCTGGGCCACGGCGAACATGGTCCCCATCGTGTCGAAGAAGTCGGTCATGAAAAGGGCGAAGATCACGGGCAACAGCGAGAGCCGCAACACCTCGGGCACGGCGAGCACCCCACCCCCGAGGGTCGAGGTATCGAAGCTGAAGTCGACTATTCCCGCGGGCAACGGCACGACCCCGAAGATCATACCGACGATGCCCGTAACGAAGATCCCGATTATGATGCCGCCCCTCAAGCCCCGCGCCACGAGCGCGAGCGTGACTATGAGCCCGAAAGCGGCGAGCAACACAGAACCCTGCGTAAGGTCGCCGAGCGCCACGTAGGTATCAGCGTTCGGCACCACCAGACCTGCGTTCTTGAGCCCGATGAAAGCGATGAACAACCCGATGCCGACGGCGATCGCGAGCTTCAGCGACATGGGAATAGCGTTGAGCACCGCCTCGCGCAAATTCGTGAGCACGAGCACCGTGACGAGCACGCCCTCGACCACTATCACGGCCATCGCCTGCTGCCAGCTAAGCCCCAGGCCAAGAATGAGCGTGAAGGTCACGATGGCGTTCAGGCCAAGCCCCGAGGCGAGCGCTAAAGGGAAGTTCGCCACCAACCCCATCGAGATACAGGCCACCGCGGCCGCCACGCAGGTGGCAAAAAACACCCCTGGCACCGAGAGGCCGGTGCCCTTGGTACCCAATATTGCCGGGTTGACGAAAACGATGTAGGCCATCGTCATAAAGGTGGTCAGTCCTGCTACCACCTCCGTCCTGAAGCTCGTCCCCCGCTCGGAAAACTTGAAAAAAGCGCCCAACGCCCTGATCTCCCCTCTGCCGAGCCATGTGCAATCGCAATATAGCAGCAGAAGCCCTCAGACTACAGGCTCAGGACGGAGCAAAGGCCTGCCTTCTTGGCGTGACGACATCTTCCGTCTCTACACGTGGCCCGGTTATGGCCGGTAGAGGATGGAACCCCGACAACCTGAAGCCTGTATGTAGGCTGATACCTACAAGCCCAATAGCGGCTTGTTTCTCTTCCACGCCAGCCAGGCTATCGAGAGGAGCCAGAGCAGAATTATGGCCGAGTAGGCGGGGAATATTTCGCGCAGGTACTCCGGTGTTTCGCCGGTGTTGACGACGGGGATGGTCTCGTTGCGAGGAAGGCCCGCGTGTTCGAGGCCTTCCTGGGTGGTGTTGTGGAAGATCACGGTTCCGACGGTCTCGAGCTTGCCCCGCCAGACTCGCTCACCCGAATTCTGGATGTTTCTGGGGAGTCCTTGCGTGGACTGAATAAGGAGGTTGTCACCGGTCTCTTTGAGACGGAAGTACAGGTAGGCGGTTTCGTAGCGGGAGACGACCCCTA
>Ga0126314_10001489_pt1 | contig 11302 bp, 10 predicted proteins | sample Plot105B_FD_92535 | JGI IMG/M metagenome (GOLD analysis project Ga0126314, IMG submission 92535) | Serpentine soil microbial communities from UC McLaughlin Reserve, CA, USA - Plot105B | ecosystem: Environmental > Terrestrial > Soil > Grasslands | place: USA: UC McLaughlin Reserve, Lake County... | reverse complement strand
GGGGTGTAGAGGTCGGAGACGGCCTTTACGCTCTCGACGGTGCCGAAGGAATCGCCGGCGTCGAAGGTGTCTCCTTCGTCGGGCAGTTCGACGAAGACGACGTCGCCGAGCTCGTCCTGGGCGTGATCTGTGATGCCTATGGTCGCGGTGTCGCCCTCCGTGCGGACCCACTCGTGGGTCTTCGTGTACTGAAGGTCTTCGGGTACGCTCAAGGCTCTCCTCCCCTATCCTCTGTCGCGCTTGTAGAACGGTATCGGCACGGCCTTCGCCGGCACGGGATTGTCCCTTATCACGATCTCGAACCTATCTTCCACCTCCGGATCTACGAGCGCAAGCCCTATCGCCCTCTCGAGGGTGGGTGACTTGGTGCCGCTCGTGACCTCGCCGACGATCTCCGCCCCACTCGTTACGTGGTGGCCATGACGGGCGATCCCTCGTCCCTCCATCTCGAAGCCGACGAGCTTCTTGCGCAGCCCCTCGGTGTCCTCGATCAAGAGCGCCCGCTGCCCGATAAACCGCACCTCCTTGTCCAGGTGCACGGCAAAGGAGATGCCGGCTTCCAGTGGCGTGGTCTGTGCATCGAGCTCGTTTCCGTAGAGGCACATCCCCGCTTCAAGGCGCAGCGTGTCTCTGGCGCCGAGCCCGGCCGGGGTGGCGCCTGCGGCTACAAGGCGGCGCCAGACGCGCGGGGCGTCGTCGGGGGAGAGGTAGATCTCGAACCCATCCTCTCCCGTGTAGCCGGTGCGGGAGATGATGCTCCTCGCGCCGTCGACCTCTCCCCAGGCGAACCGGAAGGGTTTGAGGCCCGACAGGTCCGTCTCGGTTAGGTCCTGCAAGAGCCCCGCCGCCTCGGGTCCCTGCAGCGCGAGGAGCGCCCATTCGTCTGACTCGTCTGCGACCTCGACGTCGAGGTCCTCGGTGTTCTTGAGGAAGTGTACTAGGTCCTTCTCGCGGTTCGAGGCGTTCACGACGACGAGGAAGTCATCCTCGCGCCTGTAGACGATCACATCGTCCACCGTCCCCCCGTCTTCGTAGCAGACCGCAGAGTAGCCGGCCTGCCCGACGTCCAGGCGGCCCACGTCGCGGGTGACGAGGCGCTGGACGGCGCTCTCGGCGTCGGGACCGCGGAAGACGGCCTCACCCATGTGCGAGACGTCGAAGAGTCCGGCGTGGTTGCGGACCGCTCTGTGCTCGGCCTGTATGCCCTCGTACTGCACGGGCATCTCGTAGCCGGCGAAGTCCACGAGCCTGGCCCCGAGGTCTTTGTGCTCCTCGTAGAGTGGGGTGTGCCTGAGCCCTTCTTTCGTCACCCCTACCACCTGGCCTTGAGTTGCCTGGCGGCGCGGGTCTCGTCGAGGCGGCGCGTCGGCGCCACCTTCGGGGCCTCTTCGAGGTCTTCCTGGCTCGTCTCGGCCAGTTCCAACATCGTCCCGATAAAGTCGTCGAGCGTCTCTTTAGATTCCGTCTCGGTCGGCTCTATGAGCATGGCCTCTTTGACCACTAGCGGGAAGTAGATCGTCGGCGGGTGATACCCGTAGTCGATAAGACCCTTGGCGATGTCGAGAGCCTTCTTGCCCTGCGGGGGCTGCACGACCACCTCGTGCTTGCACAGCTCGTCGTAGGGGATGCGGTAGGTGCCCCTGAGCTGCGCCCGCACGTAGTTGGCGTTCAGGACGGCCATGTCCGTCACGTCCCTGAGGTCGGGGCCGTGCATCCTGATGTAGTTCCATGCCCTGAGCATCTGCCCGAAGTTGCCGTGGAAGCTCGCCATGCGACCGATGCTCTTCTCGGGACGGACGAAGCGGTATTCGTCGCCATCCTTCTCCACCGTAGGGTCGGGGAGGAAGGGCGCCAGGTCCCCCGCGCAGGCGATGGCGCCGCAGCCCGGTCCGCCGCCGCCGTGGGGGGTCGAGAAGGTCTTGTGCAAATTGAAGTGCATGATGTCCACGTCAGCCTCGGCCGGACGCATACGGCCCATGTTCGCGTTCATGTTCGCGCCGTCCATGTAGAGAAAGGCGCCGGACTCGTGCAACACGGCGGCGATCTCCCTTATGTTCCGCTCATAGACGCCGCAGGTGTTGGGGTTGGTGATCATTAGCGCCGCCGTCGACTCGTCCACCAGCTCGCTTAGCTCCTCCACGTCGACGCAACCATGCTCGTCGAGCCCGACCTCCTTCGATTTGAACCCCGCCATCGAGGCGGTCGCCGGGTTGGTCCCGTGCGCCGTCGAAGGAACGAGGACCGTGGTGCGCCCTTCATCGGCGGCATCATCGAAGAACCTCTTGACCATCAGGATGCTGGTCAGCTCCCCCTGCGCCCCGGCGAGGGGCTGCAGGGAGACGTAAGGCAGCCCCGAGACCTCGGCGAGGAAGCCCTGCAGCTCGTGCATGATCCTCAGCGCCCCCTGTACCTGCGCCTCGGGCTGGAGCGGATGCAGGCCGGCGAAACCTGGGACGGTCGCCGCCGCCTCGTTTGCGCGTGGGTTGTGCTTCATCGTGCATGAGCCCAGAGGGTAGAACGTCGTGTCGATGCCCTCGTTCTCGCGCGAGAGGTTGGTGTAGTGCCGGATCACGGTAGGCTCATCGACCTCGGCGAGGCGTGGCTTCTCCTTTCGGAGCAAGGACTCCGGCAGGATGGTTTCAAGCTCTTTCATCTCTACGTCAGACTTTGGGAGGGTATACCCCCTTCGGCCCTCGCGGCCTTTGTCCCGGATCAGGTTAAAGGGCATCTGAGACCACCTCCACAAAGGCGTCGAGTTCGTCTTTAGTCCGCTTCTCCGTCACCGCGACGAGCATCGCCCCATCACCGAGGTCCAACCCCCCTACGATCCCCGCCTCGAGCAGAGCCTCATTCGCCCGTGCCACGTCAGAGGCCTCGCCGAACTCGACGGCGAACTCCCATAAGAAAGGCGCCTCCGTATACCGAAGCCTGAAACCTGATGCCTGAAGCCTATCAGCCAGATAATGCGCCTTGGAGATGGAGAGTTCGGCCACCCCGCACAGCCCCTCCGGGCCCATCAGGGCCGTGTAGACGGTCGCGGCCAGGGCCGTGAGTGCCTGGTTGGTACAGATGTTGGAGTTCGCCCTCGCGCGTCTGATGTCCTGCTCGCGGCCCCTCAGGGTGAGTACATAGGCGAGCTTGCCGTCTTTGTCTATCGTCTCTCCCGTGATACGTCCCGGGAGCTGGCGGACGAATTCCTCCTTGGTCGCCATGTACCCGGCATAGGGACCGCCGAAGATGAGCGGCATCCCGAGCGGCTGGGCCTCGCCGACGGCCACGTCGGCCCCGAGGTTCCCCGGGGCTTCGAGTACGGAGAGTGAGATCGGGTCGCACACCGCCACACAGAGCGCGTCCACGTCGTGCGCCGCCTCCGAGGCGGCACCTACGTCCTCGACGACACCGAAGAAGTTCGGACTCTGCAGGAAGAGGCCCGAGACGTCGTCGGGGACGCCTGAGAAGTCCGTGGTGCCATCTTCACAGGGAAGATCCACCACTTCGACACCGTAGGTCTCCGTGACCTCGCGGTAGCGGAGATTGAGGCCGGCGGAGACGGCGACCTTGGGGTCCCTCTTCGTCAGCCTTGCTGTCATGAGGGCGGCTTCGACGACGGCGTTCGCGCCGTCGTAGACGGAGGCGTTCGAGATTTCTAGCCCTGTCAGCTCGGAGATCATGGACTGGAACTCGAAGATCGACTGCAGGGTGCCCTGGCTGATCTCCGGCTGGTAGGGGGTGTACGAGGTCAGGAACTCGCCGCGCGAGATGATCGTGCCTACCGCCGAGGGTACGATCCTATCGTAGGCCCCCGCACCGAGGAAGATCGGGAGTCCCCAGGCGTTCTCCTTGGCAAGGGCGTCTACCTCTCTGAGCGCCTCATACTCCGAGAGGGCCGGCGCAAGGTCGAGCTCTCCTTCGTATTTCGGTTCGACGTCGGCGAAGAGGTCGTCTAAGGTATCGAGCCCGATCGCGTCCAGCATCTCCTGTATATCGGCCTCTGTGTGCGGTGTGAATCGCGCCACGCGGCTATACCCCCTGTCTCGGGTGAGCGTTACGTTTTCCGCCCTGTCCCAAGCCTGAGAGTGTTACCCCGTCGGCGCCGATCCAGCGGATCGAACTCTCCAGGACGCCCTCCGATCCGCGGTCCTTCTGCCTGAGAGATTCGGATCGCCCCTGCAACCCTTTCACCTTCGGCGGCCTCCGAAAAGGTCTCCCCCACCCCTTCGACGACTCTCTCCCGCGGCCCTCATCGGGCAAGTTCGGACTATAGCATATGGGGCGTCTCACCGGGCGTGTTCACGCTTCCTTAGGTGTAAGCCTCACGCCCTACCCGAATCGAGTCCTTCTCCGCGAAGTGATCGCTTATGTACTTCTCACCCTCGTCGCAGAACAGGGTGACGATGGTCCGTAGATGGGGATAGGCCTCCCGGACCCTCCTGGCGGCGATGAGGTTGGCGCCGCTCGAAGGGCCGACGAAGAGACCGTACTGTTTTGCCAGGCGACGCATCTCTTCCACTGCCTCTTCGGAGTCCACGGCCAGGGCGGTGTCGACCAGGCCCTCGTGGCGCTCGAAGATGCCTGGGACGAAGCCGTCGGAGATGCCCTCTATGAGGTGGTCTCCGACCTCTCCGCACAGGATCGTCGACGACTCGGAGGGCTCCATCGCGAAGAGCTTGACGGCGGGGTTCACCTCACGGAAAGCCTGGCCCACCCCGATAAGGGTCCCCCCCGTCCCAACGCCCATCACTATGGCGTCGGGGACGACGCCATCGGGGAGCTGGGCCAGGATCTCTGGCCCAAGCCAGATCCTGTTCTCCTCGACGTTCCACTCCGACTCGAACTGGGCCGGGCAGAAATAGCCTGGTTCCTGCCCGAGCTCCTTCGCCTTCGCCAGCGCCTCGTTGACGTGGAAGTGGCCGACCTCCATCACCTCTGCCCCGAAGGCGCGGCTGATGGCGACCCGCTCACCGCTCATCCCTTCGGGCATCACGACGAGCATCCTGTAACCCTTGACCGCGGCGACCATCGAGAGGGCGTTGCCCGTGTTGCCCGAAGTTGCCTCGACGATCGTATCGCCCCTTCTCAGTAGCCCCTCGTCTTCGGCGCGTTCGATCATGTACTTAGCTATGCGGGCCTTGATGGACCCGGAAGGGTTCAGGTACTCGAGCTTGCAGTAGATGCCCTCGACCTCGAGCAGCGGCGTGTCTCCTGTGGCGTCGAGGATGCTATTGGACAGCCCGTTCTCCATGCCGACCACCTCCTATTCCGGGGTAACGTATGCCCCCGAGAGGCCGCCGTCAACCATGAAGGTCGAGGCGTTGACGTAGGAGGAGTCCTCAGAGGCCAGGAAGAGGACGGCATTTGCGATCTCCGTCGCCTCCGCGAACCGCCCCATCGGCACGTGCACGAGCCTGCGCTCCGCTTGCTCGGGATCTTTGGAGTAGAGCTCCTGCAAGAGCGGCGTGTTTACGGGGCCGGGGCAGAGGGCGTTGACGCGTATCCCCCGTCGGGCGAACTCGACCCCTAGCTCGCGGCTTAGGGCGAGCACGCCGCCTTTCGATGCGGTGTAGGAGATCTGGGAGGTCGCAGCCCCCATCACGGCCACGAAGGAAGCGGTGTTGATGATCGAGCCTCCGCCTCGTTCGAGAAGGTGCGGGATGCCGTGCTTGCAGCACAGATAGACGCTCTTGAGGTTCACGTCCTGCACCCGCTGCCAGGCTTCGAGGTCGGTATCCAGGATGGAGTCGTCCTCTGGCGGGGAGATACCGGCGTTGTTGAAGAGCACGTCTATGCCCCCAAAGCGCTCCGCCGTCTCGCTGTACATCCGCTCGACGTCCTCGGGCTCGCTTACGTCGGCGTGGACGTAGAGGCCGTCTATCTCGGAGGCCACTTCCTGCCCTGGCTCGTCTGCCAGGTCCGCGACGCACACGCTGGCGCCTTCCTCGGCGAAGCGGAGGGCCGTCTCGCGGCCGATGCCGCCGGCGGCGCCGGTTATGACGGCGACCTTCCCTCTGAGGCGTCCCGCCATATCAGTCCTCCTCCGTGGAGAGGTAGACGTTCTTTACCTCGGTGTAATAGTCGAGCGCGTGCGGGCCGAGCTCGCGTCCGATGCCGGACTGCTTCATCCCCCCAAAGGGGGTGGCGACCCTGACGGAGGTGTTGGAGTTGACCGAGATCACCCCCGTTTCGATGCGGCGGGCTACACGCAGGGCGCGGGCGCCGTTCTCGGTCCAGATCGAACCCGAGAGGCCGTAGATGGTGTCGTTGGCGAGCCGTACGGCGTCCTCCTCGTCCTCGAACGGGATCACCGCCACGACAGGACCGAAGATCTCCTCGGCCGCCGCCCTGTCTTTGTTGTCCACCGGCGCGAGGACGACGGGCGGATACCAGAACCCTGAACCCTCGGGCGCCTCGCCCCGTATCGCCACGGGCGCGCCCTCGGGGACATAGGAGGCGACCTTCTCGCGGTGCTCGGCGGAGATCAAGGGTCCCATCTCCGTATCCTCGTCGAAGGGGTCCCCTACGCGCATCTCCGTGACGGCCGGCTCCATGAGAGAGAGGAACTCGTCGAATACGTCCCTCTCGACGAGGATGCGCGAGCGGGCGCAGCAGTCCTGCCCGGCGTTCCCGAAGACGGCGACGGGCGCCGAGGTGGCTGCCTTCTCCAAATCGGCGTCGGCGAAGACCACGTTCGCGGACTTGCCACCCAGCTCCAGGGTGACACGCTTTATGGTGCTTGCGGCGCCGGCCATGATCCCCTTACCGACCTCTGTAGAGCCCGTGAAGGCGATCTTGGCGACGTCAGGGTGTTCGACGAGCCGCTTTCCGACCTTCCTCCCAGGCCCTACGACGACGTTGACGACGCCCTCGGGGATGCCTGCCTCGAGCGCTATGCGCTCGAACTCCATGGCACTCAGCGGCGTGAGCTCGGCCGGCTTGAGGACGAGCGTGTTCCCCGCCGCGAGGGCCGGGGCCATCTTCCAGCTCGCTATGGTGAGCGGAAAGTTCCACGGTACGATGAGCCCGACGACCCCTAGAGGTTCGCGAAACGTAACATCGACGCCCCCGGAGACCGGGATGGTGTCCCCAAGCAGTTTCTCCGGCATCCCCGCATAGTAGTGGAAGGTCTCCACTACCATCCCCATCTCGGCGCGGGAGTCGCCGATGGGCTTGCCCGTGTCTTTCGATTCCAGTTGCGCCAGGCTCTCCTGTTCCTGGTCCAGGGCGTCGGCGAGGTGCCTGAGCAAACGCGAGCGGTCGGCTGCCTCTACATCTCTCCAGGCCGGGAAAGCCTCCCCGGCGCGGGCGACGGCCGCGTCGGCGTCGCCTTCGGTGGCGGGTTCGAGCCTTTCTATTACCTCTTCGGTGGCGGGGTTCAGGACTTCGAGCATCTAAGAGACCTCCGAAACTAGGGCTTTTATGAGTCGGCTATTCTCATCCTCTTCCGGATGCCAGAGCACGCCGAGCACGAAGGAGCAGGTCGGGTCTTCGATGGCCTCGACTGCGTCGTCTTCGGCCGCCCAACCGGTAACCGTGAGGCCACTCCCCACGCTCTTTATCCCCTGGTGGTGATGCGACTTGACCGATGTACTCCCCGCGCCGCCAGCGCTGGCGACGAGAGAGTCGGGGTCGAGGCGCACCTCGTGGTCGGCGAAGGTGCCTGGCGTATGGCGGTGCTCCTCGTGGCCGAGCACGTCAGGGAGATGTTGCTCGATGGTGCCTCCGTAGGCGATGTTGAGGATCTGCATCCCGCGGCAGATGCCTAAGATGGGCATCTCACGCTCTAGGGCCCCGCGCACCAGCGCGAGCTCGTAGGCGTCGCGCTCCTCCTGTACGGGTCCGGTCTCGGGGTGCTGTTCGTCCCCGTAGAGGTTGGGGTCCAGGTCCCCAGCCCCTCCCGTAACGACGAGCGCGTCCAGGAGCTGCAGCGCACCGCCCGGGTCCTCCGCATCTTCGGGGTCAGGGGGTAGCAGGACCACCCGTCCGCCGGCGCGCTGCACGGCCCGTACGTAACTCGCCGGGGAGATAACCGCCGGTATCTCCTCCCAGACGCCGTAGCTCACCCGCTCGGTCGCCGCCGTGACGCCGATGTTAGGCCTGGACTTGCTGTTCACAGGCGTTCGAAGTTCCGGTAGCGTTCCCAGTCGGTGACGGCAGCCTCGAAGGCCTCTATCTCGACGCGGGCCATGTTCAGGTAGTGCTCGACGACCTCAACGCCGAAGGCACTGCGGGCCGCCTCGCTCTGGTCGAAGAGCTGTTGCGCCTCGCGCAGGTTCGTCGGGACGTGGGGCTTGTCCGCCTCGTAGGCGTTGCCGATGAACTCGTCTTCGAGGGAGAGTTCGTTCTCTATCCCGTGCAGGCCGGCGGCGATCATGGCCGCGATGGCCAGGTACGGGTTCACGTCCCCTCCGGGCAGCCGGTTCTCGACCCTGAGTGAACCACCGTGGCCGACGACGCGCATCGAGCACGTGCGATTGTCCTTGCCCCAGGCAACGGCCGTCGGGGCGAAAGAGCCTTTGGCGAAGCGCTTGTAGGAGTTTATGTTGGGGGCGAAGAACAGCGTGAGCTCTCGCAAGCAGGCGAGCTGGCCGGCGAGGAAGTGGTTGAAGGTGTCTGAGAAGTCGTGGCCTTCGGCGAAGACGGCGGTCCCGTCCTCTCCACGCAGGCTCAGGTGGATGTGGCAGGAGTTCCCTTCGCGCTCGTCGAACTTGGGCATAAAGGAGATAGAGCAGCCCTCCTGGGCGGCGATCTCCTTGGCGCCGTTCTTGTAGATAGCGTGCCCGTCTGCGGTCGCCAGAGCGCGGTCGAACTTGAAGTTGATCTCGTGCTGCCCGAAGTTGCATTCGCCCTTGGCGTTCTCCACCTCGAGTCCGGAGGCGGCCATGGAGTTGCGGATGCGTCTGAGCAACGGCTCGATGCGCGCGGTTCCGAGTAGCGAGTAGTCCACGTTATAGTAGTTGGCTGGTTCCAGATCTTTATATCCCTTGCGCCAGGCTTCCTCGTAAGTATCCATGAAGACGAGGAACTCGAGCTCCGTGCCCACCCAGGCTTCGAGGCCGCGCTCGGAGAGCCTCTCTAGCTGGCGCTTGAGTACCTGCCGCGGCGAGGCGACGACAGGAGAGCCGTCCTCCCACAGGAGGTCGCACGTCACGAGCGCCGTCCCCTCCAGCCAGGGAACACGCCTTAGGGTGTCCATGTCAGGCCTGAAGACGAAGTCGCCGTAGCCGCGCTCCCATGAGGACATCGCGTAGCCCTCTACGGTGTTCATCTCCACGTCCACCGCTAGCAAATAGTTGCAGCCTTCGGCGTCGTGCTCGACCACCTCGTCTAAGAAGTGTGTCGCCGTGAGGCGCTTGCCCTGAAGGCGGCCCTGCATATCCGTCATCGCGAGGAGGACGGTGTCTATCCTTCCGGCTTCGACCTCCGAGCGCAGGGTGTCGAGATCGAGGCGTCCCTGGACTTGCGTCGAGTCCAAGATCCGGCTCCTTTCTTTCTATCCTCTAATTGCCGCTCTATTACCTCAGCTCGGCTTCGGCCCTCTCGATAGCCTCGAACTCCTCCTCCGGCGCCTGGGCGACGAGGTGGTGACGGCTGTAGAAGGCGAAGTAGGCGATCATGATAGCGTAGACGATCGCTGTCCCGATCAGCACCCTGGGGTCGACGAGGAAACCGGCGATCACGGAAGCGACGCCGAGCACCAGGGCCACACCCGAGGTGAGGACGCCGCCTGGTGTCTTGTACGGGCGCTCGAGCTCCGGCTCTGTGTAGCGCAAGATTATGTGCGAGAGCATCATCAAGACGTACGAAATGTCGCCCCGAAGACGGAGATCAGGACGAGCAGGGCGCCTCCTGTGATGCCACTGAGCGAGAGCAGAAAGCCGATGACGCCGGGCACGACCAGCGCCACCCACGGCACGTGACGGCGGCTGGTTATCGAGAGCCACCTCGGCAGGTACCCTGCCCGCGAGAGCGCGAAGATCTGGCGCGAGTAGGCGTAGATGAGCGAGTAGAAGCTCGCAATCAGACCCGCGATGCCGACGACGTTGACGAAAGCAAACAGGACGTTCTTGCCGCCGTAAGCTTTGGGCGAGGCGATCGCGTCGGTAAGCGGGGCGTCCGATGCCTGTATCGTGGCCGAGCCCCCACCACCGGGGGCGAAGATGAGGATGAGGGCCGCAAAGGCCAACAGGGCAAACATGGCGACGATCAATCCTCTTGGCATATCCCGTGCGGGGTCGCGGGTCTCCTCGGCCGCAAGCGGCAAGCCCTCGATGCCAAGGAAGAACCAGATCGCGTACGGAAACGCAGCCCAGATGCCCAGATACCCGGACGTGAGAAAAGAGCTCGCGCCTGCGGCGTCCTTGGGAGCGATGTCGAACAGGTTGGCCGAGTCGAAGTGCGGGACCATCCCGACCACGAACACGACGATCGCCACTACGGCCGCCGCGGTGATAACGAACATTATCCTCAAGGCCTCACCGGTGCCATACAGCAACATCCCTACGAAGACCGCGTAGAAAAGAAGATAGACCAACGGCCCGCCGAAACCGATCAGCGACTCTACGTACCCCCCGATAAAGGTGGCGATGGCGGCCGGGGCTATCGCCACCTCGATCACGATCGCCGTACCCGTGAGGAACCCTCCCCACACCCCCATGGCCCGCCGGGCGAAACCGTAGCCGGCTCCGGCGACCGGGAGGGCGGCCGAGAGTTCGGCCAGGGAGTAGACCATGGCGGTGTACATGACGGCCGTGAGGATCGTGGCGATGAGCAACCCACCCCACCCGCCCTCGGCGAGCCCGAATTGCCAGCCCGAAATCTCCCCGGAAATGACGTACGCCACCCCGAGTCCAGCCAGGAGCACCCAGCCCGCTGCACCCTTCTGCAACTGGCGCTGCTCCAGGTATTCTTCTCCTACGTTCTCGTACTCAACCCCCTGCGTGGTCCGCCTCTCGGATTCACTCACCTATGCCTCCCTTCCCCGTGCACCCACCACTCTCGTAATACCAGGCACACTAATGGCCATCGATTCTCGCGTCAATAGTCTGGGGGAGGCATCAGGCATTCTCTCGTACTCGAGATTGTGCAGGTTCTCGAATCCATTTGCTGATGCCTGTAGCCTGTAGCCTGAAACCTCTAGCCAAAGGATAGTGGATTGCCGGAGATCAGCTGGAACGACTTCGAGAAGGTGGATGTACGGGTCGGCACGGTCGTCGAGGCCGAGCCTTTCCAGGAAGCACGCAAGCCCTCGATCAAACTCATAGTGGACTTCGGACCTGAGGTCGGCACCAGGAAGACTAGCGCCCAG
>Ga0126314_10001487_pt1 | contig 11309 bp, 11 predicted proteins | sample Plot105B_FD_92535 | JGI IMG/M metagenome (GOLD analysis project Ga0126314, IMG submission 92535) | Serpentine soil microbial communities from UC McLaughlin Reserve, CA, USA - Plot105B | ecosystem: Environmental > Terrestrial > Soil > Grasslands | place: USA: UC McLaughlin Reserve, Lake County... | reverse complement strand
TGTTCGGGCAGGCATCCGCTCCGTGCCGGACAGTGTCGATAGGTCGCGCTCGCGTGGCGAAGGGTCGGCGACTGGGAACGCGTCGAAGCCTGTGCTGATCTGTGGCGCATGAAGGCGCGCACGGGACCGGCGGCGCTCAGCGAGCGCGAGTCGCTACGGGCTTAAATAAGCGGGGGTCCGGTCGGCGGGGCGGCGCACCGCCGATGGGAGGGCGGAGCCGTGGCGTAGGACGTGCGCCCGACCGCAATCGGACGTGCGCGATGCAGTAGGGCTTCCTGGGCCATAACGACGAGGAAGGGCTGCGGGCCGTCCCCGTCGCAGCCATCCGGTTCGGTCGACGCGTCCAGAGGCCAGTGGGCCATGGACCGGTCCGGTAGGCCCACCATCGTGAGGACGTCCTCGACCGCGCGGACCCCATGCCCCGTTGCATCCCCTCCCGGCTCGGCCATCGGCATGCCTGCGAGCAGGAGGATCGCCAGCAACGGCTGGAGGAGACCCATGAGGATGCGGAGCGGGATCACGGCAGCAAATTGGTTCCGGTCGCAACGGCGCAGATTGCGGTTCGCTGCGGCGAAAACAAGGTGGAACGTCGGTCCGCTCCCGCGGTGTAAGAGCGCGCTCCCCCCCGGTGCCGACCGGCCAGCGTTGCAACGACGAAGGCGGAACCGACCTGCGCGGAGCGATGGGCCTGAGCGAGGCCGCCCGGATCGGAGCGCACCTGGGCCGTCCGCTCGAACCCGCTGCGACGGCTTCGATCCGCTGCCTGCAAACCCTCGGCGCGAAGTCACGATGGCATCGTGTCTCCGCGGCCAGGCCGAACGTGCAAGGATCGTTCTCCGCTTTGAAACGTTGAAGGTCCGGGCCGCGACGGGTTGCGGCCGTCCGGATCCCGTCTTGATGGCTGACGCACCTGTTCCTGCCCCGCCCGAGAACGAGGTCTCCCCGCCGGGGACGCCCAGCGTCTCGGGCTTGATGACTCTCGCCGTGGCGGCGGTCGTCCTTGCGGCGTTGTACGTCGGGCGGGAGGTCTTGCTGCCCGTCGTGCTCTCGGTCCTGCTCGCCTTCGTGATCGCGCCGCTCGTCGACCTCTTGCGGCGACTGCGCATCGGGCGCATCCCGGCCGTGATCGCCGCCGTCCTCGTCGCCCTCGGCATCGTCCTGAGCCTGGGCGGAATCATCGGGCTGCAACTGGCGGGCCTCGCGTCGGACCTGCCCCGGTATCAGAGCACGGTTTCGGCGAAAATTTCGTCGCTCCGGGAAGGGGCGCTGGGACGGCTCCCCGATCTTATGAAAAACGTGGGTCGCCAGATCGAGCGGGCCGCCAAGGACCCGCCGCCGACCACCACGCCGGCCGACGCTCCGCGCGATCCCCAGCCGCTGCCCGTCGAAGTGCACCAACCCGACGCGACGCCGATCGAGATGGCGAGGAGCGTCCTCCTGCCGCTTCTCGGGCCCTTGGCGACCATCGGCATCGTGTTCGTGGTGCTCGTCTTCATCCTTCTCCAGCGCGAAGATCTGCGCGACCGCATGATCCGCCTGTTCGGCTCCGACGACCTGCATCGCACCACGGCCGCCATGGACGATGCGGCCCGCCGCCTCAGTCGATACTTCCTGACCCAGCTCGGCCTCAATGCGGTGTTCGGGGTGGCGATCGCCCTCGGGCTTTGGGCGATCGGCGTTCCGAGCCCGCTCCTGTGGGGCATCTTCGCCGCCCTGATGCGCTTCGTCCCGTATATCGGCTCGTTCGTGGCCGGTGCCTTGCCCGTGGCACTCGCGGCGGCCGTCGACCCCGGCTGGAGCATGGCCCTGCTATCGCTGGCGCTGTTCGTCACCCTGGAGCCCCTCATGGGGCACGTCATCGAGCCGCTGGTCTACGGGCAAAGCACGGGTCTGTCGCCCTTTGCGGTGGTCCTTTCCGCGATCTTCTGGACGTGGCTCTGGGGACCCGTGGGTCTGATCATCGCAACACCGCTGACGCTCTGTCTCGTGGTGCTCGGCCGCCACGTCGAGCGTCTCGAGTTCCTCGACGTGATGCTCGGAGACCGGCCGGCCCTCACCCCGGCCGAGAACCTCTACCAGCGCATGCTCGCGGGGGATCCCGACGAGGCCCTCGAATACGCCGAGCAACTCTTGAAGGAGCGCTCGCTGACGTCGTATTACGATGAGGTGGCGCTCCGCGGCCTCCAGCTCGCCGCCAACGACGCGGGTCGCGGCGTGCTCACCGGCGCACAGCTCGAGCGCGTCAAGGACGCCATCAAGGCGCTCGTGAGCGATCTCGGCGGGCACGACGACGTGGAGCCGGAGCCGAAGGCCGCGGAGTCGGACCCGGTGGCGGCGCCGCCAAGCGACAAGCCCGCGATCAAGAAGCCGGCCGTCTCCGAGGACATGGCGGCCGAGCACCTGATCCCCGAAGCCTGGCGTGCGGAGGGCGCGGTCATGTGCCTAGCGGGCCGCGGCCCGCTCGACGAGGCGGCTTCCACGATGCTGGCCCAGCTCCTGCGCAAGCACCGCCTGGGCACCCAAGTCATTCCGCACGGGGCCGTGTCGCGATCCTCCATCATGGGGCTCGACGTAACGAGCGTGCAGATGGTGTGCATCTCCTACCTCGAAATCAGCGGAACTCCGGCGCACCTGCGCTATCTTCTGCGCCGTCTGAGGCAGCGGCTGCCGCATGCGCCGATTCTCGTCGGCCTCTGGCCCGCCGAGGAAGCGATCCTGAAGGACGAGAAGCTGCGCGCCGCCGTAGGGGCAGACTACTATGTCGCCTCCCTGCGCGAAGCCGTCGTGTGCTGCCTTAAGGCGGCGAGCGTGACGACCCCTGCCGAGCAACCGATCGCCGGTCCGCTCGGCACCCCGGCTGCGGAGAAGGAGAGCGAGCGCGAGAAGGCGCCGCTCCCGGCCTGATCGGGGAGCCGCGCTCGGACCGTGGCCCTGCCGTTCGGCCGCTCCGACCTCAGCAGTTCTCGGAAATCCGCCGCCTCACCGTGAACAGCTTGTCGAGGTCGGGGTTCAGCTCCGCCCCGAGACCGGCGCCGGGCGGCACCGTGATAAAGCCGTTCTCGACCTCAGGCAAGGCAGTCACGAGGTCCAGGTACCAGGTCCGGTAGAACGCTCGCACACTTTCCTGAACGAGCGTGTTCGGCGCGTTCAGCGACAGGTGCGTCGAGGCGATCAGCACCACCGGTCCGGTGCAATCGTGCGGCGCGACGGGCAGGTGCCAAGCCTCCGCCATAGCGGCGATCTTGCGCGCCTCCGAGAGCCCGCCGCACCAGGACAGATCGAGCATGACAACCCCCGCGACTCCCGTCTCCAGGAGATCGCGGAACGCCCAGCGACTCGCCAAGGTCTCGGAGGCGCAGATCGGCGCCGGGGAAACGTCCGCGTAGCGCTTGAGACTCGAGAGCGAGTCCATGCGGATTGGGTCCTCGTGCCAGAAGGTGCCGAAGGGCGACAGCGCCTTCGCGATCTGCATGGCGGGAAGGAGCTGCCACAGCGAGTGGAACTCCACCATGATGTCGACGCTCTCGCCGACGGCCCGGCGGATCTTCTCGAAAGGCTGCAGCGCGGTCTTCAGATCCGCGCTCGAAATGTATTGCCCGCCGGTCTTCTCGGCCGCGATGTCGAAGGGCCATATCTTCATTGCCGTGATCCCCTCATCGAGGAGATCAGCCGCGAGTTCGTCGGCGCGGTTCAGGAAGGCGTCGAGATCGTCGTAGCGGGCTTCGGGGTTTGTGCCGAGTCCCCAGTTGTGAACCGCCTGAGCGTTGGCCTTGCGCACGTAGTGCGTTCCGGCGCAGGTGTTGTAGGTGCGGATCCGGTCGCGGGTGCGTCCGCCGAGGAGATCGACGATCGGCCGATCCAGGGCCTTGCCGAGGAGGTCCCAGAGCGCGATGTCGACCGCGGAGTTGCCGCGGGTCTCCGCCCCCGTCGAGCGGAAGCCGAGATAACCCACGAGGTCGCGGGCGATCTTGTCGATCCGGCCCGGGTCCTGTCCGATCAGGCGCGGCGCCACGTATTCGTGGAGGTAGGCCTCGACGGTCTCGGCGCCGAAAAAGGTCTCGCCAAGCCCCTTCGGACCCTCGTCGCTGTGCACTTGCACCCAGAGGATGTTCGGCAGTTCCGCCGTGCGGATCGTCTCGAGCGCGCTGATCTTCATCGATGCTCCGGTATCGAGAGGCGCCTCCCGCGTCGCGGGAGGCGCGAGCGCCGTTACGGCTTGCGCACTCCTGCAAGCGCTTCCTGGACCTTGGCGACGGTTTCCTTGCCGATCGTCTCGGCGTGACGCTCGTAGACGGGTTTCACGGCCTCGCGCAGGCGCGCCTGCTCGGCGGCAGTCAGTTCGTTCACCTGCATGCCGGCCTTCTTGAGGTTCGCGAGGGACTGCTCCGACAGCTCGCGGGAGACCTTGCGCTGCTCGTCCCGGCCGACCGCAGCGCACTCCTGCAGGGTCTTCTGCTCGTCTGGGGAGAGCTTGTCCCAGAGCTGCTTCGAGTACAGCACGAGGAAGGGCGTGTAGGCGTGGTTGGTGATCGAGAGGTATTTTTGCACCTCGTAGAACTTCGACGTGTCGATGGTCACGAACGGATTCTCCTGCCCGTCGATGGCTTTGGTCTCGAGAGCCGTGAACACCTCGCCGAACGCCATCGGCACCGCATTGGCGCCAACCGACTTGAACGTGTCGAGGAAGATGTTGTTCTGCATGACCCGGACCTTGACGCCGGAAAAGTCCTCCACCTTCTGCACGGGCTTGCGGGAGTTGGTGAGGTTCCGGAAGCCGTTCTCCCAATAGGCGAGGTTCACCAGGCCCACGGCCGGCAGCTTGTCCGCGATATATTGGCCGAACGGCCCGTCGAGCACCGCGTCGGCCTCCTTGGCGTTCGCGAACAGGAAGGGCAGGTCGAAGACCCCGAGGTCCGGCAGGATGCCGACGAGCGGGGACGACGAGGTGATGACCATCTCCTGCGTGCCGGAGCGCAGAGCCTGGGTGGCCTGCAGATCGCCGCCGAGCGCGCCGCCCCAGAAGCCCTGAAGCTTCATCTTCCCGCCGGACTTCTCGCCGACGCACTGGTTCATCTTGGCAAGGCCGTTCCCGACCGGGTGGTCCGCGTTGACGCCGTTCGAGACGCGGATCGTACGCTCGGTGAACTGGGCGGAAGCTGACGCCGTGAGTGCTACGAGGGCAACGCCCGCGGCGAGGGCGGTCTTCATCAGGGACATGTGTTCCTCCGTATGTGGCAGCCTTTGCGGGCCTGGGGACCGGCTGCGCGTCGCCCCGCAGGCAGCATCATGAAGACGACATTCCGGCCATGGCCAGCAACATCTCCCAGAGGGTGATCCGGTCCCTGAGCCAAGCTAAGGGTGCAAGCACCCATTGAGGGAGGAACACCAGCAGGAACAGGACAACCGTCTGTGCCAGGAGGAACGGCATGACGCCGCGGATCACGGCCCCCATGGGCACCCGCGCGACTCCGCAGACGACGTTGAGGACGATGCCGACCGGCGGCGTGATGAGCCCGATGGCGTTGTTCATGATGAACAGCACGCCGAAATAGACCGGGTTGATCCCCGCTTCCTTGACGAGCGGCATGAGGATGGGCGTCAGGATCAGCACGGTCGGCGCGAAGTCCAGGGCCGTGCCCACGATGACAACCAGGATCATGACGACGAGCAGCAGGATCGTGGGGTTGTCCTTCAAGGGCTCGAGCAGCGACCCGAGCTCCGCCGGGATGTTGGCCTGCGTGATGAGCCAGGCCGAGATCAGGGCGGCTGCGACGAGGAGCATGACAGCTGCGGTGGTCTTCGCGGCCACGAGGAAGACGCCGTAGACCTGCGACGGCTTCAGCTCGCGGTAGATGAAGAGGCCCACGAAGAGGGCGTAGACCGCGGCGAACACGGCCGCCTCGGTCGGCGTCGCCCATCCGAACTTGATGCAGCCCAGGATGATGACCGGCATCAGGAGGGCGAAGAAGCCGTCGGCAAGAGCCCGCAGCCGGGCGCCCCAGCCCTGGCGCGAATAGGTCGTGATCCTTTCGCGACGTGCGACCCACGCCCAGGCGAGGACGAGGGACAGCCCCATCAGCAGGCCCGGGAAGATCCCGGCCAGGAACAGCTGGGTAATCGAGACGTTCGCCGCGACCCCGAAAATGATGAAGCCGATCGAGGGCGGGATGACGGGCGCGATGATGCCGCCCGAGGAGATGAGGCCTGCTGCGCGGGGCACGTTGTAGCCGGCCGTGCGCATCATCGGGATCAGGATGGAGGCGATGGCCGCCGTGTCGGCTGCGGCGGAGCCTGAGAGGGAAGCCATGATGATCGAGGCGAAGATCGCCACGTAGCCGAGGCCGCCATGGATGTGGCCGACGAAGGCGACCGCGAAGTTTACGATTCGCTTCGACAGTCCGCCCGCGTTCATGAGCTCGCCCGCGAGGAGGAAGAAAGGCACAGCGAGGAGCTGGAAGTTGTCCGCCCCTTCGACGAGCTTCAGCGAGACGATCTGGCTGTCGAAGATGCCCATGTAGAGCATAAGGGCGAGGCCGCAAACCACGAGCGCGAAAGCGACCGGCATGCCGATCGCTATGGCGCCGCAGAGCGAGAACAGGAAGACCGCGACGGTCATTCAAGGTGGCCCCTGAGAGAATGGGCGGGATCCTCGTCGTACTCGCCCGCAAACTCGCGCAGTTCCCGTGGGTCGAGCCGGCCCGCCAGGGCGCGCACGATCCGGGCCGCGGCGAGCGCCCCTATGCCGAGGCTGGCGAAAAAGCCGACGCCGTAGACCCAGATCATCGACATTCCCGTGATGGGCGCGGTGTTGGTGAGATGCAGCGGGGACTGCTTCCAAGTCCCCCAGAAAAAGACCGCGCAGCAAAGTACGACGAAGATGTCGGACAGCACCATCATGATGGTGCGTCCCGCCGGGCCGAACTGGGCAACGAGCGTGTCGACGCCGAGGTGAGCGTTCTCGCGCGCCACGACGACGGCGCCGATGAAGGTGAGCCAAACGAAGAGGATGCGCGACAGCTCCTCCGACACGTCGATGCCGCCGCCGAAGAGGACCAGGCCGTAATCTGAGAGCTTTCGGAGCAGCGCGTTGCCGAAAACCATCACGACCATGGCCACCAGGCAGGCGACGATCAGGATCTCGAACAGCTTGAAGGCGCGGTCGGTCGCGCGCGATGCTGGAGCCTTGGGGGCGTCATGTTCGGGTGAGGCGGTCAACCGTCAAACCTCGGCGCGTAGGCTACGTCTCCGCCGCGGGCCGGAGTGCGGGCCCAACTCCTGGCCGAAGGCGAGAGATATCTCGACGAGTGAACCCGCTTGGAGGCTGCCTGTTCCCGGGTCCGGGAGAGCAGGAGCCGCCGTTCCCCTTTCGGAACGCCGGCCGGCCTTGCCCGTTGGCTTCCCGGGAGGGCAGGAGCAGCACCCGCCATGCTGAGCGATGTCGACCTTAACTCTCCGGCCGCTCTCACCTACGAGCCCGCAGGCGCCGAGATCGCCGACCGGCAGATCGATTGGAGCCAGGCCCGGCCGTTCGGGTCTCTCCGAGAGGCTCTCCATTGGGCGATGACGGCCGATGCCCCGGCGGGCCGACTCGCCTACATTCGGGCCTCGTCGGGGGCCGTCCTCAGACCAGAGACGCTCGAGAGTCTTTGGTCGAGCCTGCAGGGACCTTGAGGGCCGAACCAGAGACGCTCGAAGGTCTTTGGTCGGCGTTGAGGCGAAGGAGAGCGAGCATGACGAGCGGCTCCCGCGAGACGGGCACCCGAGATGTCGAGCCGTCGCCGACCCGGAACCCGGGTGACGAGTCCAGGCCGGGATCGAAGCAGTCCGGCGACCAGATCTGCCCGACCTGCAGCGGATCCGGCCGGATCGACAACGCCGCCTGCACGGACTGCGGCGGGACGGGTCGGATCACCGCGATCGTCGGCGATGCGTGATCCGGGATCAGAGAAGCAGGCCGGGGAGCGCACGATCGGCGTGCCCTGGTACGCCCGCGAGGGCTATCCCGAAATCCTCGCGACCATGGAGGACGCACACACCCTGGCGCCGATCTATGATCAGTGGCTCGCCGCTGCCGAGAACAACGAGGCGGAAGCGAGGCGGGTCGGCATTCGGGTCGTCCGCGTTCCGATCGACGCCGCAACCTTCATGCGCTGGTGTGCGGACCGGGGCTCACCGTGCACGCGCGCCGCGCGAGTAGAGTACGTCAACGAATGGATGCGCCGGGGTGCCGGCGACGAATAGGCGCGCCGGGCTTTCGGCTCCGACGGCGGTCCGCGCCCGCCGGTCCGTAGGGAGTCCCGGGCGACGGTCGCGTCGCCGGTCAGCGCGCCGCCTGCTGACGCAGCAGCGGCGTGATGTTCCGGACCGTTACGCGGCGGTTCTCCTGCGCGGCCTCTTGGGTATTCACCTTCAGGTACTGCTCGCCGTAGCCCTGGGTCGTGAGGTTCTCCGCGGGGATGCCGAACCGCTCGGTCAGGATGGTTGCCACCGTCTCGGCCCGGCGGTCCGAGAGCGTGAGATTGTCGACCTCCGACCCGACCGCATCGGTGTGCCCCTCGATCAGGAAAATTTCGTCCGGGTTGCGCGATAGGGTGCTCGCGATCGCCTGCGCGACGCCCGTTAGGGCGCCGATCTGGTCCTCGCTCAGTTGCCAGGAGCCGAACTCGAAGGTGACGGTGTCGACGTCGACCCGACGCACGCGTTCACGCAGATTCTGGCTCCGGCGCACTTCCTCCAGCGTGTAGCGGCGCTCCACCCGCTCTACGGGCGGGGCCGTGAAAGCCTCATACAGGTCCTCCTGCGAGGCCCGCTCGACCTCGACCACGTACTTCTCCCGCGGGATGGTCACCCGGGGCGGCGGCAGGTCCGCGACCTCCTCGATGACCGTGCGGGTGCGCGGGCGTCCCGCGATTTCGTTCTCGATCAGGACGACTTCGCTCCCGCGCGGATCGCGGCGCACCCGCCGGATCAGGTTGCCCTCGGGGTCACGCACGGTGACGATCTCGACGCCGTTCGGCCGACGGACGATCGTGACCTCGTCGACGCCACGGCGCTCCACGCGAATGTCCGCATCCCCGTACGCTCGGCGGAACCGCTCGGTCTCGTTGTGGCGAATGAACTCGCGGCCGTTCTCGCGGACGATGAACCGCTCACCGGGTTCTTCGATGATGACGCGTCGCCCGCCCTCCTCGACGCGCTCGCGGCGCAGCGCGCGAAGTTCGTCGATCCGCACGTCGCGACCCGTCGCGACGCCCGGGGCTAACCGCTCGGGGGCGATCCCCGGCGCCAGGCGGTCCGGAACCGGAGCAGGGCGCCCGATCGGCCCGGGAACCGTGCCCGGAACCTGCGGGGCGGGCTGGGTCGCAAGCGGAGCTGCAGGGCGCGCGCCGGGACTCGGCTGCGATCGAGCGGCCGGGGGCGCTTGCGGGCTCGATGGTGGCACGGCCTGCGCCGGGGGCTGAGTTGCCCGCTGCTGCGGAGCGAGCCCGGCCGGCGGCGCGGCCGAAGGCGGAGCGACCGGACTTGCCGGAGCGTTTGGCGCGGCGGGCGGAACCCGGTCCGGGCGCTGGCGACCACTCCGGTCTTGGGTCGTGGGTGCCGCCGTGCCGGGGGTCACGGTTGCCTCGCCCGGGCGGACCGCCGGCGCCTCCGGCGCGACGGAGGGCGTCGCGGCGGGAGGCCTGCCCGGAGCCGCGGGCGAACCCGTCGGGGACGGCACCGGCGGGCGACCTGAAGGCGGTGCTGCGGGAATCCCGGGCGAGTCGCCCGTCGGAGGGCGCTGGGTCGGAGCGCCAACGCCGGGACGCTGCCCGGGCGGCGTTTGCTGTGGCACGGTCTCGGGGCTCGTCGCGGCCCCGGGGGCACGCTGCGCCGGCTCGAGCCTGCGCGGGGTTCCTGCCGGCGAGCCGGGCTGCGGCGGGATCGGAGCGGGCTCGTTCGCGGCCGGGGCCTGTAGGTTTTGGCGCCCACGCGGCGCCTCCGGCTGCTCGCTCCCGGCTGGCCCTGCACCCGGCAGGCGGCGCGCGGGCGGCGCGTCGGGTTCCGCGGCGTTCGGACCGCGCAAGCGCTCTCCCGTCGGGCGGCGTTCGCCTGCCCCCTCGTCCGCGCCCCCTCCGGCCCCCTCGCGGGGTCGCGGCCGCTCGCGCCTCAGGCGTGGGTCGGCAGGATCGGCTTCGCTCGGCGCGGCCCGGCCGGGGAGAGCCGGCTGGACCTGGGCCAGAACGGGACGGTGAGCCGGTCCGTGCGGGTCGGCGGCCGTAGGGCCTGCGGCAGGAAGCGTGGCCAGACTCGTGCTGGCGAGAAAAATCTTCGAAAGAATCCGCGGGTTCATAGGGCTGGCCAGGGCAAAAGGAGGAGAGCTTCGGCAACTCGCTCGCGTCCGGTTGGTTCCGGTTCGGCGGACCTTGCGTGGAAGCGCATGCCAGCGCCCGCCGCGATGTGGACATCGATCTAACCGGTCCGGCGGAGCATGCGCTGGAGGGTCGGGAGCAGATGCTCGAGGAGGTAGGGCTTGGCGATGAACTCGCCCCCTTGCGGAATCGGTCCCGAGCTGCCGTCGGAGTGACCCGAGGTCATGATCGTCGCGACCTGAGGCCATCGCTCGCGCACGAGCTGCGCGAATTCGTAGCCGTCGATCTTTCCCGGGACGTGGGCATCGGTCACGATCGCCTGAACGTCGCTATGCAAGCTCAGCGCTGATAGCGCCTCCTCAGAGTCGGATGCCTCGACGACGCGATATCCGCCGGCCGTCAGATGCTCGACCATTACGGCCCGTTCCGTCGTCTCCTCTTCGAGCAGGAGGACCAGCGGTGGGTCTCGGGAGGGCGTCGAAGACATGGGTCACCTCCTAATTGCCGAAGAGACGGCGGACTCGGGACCGAGGCACACCGGGTCCGACGTGAGAGCACGCGGGACGGCCTCGCCTTCCGCTCCGCGATCACCGTCGATGCGCATCGACGGTCGGGAACCCGAGGCCATGCGAATCGGACGATGCGCACCGGCCATCGGGTTCGGTTCCGGGCACGGACCGGAACGGGCCTCGCACGGATATCGGCTTCTTCTCGCGCGGCATGCGCAAGCCCATATCAATGCCCGTCACCGAACGTCCCGAGTGGCCGCGTCGCGAATCGGCCTCCAAGGCGGAGCCCCGTCCGATGTCGATCAGCGTGCGGGCCTCGTACCGGGAGAAGCGGCCGATGCAGCGCGGCTCGTCCACGGGTTCAAGCTAGCACGATCGACCCTCCGCTGGAACGTATCCGGCCGTGTGTTCCGCAGGCGCGGGCGATAGCGTCCACACGTCCCCGGCGAGG
>Ga0126314_10001486_pt1 | contig 11310 bp, 14 predicted proteins | sample Plot105B_FD_92535 | JGI IMG/M metagenome (GOLD analysis project Ga0126314, IMG submission 92535) | Serpentine soil microbial communities from UC McLaughlin Reserve, CA, USA - Plot105B | ecosystem: Environmental > Terrestrial > Soil > Grasslands | place: USA: UC McLaughlin Reserve, Lake County... | reverse complement strand
TGGCGCGAGGGCTCGGATGCGGCCGCACTCGCCGCGCAGGGCCGGCTCGCGCGCCGGCGCGCCCGCGAGCTGCGCGAGCGCGCCGAGCGCTCCCGCGGCCGCTGACGCCGGTTTTCAGCGCGCACGGCCGGGTAGCGCTATTTCATGAGCACGTCACCCCTCGACGCCCTCGTCGAACGCGGCGAGGAGCCCGGCTGCGTCAACCTGTCTGAGTTCCTGGAGGTCGTCGAGGACCTACCCGAGGACGAGGCGCAGGCGCTCGCCGACCGGCTTGAGGCGCGCGGAATCGAGGTGACGGACGACTGCGGCCGCGCGAGCGAGCCCGGCCCGAGCTACGCGCTCGACGAACTGTCCGTAATGACCGGCGAGGCGCTCCAGCTGTTCCTGCGCGACATCCGCCGCCACTCACTGCTCACGGCCGCGCAGGAGATCGAGCTCGCCAAGCGGATCGAGCGCGGCGACCTCAAGGCCAAGGAGCGCATGGTGAACTCGAACCTGCGGCTCGTCGTCTCGCTCGCGAAGAAGTACCAGGGCCACGAGCTCTCGCTGCTCGACCTGATCCAGGAGGGCATCCTGGGCTTGATCCGCGCCGCCGAGAAGTTCGACTGGCGCAAGGGCTACAAGTTCTCGACCTACGCGACCTTCTGGATCCGCCAGGCAATCCAGCGCGGGCTCGCGAACCAGGGCCGGACGATCCGCCTGCCGGTTCACATCGGACAGCGCGAGCGGAAGATCGCGCGCATGGAGCGCGAGCTGGCGGTCGAGCTCGAGCGCATGCCGACGGACGAGGAGCTCGCGAAGGCGGCCGGCATCTCGCTGCGCGAGCTTCAGGAGACGCGCGAGTTCAGCCGCACCGTCACGAGCCTCGAGCGACCGGTCGGCGCGGAGGGCGACACGGAGCTCGGGGAGTTGCTCCCGAGCGACGCGCCGGAGCCGGTCGACGAGGTCGAGATCGGCCTGCGCCAGGAGGCGGTCCATCGCGCCCTCGAGAACCTCTCGGAGCAGGAGCAGCAGGTGATCCGGCTCCGTTACGGGATCAACGGCGACGAGCCGACGCCGCTGCGCGAGGCCGGGAAGCGCCTGGGGCTGTCGCCCGAGCGCGTGCGCCGGATCGAGCACAAGGCGCTCGAGCGCCTGGCGTGCACCCGCGAGGTCGCCGGGCTTGCCGAGGCCGCCTGACGGAGGCATACACGTCGGCAGGCTGGGTAGTCGCCCCGCATGGAGACTTCGACGCGGTTCCGCAGGGCGACGGAAGACGAGAGGCCCCTCGGTGAGCTCGTCCAGGACCTCTCGCGCCAGACCTCGACCCTCATCCGCCAGGAGATGCGCCTCGCTCAGGTGGAGCTGGCGGAGAAGGGAAAGCACGCGGGCAAGGGCGCCGGAATGTTCGGCGGCGCCGGGCTCGTGGCGCTCTACGGCGTGGGCGCGCTCGTGGCGGCCGCGATTCTCGGCCTCGCGACCGTGATCGAGCCCTGGATCGCAGCGGCGGCAATCGGCGCCGCGCTGCTCCTGATCGCGGGCATCCTCGCGCTGACGGGGAAGAAGGAGCTCGAGGAGGCGGGGCCGCCGAAGCCGGAGCAGGCGCTCGAGAGCGTCCAGCAGGACGTCGAGACCGTGAAGGCGAGGGCGCGCTCATGACCCAGCAGCAGCAGCAGACCCCCGAAGAGATCAGGCGCGAGATCGAGCGCACGCGGCGGGAGCTCGGCGAGACCGTCGATGCGCTCTCGCACAAAGCGGACGTGAAGGAGCAGGCGCGCCTCAAGAAGGAAGAGGTGCAGCAGCGCGTGAGCGCAAACCCGATGCCGTTCGCCGCGGTGATTGGCGGCGGAATCGCGCTGCTCCTCCTCATGCGCCTGGTGCGGGGGCGCTGATGGACATGCGCTTCCGCCGCGACAGGGCTCCGGACGAGCCGACCGACCTGGGCGGCCGCGGCTGGTGGGCCGCGCTCAAGCGGACGGTCCGCGAGTTCAAGGACGACAACCTGACCGACTGGGCCGCCGCGCTGACGTACTACGGCGTGCTGGCGATCTTCCCGGCGCTCTTGGTGCTCACGTCGATCCTCGGGCTGGTCGGGGAGTCGGCGACGCAGCCGCTGCTCGACGAGCTCGGCAGCGTCGCGCCTGGCCCCGCAAAGGAGATCGTCACCAACGCCATCGAGAACCTCCAGGGCGACCAGGGCGCGGCCGGCGTGCTCTTCGTCGTCGGCCTGCTTGGCGCGGTCTGGTCGGCGTCCGGCTACGTGTCGGCCTTCATGCGCGCCTCGAACGCGATCTACGACATGGAGGAGGGCCGCCCGATCTGGAAGACGCTCCCCGTGCGCGTGGGGCTGACCCTGGCGCTTCTCGTGCTCCTGGCCGTGACCACCCTCGCGGTGGTCCTCACCGGCGGGCTCGCTGAGCAAGTCGGCAACCTGATCGGGCTGGGCGACACGGCGGTAACCGTGTGGAACATCGCGAAGTGGCCCGTCCTGCTGCTCGTCGTGAGCCTCATGTTCGCGCTGTTGTACTGGGCGGCGCCGAACGTCAAACAGCCCGGCTTCCGCTGGGTCTCGCCCGGCGGGATCCTCGCGGTGGTCGGCTGGCTGATCGCCTCGGCGGCGTTCGCGTTCTACGTCTCGAACTTCGGCTCGTACAACAAGACGTACGGTGCACTCGGCGGCGTGATCGTGTTCCTCGTCTGGCTCTGGATCTCGAACATCATGATCCTGCTCGGAGCCGAGTTCAACGCGGAGCTTGAGCGCGGGCGCGCGATCGAGGGCGGCATGCGGCCCGAGGACAGGGAGCCGTTCGCGGAGCCGCGCGACACGCGCAAGATGGAGAGCCCGAAGTCCACGTGACGGAGACCTACGCCGGCTACGCGCCGCCCCGAGAGCGGCCGCCGTTCGCGGCGTACGCGACCTTTGCCTCCATCTTCCACGCCGCCATGGCCGTCGCGGTCGCGGCGGCGAAGCGGTCCGGGCGCGACCTGCCCCAGCGCGTCGAGGCGGGCGACGTCCTGCTGATCGGGGCAGCGAGCTACCAGCTCAGCCGGCTGATCACGAAGAAGAAGGTGACCGCGTTCGTACGCGCGCCGTTCACGGAGCTCGAGGGCAAGGGTGGGCCCGCGGAGCTCGAGGAGAGGCCGCGCGGCAGCGGGCTGCGGCGCGCGATGGGCGAGCTGCTCGTGTGCCCCTACTGCCTCGGCCTCTGGGCGTCCGGGGCCCTCCACGCCGGGCTCCTGTCCGCGCCGCGCGCGACGCGCTTCAGCGCGTCCGTCCTCACCGCGATGACGATCTCCGACTTCCTCCAGATCGCCTACAAGGCGGCGGAGGAGCGCGGCCTCGGCGATTAGGCGAGCACGAAGAACTCGAACCCGATGTCGGGGTCGAGCGTGAGCTGACTGTGGTAGGCCAGCACCGGGCGGCCCATGCACTCGGCCACCGTGCGCGTGAACTCCTCCCCCATGGCCTCCTGGAACGTCAGGCGCACCTCCCGGACCATGTCGCCGTGGCCGTTCTCGACGAGCGTCTTCTCGACCTTGGTCATGGTGTCCTCGAGCACGCAGACGAGTATGCGGTCGTCGAGCAGGTAGCTCTTGGCCTTCGTCGGGCCGCGCCCGTAGTACTCGCTGAACAGCTTGACGATCCCGTTCGTCACCGCGGCCAGCTGCTCGCCGAGGCGGGTCCCCGCGTCAGGGGAGTAGGTGTGCTCCATTGGCAGGGGATTCTGGCAAGTCTTGCTTGCGTGCCTCGGCGAGCCTTGCCGGGATGGAGGATCTGAACAACCTGCTCACCTTTCCGAGCTTGGCCCGGCAGCGGGGGCACTCCTCGGTGGTCGGTCCCGCTGCCGGGCTGTATACGGTCAGCCGGCAGCTCGGGCAGTTCAGGTACGCCATGGGCCGCGCAGGGTAGCCCCCTTCGTGACCGAGGTCAACATATGGGTCAAATGCACGAGTCCGGTCAAGCCGCGCGCGACCCGCTGGCGACCCGCTCGTAAACCTGCTCGTAGGCCTGGGCGACGGCCGTCACGTCGAAGCGCTCGCGCGCGCTCTCGCGGCAGCGCTCCGGGTCGATCTCGCCGAGCCGGTGCACGGCGGCGGCCATCTCGTGCTCGTCCTCGACGACGAAGCCGGTCTCGCCGTCGAGCACGATCTCGGGCGCCGACCCCTCGGGGAACGCGATCACCGGCGTGCCGCACGCCATTGCCTCGGTCATCACGAGGCCGAACGGCTCGGGCCAGCGTATCGGCATGAGCAGCGCGCTCGCGCCCGCGTACAGGTCTCCCTTCTCGTCGCCGACCTCGCCGATGTAGCGGATCTGGTCACCGTCCAGGTGAGGCTCGACTTCGCGGGCGAAGAAGTCCTCGTTGCCGGGCTGGACCGGGCCGGCAAGCACGAGCGGGACGTCCATCTCGCTTGCGGCCGCGATCGCGCGCTCCGGGCCCTTGTCCGGGTTGAATCGCCCGATCCAGAGCAGGTAGTCGTCCTTGTCCGCCCGGAAGGGGAAGTCGTCGACGACCATCGGGTTGCCGATCACAGCGACCACGTCGAGCTCGTCCGGTGCCTGTTCGGCCTGGTATCGGCTCAGCGCGACGGCGCGCGCCTTGTGGCCATGGCGGGCATAGAACGCGGTGGTCTCGTCCGTGAAAGGCCCGTGCAGCGTGTGGATCACCGGCGTGTCGATCCGGTTCGCGAACGCAAACCCGGTGAAGCCGCAGTGGTCGTGGATGACGTCGAACGCGTGCGTAGTCTCGTCGATCCGGTCGAACGCCGACGCCACGTGATCGACCTCGTAGAGCGACATCTCGATTTCGTCCGGATGCGGCGCCTCGAGCGGCGACAGCACGTGGGCCTCGGCCTCCGTCCCGGGCGCTGCGAATAACGCGACCGTGTTGCCGCGCTCCGTCAACTCGCCCGTCAAAAGCCCGATCACCTGCTCGATGCCCCCGTAGCCCGGAGGCGGCACGGGGATCCACGGAGGCGCCAGCATCGCCAGCCTCATAGCCTCCGCCCCATGAGCAGCCCGCTCGGCGCACTCGCGAACCTCGCCGAAACGATCGTGATCAAGAACGGAAACGTCTTCATGGTCACCCTCCGTGATGGCCGACTCCCCGCCGAGGTGGAGCATCCGCTCGGTCTCTGGTTCCGGGATTGCCGCTTTCTAAGCGCACATGAGCTCACCCTCTGCGGGCAGCTTCCGCGACTCCTCACGTCCACCGATGCCGCCGGAACTGAAGCGGTACACGAGCTCACGAACCCGGATCTCGAGCTCGAGAGCGGCGAGCGGCTGCCGGCCGAGAGCCTCCGAATCAGGATCGAGCGCCGCGCCGAGAGCGAGGGCGCGCTGCGACAGACGATCTCCGTGCGGAGCTACCACCGCGGGCCGGTACGGCTGCCGCTCGAGCTCCGCGTCGGAACCGACTTCCTCCCGATGCTCGAGCTGCGCGGCCTCGTGCCGAGGCACGAGCGGCTGCTGTCGCCAGCGGACGCCGGCGTCTTCACGACCGTCGGCCGCGACGGCGTACGGCGCACCACCGCGCTGCGAGCCACGCCGGTCCCGCGCGAGGACGGCGACGGCACGCTCGTCTTCGACCTCGAGCTTCCCGCCCGCGGCGGGATCGACCTGACCGTCGACTTCGAGGTGTCCGAGCATGTGGACGGTGAGCTCGCCGCGTCGGTCCCGCGCCCCCGCGTCATGGAGGGAACGCAGGTCAGCTCCGACGACCAGCTCTTCAACCGCATCCTCCAGCGGTCGCTGGACGACCTCGAGCTGCTCCACTCCGAGCTCGACGGCCAGTCGTATTACGCGGCCGGCGTGCCATGGTTCGCGACGCTGTTCGGGCGCGACAGTCTGATCACGGCCTTCCAGACGCTCTCGTTCGTGCCCGGCATCGCCGAGGGCACTCTGCGGCTCCTGGCCGGGCGCCTCGGCACGGAGTACGACGACGAGCGCGACGAGGAGCCCGGCAAGGTGCTCCACGAGCTGCGCGTGGGTGAGCCGGCGGCGCTCGGCGAGACTCCTTTCGCGCGCTATTACGGCAGCGTCGACGCCACCCCTCTGTTCCTCGGCCTGCTCGGCCAGTACGCCGACTGGTCCGGCAACATCGACCTGTTTCGCGAATTGCGCGAGCCGGCCATCGCGGCGCTCGAGTGGATCGACCGCTACGGCGACCTCGACGGTGACGGCCTCGTGGAGTACAGGCGCCGCTCGCGCCACGGGCTCGCGACGCAGGGTTGGAAGGACTCGGCCGACGGGATCTCGGACGACGCCGGCGAACCGCTCGCCGCCCCGGTCGCACTCGTGGAGGTCCAGGGCTACGCAATCCGCGCGAAACGGGCAATGGCGCGGATGTTCGACCTGGATGGCGACGGCACGCGCGCCGAGCGGCTGCGCGAGGAGGCCGCCGACGCAGAGGCCGCACTGGAGCGCTTCTGGCTCGCCGAGGCGGGCTGCTATGCGATCGGGCTCGACGCGGACAAGCGCCCCGGCTCGGGGCTGACGTCGAACCAGGGCCACCTGCTCTGGTCCAACGCGGTCAGCGAGGAGCGCGCGCGCTGCATCCGCGACGTCCTGATGAGCGACGACATGTTCACCGGCTGGGGTGTGCGAACGCTCGCCGAGAGCCACCCCGCCTACAACCCCGTGGGGTACCACACGGGCTCGGTGTGGCCGCACGACAGCGCACTGATCGCGTTCGGCCTGCGCCGGTACGGCTTCGACGAGGACTTCACGCTCATCTTCGAGGGGCTGCTAGAGGCCGCCTCGCGGTTCGGCGACTACCGGCTGCCCGAGCTGTTCGCGGGCTTCACGCGCACCGAGTTCGACGAGCCGGTGCCGTACCCGGTCGCGTGCCAGCCGCAGGCATGGGCGGCGGGCTCCATCCCGTTCCTGCTCAAGTGGGGCCTCGGGCTGAGCCCCGACGCGCTCGAGAAGCGCCTCAGGGTCGTGCGGCCCTCGCTGCCGCGCTGGCTCGAGCGGGTCGACGTGACCGGTCTCGAGATCGGGAACGCGCGCATCGACCTGCGCTTCGAGCGGGTCGGCGAGCGCGTCACGCTCGCGGACGCGCGCATCGACGGCGACATGGAGGTCGTGCTCGAGATCGCCGGGGATCGCCGCCGCATGGCGGACCCGTAAGAGGCGCCGCCATCCCCGCCAGGGCGGTTATCCAGGCGGCTTATCGAGCACGAAGATCTCGAAGGCGAATTCCGGGTCGAACACGATCTGGCTGTGATAGCCGACCACGCGGCAACGCGTGATGCGCGCGATCGCCTCTGTGGTGGCGTCCGCCATCGCCTCCTGGAAGCTGAGCCGGTACTGGCGAACGAGCCTCTCTTCGCCCGCCGCGAGGAGCGTCTCCTCGTTGCGGGTCAGCCCACCCTGAAGGACACAGAAGACATAGTTGTCGTTGATGAACGTCTTCGCCCGGGTCGGTCCCTTGCCGTAGAACTCCTTCTTCAGCCCGACCATCGCGTTCGAGATGTCGGCGACCATGCCAGGGCGTCGCTCGGTGTCGGCGCCTCCGGTCCAGTCCGGCTCCGTGAGCCTCGAGGCGGCCTCTGCAGGAACGGCCTGCTGGTCGTCACCGATCATCACGGCAACTGTAACGGCCGCACAGCGGGCCCTTCAATCACCTCGCCCGTCGCGGCGAAGCGTGAGCCGTGGCAAGGGCAGTCCCAGGTCTCCTCGGCGGCGTTCCAGTCGAGCAGGCAGCCAAGGTGAGTGCAGCGCGGAGCGCCGCGCTTCAGTACCCGGTCGGCGACGAAGCGGTAGGCCACGTTGGCGTTCTCCTTGGCGAACGACGCTGCGCCCGCGCGGGCGCGGGCGCGGATGCGGTTCGGGTCGAACAGCGGGGACCAGGGGTGGTCGCGGCCCGCGACCTGTGTGGCCAGCAGCTCGGCGGCCGCCGTGCCCATCGCGAGGCCCCACTTCTTGAACCCGGTCGCCACCCACACGTTCGGAGACAGCGGGTCGTGCCGCCCCACGTACGGCACGCCGTCAACCGGCATCTGGTCCTGCGTCGCCCAGCGCAGCTCGGGCACGAGCCCGAAGCGCTCGCGCGCCCACGCGCTCAGGCGCTCGTAGCGCTCCGCGGCGTCCGCCTGCCCGGTCTTGTGGCTCTCGCCGCCCACGAGGAGCCACTCGCCGTGGGCCCGGATCGAGTGTGCGGGCGACTCCGTCGAGAGGTACATCCCCGCAGGCGCGTCCTGCATGCGGCCCGCCACGACGTACGAGCGCTCGGGATGGCAGCGCGCGAAGTAGAGGCCGCGGTCGAGGAAGGACAGGTGAGTCGCCACGACGACGTGGCCCGCCGTCACCCGGGGGCCCGCCGCGGTCTTCAGCTTGCCCGGCCGGCCCGATTCGATCCGGGTGACCCTCGTGTCCTCGAAGATCGGCCCGGCGAGCGCGGCCGCCAGCCCGTCCACGTACTTAACGGGATGGAACTCCGCCTGATCGTCGAAGCGGACCGCTCCGGCAACCGGGAACGGCAGGTCAAGCTCAGCGGCATAGGCGGCCGGCAGCCCGAGCTCGCGCGCCAGCTCGGCCTCCGCGCGCACCTTGTCGAGGTCGGAAGAGTCCTCGGCGTAGGTGTAGTTCTGCTTGCGTCGCAGGTCGCAATCGATGGCCAGCTCGTCCGCGAGCTCGAAGACGCGCGCGATCCCGGCCTCGTTCGCCTCGCCGTAGGTGCGCGCCATGTCACGGCCGACGCTCCTCGCCAGCTTGGTGTAGGTGAGCCCGTGAAGCGACGTGAGCTTCGCCGTGTTGTAGCCCGTCGCGCCTGCGGCCACCCGCCGCGCCTCGAGCACGGCGACGTCCATGCCCTCGCGCTCGAGCAGGAGCGCCGTCGTGAGCCCGGCGATGCCCGCGCCGACGACTGCCGCGTCGACGCCGATGTCACGGTCGAGCGAGGGCCGCCTCTGGCGGTGCCTTCCTTCGAGCCAGAGTGAGCGGAGCACGGCGGACTTGTGCTACCCGGTTTGCAGGGCGCGCACACCGGGGCATGAGGTTCTTGTCGTGGGAGCGAAGCCCGCCGTAGCCGCGTGCCTGCTCGCCTTGGCGCTTGCCGCCTGCGGGGCAGGCGACCGCGAGCGCGACGCCGCCGCCGTGACGGAGCACTTCCACGCGGCGCTCGAAGCGGGCGACGGACAGGCCGCCTGCGCGGAGCTGAGCGAGGAGACTGCGTCGAAGCTCGAGCAGCAGGAGCAGAAGGCGTGCGAGGAGGCCATCCTCGGCCTCGAGCTGCCGAAGGGCGGCACCGTCACGGTCAGGCAAGTGGAGGTGCGCAGCGCGTACACGCAGGTGGCCGAGGGCGGCGCCGACTTCCTCGACGAGGGCCCCGAGGGGTGGAAGATCTCGGCCGCCGGATGCCGGCCCACGGCACCCGAGCAGCCGTACGAGTGTGAGCTGGAGGGCTGAGATGCGGGCGATGTTCGTCGTCTACCTCGTCGTGATCATCGGCGGGATCGTCTTCTTCTCGACGATCGGGCTGATCCACAACTGATGCCGCGCTTCATCAAGAACAACGGCCTGTCGATCGTATTCCTGGTGCTGTTCCTGGCCGCCGTCTCGGGCCAGGCCATCGCGGGCCGCGCCGACTTCAACGAGGAGCAGGTCCGCCACGGCAACCCCGAGATCTCGCTGTCGCGCTACGTCGTATCGTCGGACTACGGCGTCGCTGTGATGGAGAACTGGCAGTCGGAGTACCTACAGTTCACGCTGTTCGTGCTCTTGACGGTGTGGCTGCTCCAGCGCGGCTCGCCCGAGTCCAAGGAGCTGGACAAGGCCGGCCTCGAGTCGGACGAGCAGCAGAAGGTCGGTCCGCACGCCCAGCAGAACTCGCCGGCCTGGGCCAAGGTCGAGGGCATCCGCCGAAGGATTTACGAGAACTCGCTTCTGCTCGTCATGGGCACCATCTGGATCGGCACCTGGTTGGCGCAGTCGGTGACCGGGCTCGCGCAGTTCAACAGCGAACGGCTCGACCACCAGATGGACACGATCGGCTGGTGGAGCTACGTCGGCAAGCCCGACTTCTGGGAGAGGACGCTCCAGAACTGGCAGTCCGAGTTCCTGGCGGTCGGCTCCATGGCGATCCTTGCGGTCTACCTGCGGCAGCGCGGCTCGCCGGAGTCGAAGCCGGTGGGCTCTCCGCACACGGCGACCGGCGTTGAGGGCTGATGAAGTACTGGGTGCAGCTCGCCACCGAGCAGTTCCCGCCGAGCGCGCTCCTCCCGCAGGCGATCGCCACGGAACGCGCCGGCTTCGACGGCCTCAACGTGAGCGACCACTTCCAGCCCTGGTGGGAGCCGGGCGAGTCGGCGCACGCGTGGGTACTGCTCGGGGCGATCGGCAACGCGACCGAGTCCGTGGAGCTCGGCACGGGCGTCACGGCGCCGGTGTTCCGTCACAACCCCGCGACGGTCGCGCAGTTCATCGCCACGATCGAGGAGATGTGCCCCGGCCGGGCCTTCCTCGGAATCGGCTCGGGCGAGTCGCTCAACGAGTCCCCGTGCGGAATGGACTGGCCCTCGGTCCCCGAGCAGATCGCCCGCATGGAGGAGGCGCTCGAGATCATCGACCGCCTCCTCGACGGCGACCGGCTCGACCACCGCGGCCGCTTCTTCCGCACCAAGGCGGCGTATCTCCACACGCGCGGCGAGCGCCGCCCGCCCGTGTACGTCTCCGCGTTCGGGCCGAAGGCCGCGGCGGTGGCCGGGCAGCTTGGCGACGGGGTTTGGACGATGGGCGACCCGGAGATGGCGACTCCCGTGATCGAGGCCTATCGCGCCGCCTGCGACGACGCCGGTAGGCAGCCCGGCGAGATCGTCCTCCAGGCCGGGTTCTCGTGGGCGGAGGACGACGACGACGCCCTCGAGGGCGCCCGCGTCTGGAAGTCGACGGAGATCCCGGACTACTTCACGGGCGACTGGCACGACCCGAAGGCGATGTACGAGCGGGGCGAGGCCGAGGTCTCGGACGACGACTTCAAGCAGTCCTACATCATCTCGTCAGACCCGCGCCGGCACGTGGAGCGGATCCGCGAGATCGAGCAGCTGGGCGCCACGGTTATCTGCCTCCAGAACGGCTCGGGCTCGGCGCCCGAGCGCGCGCTGGACGTCTACGGCGAGAGCGTGCTGCCCGCGCTCCGCGGCTAGCTCACTCGTCCACCCGATCCCGCTTCGGGCCCTCCCACGGCTCCGCCTCGGGATCCTGCGCCGGGTGCGGCTCGCTCGTGCTCGTGCTGCCGGAGGCAGGGTGCTCCTCGTCGCGCGGGTCGTCCCTCTTCTCGTAGGGGTCCGGCCACTCGGTCTCGTCCGGCTCTCCCACCGGGTTGTTCA
>Ga0126314_10001482_pt1 | contig 11322 bp, 10 predicted proteins | sample Plot105B_FD_92535 | JGI IMG/M metagenome (GOLD analysis project Ga0126314, IMG submission 92535) | Serpentine soil microbial communities from UC McLaughlin Reserve, CA, USA - Plot105B | ecosystem: Environmental > Terrestrial > Soil > Grasslands | place: USA: UC McLaughlin Reserve, Lake County... | reverse complement strand
GAGGCCGAGCCGCTGGTCCAGGACGTGGCCAAGGCCCTTGACGTCGGCCGCACGCCCTACACGCTGACCTTCTTCGAGCAGATCAACTCGCCCCAGGGCCCCTGGCTGAAGATGCTCCAGCGTGCCTACTACAGTGACGACAACCTCGACACCGTCATCGCCGACGCCAAGGCGGCGATGAAGAGCATCGCCGGCCAATAGCCGGTGACCTGGAGGACCGCCTTGCCCCGGGGCCCGCGAAGCCGTCTGGTCGGGATGGCCTACCTGGCCCCGGCAGTCCTCTTCGTCCTGGCGTTCACCGTCTACCCGCTTGGCCAGATGATCTGGATGTCGTTCCACGACTGGTCGCTGATCACCCCGCCCCGCTACGTGGGCCTCGGCAACTACCAGCGGGCCTTCGCCGACCGGCAGTACTGGGTGTCGTTCGTCTTCACCCTGAAGTACACCGCGATCATCACGCCGGTCCTGATCGTCGGCGGCTACCTGCTGGCCCTGCTGGCCTCCCAGCCCTCGCGGCTGCGCAGGCTCACCCGGACGACGGTGTTCATCCCGGTGGTGATCGGCCTCGGGGTGTCGAGCCTGCTCTGGTACTGGCTCTTCAGCACCGACTTCGGCCTGGTCAACCGGGTCCTGCTCGACCTCGGGGTGATCTCCAAGCCGGTGCTGTGGCTGGGAGTGGACGCCGACCGGTCGAACCTGGCCATCATCGCGTCGGTGACCTGGAAGGTCATCGGGTTCGGGATGATCCTGTTCGTGGGCGCCATCCAGGCCATCCCGACCGAGATCACCGAGGCGAGCCTGGTCGACGGGGCCAGCTACTGGCAGCGGGTCACCCGGGTGGTCCTGCCCCTGACCCTGCGCACGGTGCTGCTGGTGACCCTGGTGAGCATCATCGGCTCGCTGCTCGCCTTCGACCAGTTCTACATCATGACCGCCGGGCAGCCGCAGAACGAGACCGCGACCTCGGTCTTCTACGTGTACCTGAACTCCTTCCCGTACCTGCGGCTCGGCTACGGCGCGGCCCTCTCGATGATCCTGGCCCTGACCATCCTGGCCTTCACGGTCGTGCAGCTGCTGCTCACCCGCCGGAGCCACGCGTGACCGCGACCCTGGAGCGGCGCCGGGCCCGGCCCGTCGGCGTGCGCACCCACACGCACGCCGGCCGCACCGGCTACCTGATCGGTGCCCTGTGCATCGCCATCGCCACGGTCATGCTCCTGCCGCTGGTCGCGTCCCTGCTCGCCTCGGTGAAGCCAACCGCCGAGGCGGCCGCCTCGCCGCCGACCTACCTGCCGCACGACCTCAGCCTCGACAGCTACCAGCGGCTCTGGAACTACCAGCAGGGGCTGCCCACCTACCTGGCCAACAGCCTTGGCACGGCGCTGCTGGCGATCGCGTTCACGCTGCTGCTGACCGTGCCCGCCGCCTACGCGCTGGCCCGGTTCCGGATCCCCGGCAAGGAGGTCATCTTCGTCGTCCTGCTGCTGGCCCTGATCGTCCCCTACCAGGCCCTGCTGACGCCGATGTTCCTGCTGTTCGCCCGCGTCGGGCTGACCAACACCCTGGTCGGCCTGGCCATCCTGCACACCGCCATCCAGCTGCCCTTCAGCCTCTATGTCCTGCGCAACAGCCTCAGCGCCGTCCCCCGGGAGCTGGAGGAGGCGGCGATCGTGGACGGCGCGTCCTCCCTGCAGGTCCTGGTCAGGGTCCTGGTCCCGTCGACGGTGCCGGCGATCGTCACCGTGGCCCTGTTCGCCTTCATCATGTCGTGGAACGAGTTCCTCGGCGCCCTGGTGATGATGAGCAGGGGATCGAGCTTCACCCTGCCGCTGATCCTGGCCGCGGCCCGGACCGAGACCAGCCTCGGCGGGACGGACTGGGGGATGCTGCAGGCCGGCATCACCATCTCGGTCATCCCCTGCGTGCTCGTCTACCTGCTGCTGCAGCGGTACTACGTGTCCGGCCTGATGACGGGGGCGGTGAAATGACCACCGACGCCAGGCGGGTCGCCGAGGCGGCGCCGGGCCGGCGCCGGGCGCTTGGTCCTACGGGGGCCGCGATCGTCGGCGGGTTCCTGGCCGAGCGCCAGCGGACCAACCGCCGGCAGACGATCCCGCACGGCTTCGACCAGCTGGAGCGGTCCGGGACGCTGGACAACCTGCGGCTGGCGGCCGGTGGCGACGGCCACTACCGAGCCCGTGCCGACACCTCGGGCGCGACCTTCCCGTTCCTCGACTCCGACGTCTACAAGTGGCTCGAGGCGGTGGCCTGGGAGCTCGGCCGCGCCCCCGACCCCCGCCTGGCGGCGGCCGCCGACCAGGCGATCGGGCTGGTGGCGGCGGCCCAGCGGCCCGACGGCTACCTCAACAGCTACGTCCAGGTCGTCGGCGACGGCGTCCCGTTCCAGGACCTCGCCTGGGGTCACGAGCTCTACTGCACCGGTCACCTGATCCAGGCGGCGGTCGCCTGGCACCGCGCGCTGGACGACGACCGGCTCCTGGCCGTGGCGGTCCGGGCCGCCGACCAGGCCGACCGGGAGCTGGGGCCCGGCGGGCGCGACGGGGTCGACGGGCATCCCGGCATCGAGATGGGCCTGGTCGAGCTGACCCGGGTCACCGGCGACCGGCGCTACCTGGCCCTTGCCGCCAGGATGCTGGACCTGCGGGGCCATGGGCTGCTCGGCGACGGGCGCTTCGGCGCGGCCTACTGGCAGGACCACCAGCCGGTCCGGGAGGCCGCGACCGTCGCCGGCCACGCCGTCCGGCAGCTCTACCTCGACTGCGGCGCCGTCGACGTGGCCGTCGAGCTCGGCGACGACGGCCTGCTCGCCGCCGTCCAGCGCCGCTGGCGCGACCTGGTCCGCACCCGCACCTACCTGACCGGCGGGATGGGCAGCCGACACCGTGACGAGTCCTTCGGCGACCCCTTCGAGCTGCCCCCCGACCGGGCGTACGCCGAGACCTGCGCCTCGATCGCCGGCGTCATGCTCGCCTGGCGGCTGCTGCTGGCCACCGGCGCGGTGTCCTACGCCGACGCCATCGAGCGGGCCATGTACAACGGCGTCCTGCCGGGGCTCTCGCTCAGTGGCACCCGGTTCTTCTACGTCAACCCGCTGCAGCGGCGGACCCACCGAGCCGTCGAGCCGCCCGGCCAGGGCGCCCGCGCCCCCTGGTATCCCTGCGCCTGCTGCCCGCCCAACCTGATGCGGCTGCTGAGCTCCTGGCAGCAGTACCTGGCCAGCAGCGACGACAACGGCGTCCAGCTCCACCAGTACGCCTCGGCGGACCTCCAGGCCGAGCTGGCCGGCGGGCCCGTCCGGCTGTCGGTCCGCACCGGCTATCCCTGGCACGGCCGGGTCACGGTCCAGGTCGTTGAGGCGCCGGCCGGTCCCTGGACCCTGTCGCTGCGGGTGCCGGGATGGTGCCGCTCGGGGACCCTCACGGGACCGGGCGGGGCCACGCCGCTGGCGGCAGGCCAGGGCACTGCCGAGCTGTCCCGGGCCTGGAAGGCGGGGGACACGGTCGTCCTTGAGCTCAACCTGGAAGTCCGTGTGGTCGAGCCCGACCCCAGGGTCGACGCCGTGCGCGGCTGCGTCGCCGTCGAGCGCGGCCCGCTCGTCTACTGCATCGAGTCGCCCGACCTGCCGCCGGGGACCGAGCTCGAGGAGCTGCGCTGGGACCCGGGGCGGGAGCCGGTCGCGGCGCCCCGCCCCGACATCGGCCACGGCGTCGTCGGGGTCACGGTCCCGGTGGCCCGCCGGGCGGCGGCGGGCGCCGACGGGAGCGGCCTGACCGCCGGCGCCGTCCCGTACTTCGCCTGGGCCAACCGTGGCGCGGCGGCGATGCGCGTGTGGGTCCCCCGCTGACTGACCGGCGTGCCCGGGCGGGTCAGCCGCCGCCGGCCGCCGGCGCGGCGGTGGAGTCCCGGACGATCAGGACGGGCTTGAACATCTCGAGGCTCGGCTCGCGCACGGCATGCTGGTCATGGGCCAGGGCGATCGCCCGGGCGACGGCGTGACTGACGATCTCCGAGATCGGCATGCGCAGGGTGGTGAGCGCTGGCACGGTGTGGCTGGCGATCAGGATGTCGTCGTAACCCACCACCGAGAGCTTGTCGGGCACGGTGGCGCCGAGGCTGTGGGCCGCGTGCAGGACGCCGACGGCGACCAGGTCGGTCGAGGTCGCCACGGCCGTCGGCGGCTCGGGCAGCTCGAGCAGGCGCCGCAGGGCGGCGTCGCCGCCGGCCAGGGTGTTGGGGCAGCGTTCGAGGTAGCCGGGGGGGACCCCGCCGAACCGTTCCCGCATGAAGTCGGCGTAGGTGTCCTCCCGGACCCGGTAGTCGACCGGCAGCTCGGCGCTCACGAAGGCGATCCGCCGGTGCCCGAGGGACTCGAGGTGCTCGAGCCCGGCCCGGATCCCGGCCCGGTCGTCGGTGTCCGCCGTCGGGAACTCGATCGGGCTCGTCCCCTGCCACAGGGCCACCACCGGCACGCTCGAGTTGCGGAGGTCGGCCACCAGCTGCGGCTGCACCTGGAGGTCGCCGAGCAGGACGATGGCGTCGGTGTGCCGGGTCTCGAGCACCGAGGTCAGGGGGATCGCCTCATCCAGGCGGCCGTGGACGTGGCCGAGGACCACGTTGTACCCGTGGGCCATCGACTCGACCACCAGGGCCTCGATCGCCCCGGCGAAGAACGGGTCGCTGAAGTCCCTGACCACGGCGCCGATCAGGTTCGTCGAGGCCCCGCGCAGCCCGCGGGCCAGGGGGTTGGGCCGGTAGCCGAGCCGGCGCGACGCCTGCAGGACCCGCTCCCGGGTCTGGGGGGCGATCGGCACGCTGGTCGGCACGCCGCTGAGAACCCGTGAGACCGTGCTCTGGGAGACCTCGGCCGCGGCCGCGATGTCGCGCATCGTCGCGACGGGACGCCGCTGGGCTCGTCCGGGCACGTCGTCCGGCTCCGGCCCGGGGCCGTCGTTGCGAGGCGACATGCGGCCAGGCTAGCACGAATACGATTGCACTCCCGCCGCCGGGCTCAGGCGGATGCGACGGCCTCGGGGTAGTGCCGTCGCAGGATGGCCAGCCCGATGGCGGCCCGGCGGACCCGCTCGCGGGCCGAGGCCACGGCCAGGCCGGCCAGGTGCTCGCCGGAGGGGTAGATCCCGGGGGCGTTGCGGACGGTGAACTTGAGGTGGATCGGGGCCGCGACCCGGACCAGCTCCGGCGCCTCGTAGTAGCGGACGGCGCCGCCGAAGTCGTCGGCGCCCTCGACATACACGTCCAGCGGCAGCTCGACGGCCTGGCGGATGGCGGCGATCTGGGCCAGCGACAGGTCGATGGGCAGGTTGAGGGTGGTCGCGCCCAGGTCCTCGAGCAGCCGGGCGGTTGCCGGGTTGGTCACCGGCAGCGAGATCGAGATCTTGATCTCGAGGTCGGCGGGCAGGTCGCCGGCCCGCTTCATCCGGCCAAGGACCCAGAGCTGGCCGGTGTCGGCGACCAGGATGCTGCGGACGCCGAGCCGGCAGCCCCGCAGGACGTCCTCGACGGCGTAGGCGAGCTGGTCGGCCCCGCGCAGGCTGCCGGCCACGACCCGGCCGGCCGGGGCGCTGGCCTGGACGCCGATGTCCCAGGCGGCCCGCGGGCCGACGAACAGGCAGACCTCGACGGCGTGCTCGCGGCCGAGGGCGACCATCTCGGCGATGTCGTCGTCGGTGAGCAGCATCATCCCGCTGCCCTGGCTGATCCGGTGGACTCGCAGCTCGCGTTCGGTGGCCGCGTCGAGCACGGCCCGGAACGGCTCCGGGCCCTCGACCGAGGGAATCTCGACCCGGTACTGGGCGCCGTCGCCGAACCGCCTGGCCGAGGAGGGCAGCTCGCCGAGGTCGCGGTCGGGCAGGCCCAGCCCGGCCAGATGCCGGCGGGCCTCGGCCATCGGTTCGGCTGGCATAGGGGAAGCCTGACAGCTATCAGATGAGTCGACAAGCAATCCGTCTGCTGTGACCCCTATCAGCGCGTTCTCCGGCGAGAATGCACAGAACTCATCTGATGAGTCATTGCCTTCCATCTGGATGTGCCGCATGCTTCGCCTGTGGAAACCGACGCGACCAGCATCACGGACGCCATCGTCCGGCGGCTGGAGGACCTGGTGCTCGGCGAGCTGGAGCCGGGGGCCGAGCTCCCGTCCGAGCCCGAACTGGCGGCGCAGTTCCAGGTGAGCCGGCTGACCGTCCGCGAGGCGGTCAGGTCGCTGCAGGCCCGCGGCCTGGTCGAGACCCGCCACGGCCGCCGCGCGGTGGTCGCCCATCCCAACGCAGCCCCGATCGGCGGCTTCTTCACCGCCGCGGTGCGGCGCGACCCGCGCCAGCTGCTCGACCTGCTGGAGGTGCGGCGGGCCCTCGAGGTGCACATCGCCTCGCTGGCCGCCGCCCAGTCCAGCCGCGGCGCGGTCACCGCCATGGAGCTGGCGCTGACCGCCATGCGCGACGCCGCCGACGACCCGGTGGCCCTTCACGAGGCCGACATCGGGTTCCACGCCAGTCTCGCCTCGGGGGCCGGCAACCAGCTGCTCCGCTTCCTGATCGAGGCGATGGAGGAGCCACTGCGGGCCAGTCGGATGCGCAGCATGCGCGGCCACCTCGCCCGCGGCGGGACGGTGGAGGACGTGATCGAGCAGCACGCGCGGATCCTCGACCGGGTCAGGGCCCGCGACGCCAAGGGGGCTGGCACCGCGATGCTGGCCCACCTGGAGCAGACGGCCCGGGACCTCCGGGCGGCGTTCACCCTCACCGGCCTGCAGCTCGGGCCGGAGCCGGACGGCGTGACGGAGGCGCGATGAAGGTCGTCGGGGTCGAGACGGTGGTGGTCGGCACACCGTGGCGGGAGCTGACCTTCGTGGAGCTGCTCACCGACGACGGGCTCCGGGGCATCGGCGAGGCCAGGATGGTCAACAAGACCGACACGCTGCTGGCCTGCATTGACGAGCTGGCCCGCCGGTACGTGGTCGGGATGGACCCGTTCGACCTGGAGCGGCTGGCCTGGCAGGTCCAATGGGCCGAGTACGGGCGCGCCGGCGAGGTCACTCAGACGGCCCTGGCCGTGATCGACGTCGCCTGCCACGACCTCATCGGCCAGGCCACCGGGGAGCCGGTCTGGCGGCTGCTTGGCGGCCGCTTCCGGGACCGGGTGCCGGCCTACGCCAACGGCTGGTACCAGGGCGACCGCGACCCGGCGGCCGTGGCCCGGCTGGCCGGGGCGGTGGTGGCCCGCGGCTACCGGGGGCTGAAGATCGACCCCTTCGGCGCCGCCACGGCCGAGCTCGGCCAGGCCGAGCTGGGCCTCGCGGTCGACATCGTGGCCGCCGTCCGCGACGCCGTCGGGCCCGCGACCGAGCTGATGGTGGAGATGCACGGCCGCTTCACCGCCGCCACCGCCGTCCGGGTGGCCCGCGCCCTCGAGCCGTACGACCCGGCCTGGATCGAGGAGCCGGTGCCGCCCTACAACCCGGCCGGGCTCCGCCAGGTCCGCGCCGGGACCTGGCTGCCGCTGGCCACCGGGGAGCGGGTGCACGTCCTGGCGGAGTTCCGCGAGCTGTTCGAGGGCGGCCTGGTCGACGTCGTCCAGGCCGACCTCACCCATTTCGGCGGGCTCACCGGGCTGCGGAAGCTGGCCGGCTGGGCCGGCGCCTACGACCTGCTGCTGGCCCCCCACAACGTCTGCGGCCCCGTCGGCACCGCCGCCAACGTGCACTTCGCGGTGGCCACCGGCAACTACAAGGTCCTCGAGCACTTCAACGACTTCGCCGACCCCTGGGTCGGCGAGCTGGTCGACGGCGCCCCGCGGGTCGACCCGGCCGACGGGTGCTTCGCGCTGCCGACGGCGCCGGGGCTCGGGGTCCGGCTCGACCGCGAGGCGGCCGGCCGGCACCCCCGGACCGGCGTCCATTTCAACCTGATCAGGGAGGGGTGGGAGCGACGTGACGCCCGGACGCACGGAACACCGCCGCCGGCTCGGACAGCACCCGCTTGACCACCACCCCGGCGGCCCCGCGGACGGCCGCGTCGGGGCCGAGGCGGGAGGCGAGCAGCTGCACCGGAGACCACCGGTGGGTGATCGCCCGCTCCGACAGCTCCTCCAGCAGCGGCCCCCGCAGCCATGGCTCGAGGGCGGCGTAGAGGCCGCCGAGGACCACCGTGCTCGGGTCGACGACGTTGACCGTGGCCGAGAGCCCGATCCCCAGCGCCCGGCCGGCCGACTCGACCGCCCGCAGCGTCGCCGGGTCGCCGGCGCGGGCCCTGGCCAGCAGCTCGGCCACCGACCCGCCGGGCTGCCCGATGCTGGTGCCGACGGCCCCGGTCAGCCCGGCGGCGCGCAGGATCGCCTCCTGGCCGGCGACCTGCTCGAGGCAGCCGCGAGCGCCGCAGCGGCAGCGCGGCCCGTCGGGCTGCACGACCACATGGCCGATCTCGCCGGCGAAGCCCCTGACCCCCCGGAACAGCTCCTCGGAGAGGACCACCCCGCCGCCGACGCCGATCTCGCCGGAGACGTGGATGAAGTCGGCCAGGTCGTGGTGGCCGCCGAACCACAGCTCGCCGAGCGCGGCCAGGTTGGCCTCGTTGTCGACCACCACGGCAAGGTCGTGGCCGGCCAGGCGGTCGGCCAGGATGCCGGCCACGGGCACGTCCACCCACCCGAGGTTCGGGGCCAGCCGGAGCAGCCCACTGTCGGTCTCGACCGGGCCGGGCACGGCCACGGCCAGCCCGGCGACGGTGAGCCGGGCGGCCTCGGCCCGGGCCAGGGCGGTGCCGATCATGCGCACGGCCCGGCCGAGCACCTTGGCCGGGGACTGGGACCGGTTGTCCCGTGCCCGGGTCCGGAGATAGCGGACCTCGCCGACCAGGTTGGCCAGGCACACGGCGATGTAGTCGACGTTGATCTCCAGCCCGATCCCGGCGTAGCCGCTGGGGTCGAGCGCGAGCGCGCTGCCCGGGCGGCCGATCTCGCCCCGGGCCTCGGGGCCGAGCTCGACCACCAGGCGGGCGCTGACCAGGTCGTCGACCAGGCTGGAGACGGTCGTCTTGGTCAGGCCGGTGGCGGCGGCGATGCGGGCCCGGCTGACCGGGTCGCCGCCCGCGATGTGCTGGAGCACGAGGGCCAGGTTGTGCGGGCGGAGCGCATCCTGTCTGGCCGGCGACCGCCCCGTCCGCAACGGGCCCCTCCCTCGGGTTGTGCTGTGCCCGGAACCCACTCTACAGACCAAGCATTGACATGGAAATCGGGTCACCTTAGTTTGGCCACTGGACGGACAAACCTGGAATACCCCCGCAATCCGAAGCGGGAGGTTGGGGTTCGCATGGTCGACAAGCACACTGAGCTTCGAGGCGACCCGCCTCGCCACCGGCCACACCGAGGGCCTGCGGGTCGAGCGGCGACCCAGGGGTTCCGCACCATCCAGGTCACCAGGGCCGCCCACCCCTACGCCGGGGCGTGGTGGCCGTCCGGCCACACGATCGGCCACGAGCACACCTTCACCCACGAAGTGCGCGACCTCCTCCACGCGATCGCCGACGGTCGCGACCCGGTGCCGTCGTTCGCCGACGGGCTCCAGGTCCAGGAGGTGCTCGACGCGGTGCAGCGCAGCGCCGCGGCGGGCGCCGGGTGGACGAAGGTCGGGCAATAGCCCCATGCCCAAGAAGGGCAGCGGAAAGGAGGATCCATGCACACCACCGCCGCAAGGACCGGGATCCGGGGGAGGGTCGCGCGTCTCGCCGTGGCCATCCTGGTGGCCATCGCGACCATCGGCCTCCTGGGAATGAGCGCCTCGGACGCGTCCGGCTCCAAGGGCCATCTCGACGTCAAGCGGGAGCGGTTCGGCACGATGCCGGACGGGACCGTCGTCCACCGCTACACGCTCACCAACGCGCGCGGCATGGAGGTGAAGCTGATCACCTACGGCGGGGCGATCCAGTCGCTCAGGGTGCCCGACCGCCACGGCCGCAAGGCCAACGTCACCCTCGGCTTCAGCACCCTCGACGGCTACCTCAGCACGGGCAACCCCTATTTCGGCTGCATCACCGGCCGCTACGCCAACCGCATCGACGAGGGCCGCTTCACCCTCGACGGCGTCACCTACCAGCTGGCCATCAACAACCCGCCCAACCACCTGCACGGCGGCAACGTCGGCTTCGACAAGCGCGTGTGGGACGCCGAGGTCGTCCGCGGCAAGGGCACCGTCGGGGTCCGGTTCCACCGCGTCAGCCCGGACAACGAGGAGAACTACCCGGGCGCCCTCGACACCACCGTCACCTACACCCTGAACAACCACAACGCCCTGCGGATGCACTACCAGGCGACCACCACCGAGCCGACCATCGTCAACCTGACCAACCACGCCTACTGGAACCTGGCCGGTGAGGGCTCGGGCGACATCAACGACCACAAGCTGCGCCTGAACGCCAGCCACTTCACCCCGGTCGACTCGACCCTGATCCCGACCGGGGCCATCGACCCCGTCGCCGACACCCCGATGGACTTCACCCGCTCGACCCGGATCGGCAAGCGGATCCGCGACTACGGGTTCCAGCAGCTCCAGTTCGGCCGCGGCTACGACCACAACTGGGTGCTCGACCGGCACGGCTCCGGGCTGGAGCTGGCGGCCAGGCTCGAGGACCCGGGCAGCGGGCGGGTGCTGGAGGTCCTCACCGACCAGCCCGGCATCCAGTTCTACTCCGGCAACTTCCTCGACGGGACAGTGGTCGGGACCAGCGGCCGCGCCTACCGCCAGGGCGACGGCCTCGCCCTCGAGACCCAGCACTACCCCGACTCGCCCAACCACCCGAACTTCCCGTCCACCGTGCTGCGACCGGGCGACCGGTACGACACGACGTCCGTCTACCGGTTCTCCACCGACTGACCGGGCAACGCCCGTTCGAGGAGGGTTGCAATGTCCAGGGTCGATCCCGTTGTCGAGCAGGCCGTCGACACGCTTGGCCTCAACCGGGTCACCCGGCGCCGGCTGCTGGGCGGCGTCGGCCTGACCAGCGCGTCGCTGGCCGCCTCGGCGCTGCTGGCCGCCTGCACCAACAACGACGACAACAAGAGCAGCGACGCCGCGGCGACCGGCTCCGGCGACTTCCCGGCCACTCCCAAGTGGAAGTTCGTGTTCGTCAACCACGTCACCACCAACCCGTTCTTCACGCCCACCCAGTACGGCGCCCAGGACGCCTGCGCCCTGCTCAACTGCGAGTTCCAGTGGACCGGGTCCAAGGACTCGATCGTCGCCGAGATGGTCAACGCCACCAACACCGCGATCTCCGCCAAGGCCGACGGGAT
>Ga0126314_10001481_pt1 | contig 11323 bp, 10 predicted proteins | sample Plot105B_FD_92535 | JGI IMG/M metagenome (GOLD analysis project Ga0126314, IMG submission 92535) | Serpentine soil microbial communities from UC McLaughlin Reserve, CA, USA - Plot105B | ecosystem: Environmental > Terrestrial > Soil > Grasslands | place: USA: UC McLaughlin Reserve, Lake County... | reverse complement strand
GCGTCGGACATGATCGTGCGCACGTCGGCGAAGTCGAGGTTGATCAGGCCCGGCAGCGTGATCAAGACGGAGATGCACTGTACGCCCTGGCGCAGGACGTCGTCGGCGAAGCGGAACGCCTCAACCATCGATGTCTTCTTGTCCAGAACCTGCAGCAGGCGGGCGTTCGGGATCGTGATCAGCGTGTCGACTGAGTTCGCGAGCTCCACGACGCCCCGGTCGGCTTGATCGGCGCGACGCATTCCCTCGAACGGGAACGGCTTCGTCACGACCCCGACGCTGAGCGCGCCGATCTCCCGCGCGATCTGCGCAACGACCGGTGCGGCACCGGTGCCGGTGCCGCCACCCGAGCCGGCCGCGACGAAGACCATGTCCGAGCCCTTGAGCAGGGCCTTGATCTGGTCGCCCGACGCGAGCGCGGCCTCGCGACCGAGCGCGGGATTGGATCCCGCACCGAGACCTCGCGTCAGCTCGCCCCCGATGTGCACGAGCTCAGAGGCCCGCGACGTCTGAAGCGACTGCATGTCGGTGTTGAGCGCGATGAACTCGACGCCTTCGATGCCGGCCTCGATCATCCGGTTGACGGCGTTGACGCCGGCCCCACCAACGCCGACCACGCGCAGGACCGGGTGCGCCACGTGTTGCGGTGTCGACACCGGGCGCGAGTCCGTGTGCGCCGAGTAGACCGGCCGCGGGGCGGGCTCGCGCTCCATCATGTTGTCGGGGATGTCGGGGCTGAACACGTCGCGCAGCCGCTGCTCGTAAGCGCGCGGCTGCGGCGCGTCCTCGTCAATGGGCCGTGCCGGCGTCACGCGCTGAACGCGCGGTGCGGGCATGGGCGGAGCGACGGGGGGCGGCTGGACCCGCGGCGGCGGCGGTGGTGCTGGCGGCGGCTCCGGGGGCGGTGCTGGCGGCGGCTCCGGCACCTCCGCCTTCGTCTCCTCGGGCTCCGCCGTCGACCGGAACAGGGCCGAAAGCGGGCCTTCCCGCATGCTCGCCCGCTTACCGCGATCCATTCCCCAGCACCTCCTCAGCCAGCCGCCGGTAGGCGTATGCCGCCTTGCCGTCGGGGTCGTACTTGAGCACCGACATTCCCTTCACCGGCGCCTCGGCAAAACGAACTGTCTTCGTGATGCGCGAGGCGAAGACCTGGTCGCCAAAGTTCTCTTCCAGGATCTCGATCGCTTCCTTGGCGTGGACCGTGCGCGTATCGACGAGCGTCGGCAGGATTCCCTCGATCTCCAGCTCGGGATTGAGATCCTCCTTGACCATCGCGACCGTGTTCTGGAGCTGGATGAGCCCTCGCATCGACAGATACTCGCACTGCACCGGGACGATCACCTTGTTCGACGCGGTGAGGGCGTTGATCGTGATCAGGCCGAGGCTTGGCGGCGTGTCGATGCAGATGAAGTCGTAGTCCTCGACGATCGGGACGAAGGCCTTCTGCAGCGAGCGCTCGCGCCCGATCTGGGTCGACATCGCGATCTCGGCGCCTGCGAGGTCGATTGAGGAGCAGGCCACGTCGATCTCGCGCTTCCGGATGACCTCGCGGATCGACATGCGGTTGACGAGCACGTCGTACATCGAGAGCTCGAGGGAATCCGGGTCGATGCCCTGGCTCATCGTCAGGTTCGACTGCGGATCGAGGTCGACACAGAGCACGCGGTGGCCCTTCTCGGCGAAGGCGACGGCCAGATTCAGCGTGGTCGTCGTCTTCGCCACGCCGCCCTTTTGGTTCGCGAATGAGATGACCTGGGCCTTCGGCCCGCTGATCGACGTCTCGGCTGCCGGCTGCGGCACGGGCGCCACCGGAGCGTTGATCACGGACGAGGCTGACGGCGGAAATGCCGGCGGACTGGAACTCTTTCGTTCGAACAGGCCCATACCGGGTCATGTATTCGGATGCACAGGTGGCTTTCCTTCTAGATAAACGCCTCGTTTTCGTGACCGGAAAGGGCGGGGTCGGCAAGACCACGGTCGCGTCATGTCTAGCCCGGGTGGCGGCGCGGCGGGGGAAGCGAGTCATCGTCTGCGAAGTGGCCGGCGACGAGCGCTGGCACGACGAGATCGAGGTGGCGCCGCGGATCCACTCGATCGCCGTCGATCCCGAGCTGGCGATGCGCGAGTACCTGAGCGACCAGGTCGGCGGCGCTCTCTCGCGGGTGATGGTTTCGAGTCGAGTCTTCATGTATCTGGCGGCGGCCGCCCCAGGGCTTCGCGAACTGCTGATGATCGGCAAGGTCTGGGACCTGGCGCAACTCGACCAGCGCCGCACCGGAGACACCCCCTATGACCTGGTGATCCTCGACGCGCCCGCGACTGGCCATGCGCTCGGGATGCTGCGGACGCCGCGCACGTTTCGCGACGTGGCGCGCGTCGGCCCGATTTCCCGCCAGGCCGGGAAGATCGACAAGTTCCTCACGGATCCGGAGCTCACCGCAATCGTCGCGGTCGCGGCTCCGGAGGAGATGCCGGTCAACGAGACGATCGACTTCATCGCCGCGCTTGGCGACGAGATGCACCTGGAGCCCGACGCCGTGGTCGTGAATGGCGTCTACCCCGACCACTTCCGCGACCACGAGATCACGGCCGTCGAAGCGCTCGGCGCGGACCTCCCGCAGGTGCGGGCGGCGCTGGCGACGCACCGGCGCGCGCGCCACCACCGCAACCAGGTCCGACGGCTGCGCCGGCGCGCTCCCGCGCTCATACTCCCGTTCCTATTCGAGGCCGAGCTTGGCGATGACTCGCTCGAGCAGCTCTCGCGCGTGCTGGAGCCGCGTCTCCGGTGAGCAGCATCGAAGAGATCGTCGAGCGCGCTGAGATCTGCATCTGCGCCGGCGCCGGTGGCGTCGGCAAGACGTCGACCTCGGCCGCGGTCGCGTTGGGTGCGGCTGCACGCGGACGCAAGGCCGCGGTGCTGACGATCGATCCGGCCAAGCGGCTGGCGAACGCGCTCGGGCTCGAGCAACTGGGCAACGAGCCCCACCGCGTCTCCGGCATAGGCGGCGACGGCGAGCTGTGGGCGATGATGCTCGACGCCAAGCGGACGTTCGACGATCTGGTCGAGACTTACGCCGCCGACACCCGCACGCGCGATGCGGTGCTGTCGAACCGCATCTACCAGGAGCTCTCGGGCGCGGTCTCCGGCTCGCAGGAGTACATGGCGATGGAGAAGCTCTACGAGCTGCACATGGAGGGACGCTTCGACCTGTTGGTGCTGGACACGCCGCCCACGCGCAATGCACTTGACTTCCTCGACGCACCCGAGCGGCTCCAACGGTTCATCGACTCGCGCTCGCTGCGCTTCTTCCTGTCGCCGGGTGTGAAGCTGCTCGGCCGCGGCTCTGGGATCCTGTTTGCGGTGCTGCAGCGGGTCACCGGCATCGATCTGCTGCGTGACCTGTCGGACTTCTTCCACTCATTCGGGGACATGTCGGCGGGCTTCCGCGCGCGGGCCGAGCGGGTGAACGAGCTGCTCGCCTCGGAGGCAGCGACGTTCGTCCTCGTAGCGTCGCCGCGGCGCGACGCGGTCGACGACGCGATCTTCTTCCACGATCAGCTGGTTGCGCGCGGGATGCCGTTCGGGGGCGTCGTCGTGAACCGTTTCCACGACGCGACGGACGCAGCGAGCAACGACGTCGACCTCGTCGCGAAGCTGGGCCGGGAACTCGCGGCAAGGCTCGAGGCGAACTTCGACGCCTTCAGCGTGCTGACCACACGCGACCGAACGAACCTCAGGCGGCTGACGGAGCGTCTGAGCGGCGAGCCAGTGATCGTGGTCCCCGAGTTCGACGGTGATGTCCACGACTTGGACGGCCTGGCCGCAATGGTCGAGCACCTGTACCCGTAAGCCGCACAAGTGCGAGGCACCTCCGTGACGGTTTTGGCAGAAATCGCCCGGTGCTTGTCCTTGCGGACAAGCAACCGTATGGCCATCATCGGCTCATGGCGCGCATTCGGCAGGTCGTGATCCTCGCTTTTCCCGACTGCCAGTCACTCGACGTCGTCGGCCCTGCCGAGGTCTTCTCGACCGCCGGCGCCTATGAGGTCGACGTCGCTGCGCCCGACGGGTTGCCGTTCTTCATGTCGAACGGGATGCGCGTCGTGCCCGCTGTCGGCATGGACGACATCCGTGGCGCCATCGACACGCTGGTGATCGCGGGCGGCGCCGGCACGCGCCGCGCTGCCAGCGACCAGCGTGTCGTCGACTGGGTCCGGACGGCGGCGAAGCGCTCGCGGCGGGTGACATCCGTCTGCACCGGCGCGTTCGTGCTCGCGCAGGCTGGCCTGCTCGACGGCCGACGCGCCACGACGCACTGGGCCTGGTGCGAGACCTTCGCTCGGATGCATCCCGCGGTCGAGGTCGAGCGCGATGCGATCTTCGTGGGCGACGGTTCGATCTACACCTCCGCCGGCGTCACTGCCGGCATCGACCTTGCGCTCGCGCTCGTCGAGGAGGACCTCGGCCCGGACGCGGCGCGCGAGGTCGCACAGGAGCTCGTCGTCTTCCTGCGCCGACCAGGCGGGCAGTCGCAGTTCAGCGCGCAGATGGCTGCGCCGCCGGCGGAGCGGGAGCCGCTGCGCGAACTGCAGGCGTGGATCGCCACGAACGTGGCGGCAGATCTGTCGGTGCCGGCGCTTGCCGCGCGCGCCACCATGAGCCCGCGCAACTTCGCGCGCGCGTTCCGCCACGAGACCGGCATGACACCGGCGGCCTATGTCGAGTCGGTCCGGGTCGAGCAAGCACGCATCGCGCTCGAGGCCTCGGACGCGCAGGTCGAATCGATCGCGCACCACTGCGGCTTCGGCACCGTCGAGACGATGCGTCGCGCGTTCCATCGCCGGCTCGGCGTCGGGCCAGCCGCATATCGGAGTCGTTTCAAACCGAGATTGGAGGAAGTCGCATGAAGATCGCCATTCCCATCTTCGACCGCGTCACGGCGTTGGACGCAATCGGCCCTTACGAAGTTCTCTCGCGCCTGCCGGGCGCCGAGCTCAAGTTCGTGGGGTTCGAGGCCGGACCGGTGAAGACCGACAACCGCATGCTCTCCCTGAACGCCGAAGTGGCGCTCGAGGACTTCGCCGAACCCGACATCCTCGTCTTCCCGGGCGGCTTCGGCACGCGCGCGCTGATGAAGGACGAGCGCATGCTCGACTGGGTCCGCCACGTGCACGAACGCTCTGACTGGACTACCTCGGTCTGCACCGGCTCGTTGGTGCTCGGCGCCGCCGGGCTGCTCCGGGGTCTCGAGGCGACGACGCACTGGGCGTCCCTGCACGTGCTCGAACAGCTCGGTGCCGCGCCGACCAAGCGGCGCGTGGTCGAGCAGGGCAAGATTGTCACGGCGGCCGGCGTGTCGTCCGGGATCGACATGGCACTGCGGCTGGCGGGCCATGTCGCGGGCGACCAGGTCGCGCAAGCGATCCAGCTCGGGATCGAGTACGACCCGCAGCCGCCCTACGACTCAGGCTCGCCCGACAAGGCGAGCCCGGACGTAATCGCTCTCGTGCGCCGAGCAGAAGAAGCGGAGGCGCGGGGGGCTGCAGCCGCGGCCTAAACCGGCGCCGAGTAGTCGTCGGGGTCGTCCAGGTCCCACGCGAAGTCGTCGACGACGAGCGCAGGCTGCTCGTGGGTCGGCTGCGGCTTCGGTGGCGCCGCCGGGCTGTCGTTGATCACGTCCACCAGGCGCGTAACGCGCGGCTCGGCTTCCGGTGGGACGAGCGCGACAGGACGCGTGAGGTCGCGCGCCTGGTGCGGTTCGTGATGCGCGGCCTCGGCGGCCGCCGCTGCGCCCTCCGTGCTGGGGTCCAGTGGCGATTCGAACACCGTCGGCGGATCAAGCTGGCCGGAGGCCGGCGAAGCGGAGAACGCGTGCTCCGGACCCGGCACGGCAGCAACCGGATGCGGCGGAAAGTCCGCGTGCGAAGCAGCGGGCGCGCTCGGCACCGGATCAGGGTCCTGCCGCAGATCGCGCGCCTGTATCTCGACCGGCTCGATCTGCAGCAGGATTTCGTCGGACATCGACGCAAGCTCCGGCTCCAGGTAGCCGCAGACCACGTCGCGCAGCAGCGCGCGCAGGTGCTCTTCGACCTCGGCCACCAGCTGGCGACCTGACGTGATACCGGCCGGCGGCGCCCACGCGTCAATCGGCACGCCCGCGATCAGCGCCAGCTCGAGCTTGAGCGCCGCCTCGACCCGAGACATCAGCAACCCACGGTTCACCGGCTCGGCGCACAGCGCTGCCAGTCGCCGCGCCAGCGTCGGCTGGCCCGCCTCGTCGACCGCGTCGAGCAGTCCGCGCAGTGCCAGCAGATAGTCCGACAGCGCCTCGCTGTCGCTCGCCCGCTCGCAACCCATGTCGAAGCGTCCCAGCGCCCACGCCAGCGGACCGGCGGGATCCCAGTTTGCAACGAGCGCCGCGAACTGCCTGAAGCCGTCCTCCTCGTCCGCGCTCAGCGCCCACGCCCCTCCACGTGCCGGCGGCGCCGGTTGCAAAGCGACTTGACGCCATGGTCCGTCGTCGGCACGCGCCCAGCCGGTCGGGGGCAGCGACACCGACCCCGCGCGCCACAGCCGCAGCGCGGTGACGAGGCGGCGGAGACGCCAGCGTGCCTCTGGCACCGGCAAGTGCGCGTCCACGGGCAGCTCCGCATCGATCACCGCCACCACGTTCGCCGTCACGCGCCCGTGGTCGATCTCCGAAGTTCCAGTCGGCCACACCGCCTCCGCCGGAGCACCGGACAGGTCACCGCGTACGAGCGCCATGCCGTCGCCCAGATCGAAACGGTCATGCTCCATGACAAGCCCCGGGAGCGGAGCCGCGATCGCCGACTGAAGAACGTCCTCGTAAAGAGCGCGCTCGACCTCCTTGTAGACACGCTCGAACCGGTCCTCGGGGAACACGAAGCTCGTCGCGTCCTCCCAGATGCGCTCGAGCATCGCGAGCAGCGCCGGCTCAGGATCCGCCTGAGCCGCGAGCCCCTGCACGCGTAGGTAGGCAGCCGACCCGGCGCCGAGCTCCTCCGCCGCCGCGCCGAAGCTCTCGAGCGTGCGGAGTTGCTGCCAACGCTCACTGATGAACGCGGCGATCAGCGGCCGGTAGCGATAGAGGACGGAGCGCCCGGTCGAACGCTCGTCGAGCTCGAAGGCAACCTCGGCGCCGGCCTCGAGCTCGGCGGAAAGGGCGCGCGCGGCATCGAGTGCGAAGGCGCGAAGGGCATCGTGCAGGCGGCGGTTACGCATGGAGCGAGCGTTCGCCAAAGCTAAAAAGGATCCTGCCCCTCCGTACGGAGCGGAGCAGTTGATCCACCGTTAGCCGGTGCGAACGGGCGGCTGGCTGAGGAGGCAGGCTCCAGATAGGGCTCTGCCCATCTCGAGCCGATGACCGAGCCGCCCGGCGCCTAAGCGGAGACCGCTAACCAAGAGCGGCCGTAGCGGCGCATGTCCTCGATGATGGGCACCAGCGCCCGGCCCTTCTCCGTCAGCGAGTACTCGACCCGCGGCGGCACCTCTGGAAACGTCTTCCGCTCCAGGACCCCCTGCTCCTCGAGGGCGCGCAGCCGCAGCGACAGCGTCCGCGGCGAGATTCCCTCGAGCGAGCGCTCTAGCTCGCAGAAGCGGCAGCGCCCCTCCGCCAGATCGCGGATCAGCAGGATCGTCCACTTCCCGGCGAGGATCTCGGCGGTTGCAGTTACCGGACAACTTTCCATGACTTCAGAAAGTGTAGTAACTGGGGACAGCCGTCCGGCGGCCGGCCGAAGGTCTAGAAAACGCCCTGTTCGACGTGCTCGAGCGACGACGCGGACTGGCCACCGGAGGCCGCCATCAGCTTGAAGTCGTGCGGCGATGATGCCATCGACATCGCCTCGTCCATGTTGATCCGCCCCGCCTGCAGGTGCGCCAGAAGCGCCTGATCGAAGCTCTGCATCCCGTAGTAGGCGCCCTCGGCTATCGCCTCGGGGATCATGCCGGTCATGGCCGGATCCATGATCATGTCCTTGATCCGGGCGGTCGACTTCAGCACCTCGCAGACAGCGACGCGACCGCGGCCGTCAGCCGTACGGGCAAGCCGCTGGGAAATCACGCCCTTGAGCGTGCCCGCCAGCATCGCGCGCGCCTGAGGCTGCATGTGCGGCTCGAAGAAGTCGATGATGCGGTTGATCGACTCCGGCGCGTCCACCGTGTGCAGCGTCGAGAGCACCAGGTGGCCGGTCTCGGCGGCCGACAGCGCCGTGCGCACCGTCTCCTCGTCACGCATCTCCCCGACGAGGATCACATCCGGGTCCTGACGCAGGACGCGCTTCAGGGCCGCCTTGAACGACAGCGTGTCCTGGCCGACTTCGCGCTGGTTGATGATCGAGCTCTTGTCGCGGTGGAGGAACTCGATCGGGTCCTCGATCGTGACGATGTGCTTTTGATGATGGGTGTTCATCCGGTCGATCATCGCCGCGAGCGTCGTCGACTTACCGGAGCCGGTCGTGCCGGTCACGAGGATGATTCCGCGCTCCTCGTCGGCCAAGTCGTTGATGACCGGCGGCAGGTTGAGCTCCTCGACCGTCTTGATGTCGGACGGGATCGCGCGAAAGACGAACGAGATCGACCCGCGCTGGTGGAAGGCGTTGACGCGGAAGCGACCGGCGCCGTCCATGCCGAACGAGAAGTCCAGCTCCCGCTCGCGCTGGAACTCCTCACGCTTGCCCTCGTCGGTCACCATCATCCGGAAGACGTGCTCGGTGTCGCTCGGAAGCACCCTCTCGGCGCCGGGAATCGGCTCGAGTCGGCCATGGATGCGGATGAGCGGCGGCGAGGGGACCTTCAGGTGGAGGTCGGAGCCATCCACCTCAATGACACGGCGGAGCGCAGCTTCTAGGTCGAAAGCCATACGGGACTACCTATCGGCACCGGCCATCCGGCCTTTAGGGAACGCCCTGACGCGATAGGCGCCCGCAGAGCAAGGAAGCAGCCATGAAGGCGTACGCCAGTACGCCGAATGGCGATGACGCAGCTATGCGGGATGCCTATCGCGTCAGGCGATGACGCAGCTATGCGGGATGCCTATCGCGTCAGGCGACGTCGCGGAGTTTTTGGGCTTCCGCTAGGGACTGCAGCTTCTTCAGCGACTGGTTCTCGATCTGGCGGATCCGCTCGCGCGTGACGTTGAACGTGCGGCCCACCTCGTCGAGCGTTCGGGGGTGCTCCCCGCCCAGCCCGTAGCGAAGCTCGAGCACACGCCGCTCGCGGTAGCTCAGGTTCTCGAGCGCCTCGCGGAGCGCCTCCTTGGTGAGGATCTCGGCGGCGCGCTCGTAGGGTGACTCGGCCCGCTCGTCGGCGATGAACTGCCCGAACTCGGACTCCTCCTCATCGCCAACCGGCTTCTCCAGCGAGACGGGAGCCTGCGCCGAGCGCTTGATCGAGTCGACCTCTTCGGGATCGATGCCCGTCGCCTCGGCGATCTCCTCGGCGGTCGGCTCGCGCCCGAGCTCGGTGACGAGCTTCCGCTCCGCGCGGCCGATCTTGTTCAGCTTCTCGACGACGTGCACCGGGATGCGGATGGTCCTGGCCTTGTCGGCCAGAGCGCGGGCGATCGCCTGGCGGATCCACCAGGTCGCGTACGTGGAGAACTTGAAGCCCTTGCGGTAGTCGAACTTCTCCGCCGCGCGCACCAGGCCGAGTGTGCCCTCCTGGATCAGGTCGAGGAACGGGAGGCCCTGGTTGCGGTAGTTCTTCGCGATCGAGACGACCAAGCGCAGGTTCGACTCGACCATCTTCTGCTTGGCGTCGAGATCGCCGCGCTCGATGCGCTTGGCGAGGTCAACTTCCTCCTGGGCTGTCAGCAGACGGACCTTGCCGATGTCCTTCAAGAACAGCTGGAGCGAGTCCGTCGTCATGTCCGGGCGGAGGTCCAGCGTCGGCGATGCCTTCTTGCGCGAACGCGACCGCGGCTCCGGGGCCGCAACTCGGGCAGCCTGCGCGAACGGGTGATCGTCCTCTACGAGCTCGATCTCCGCCCGCTCGAGGACCAGGTGGATCTCCTCGATGTCGCCCTCTTCGAGTTCGACCTCGGCCAGGGCTGTGGCAATCTGACCAAAGGTCAGGAGCCCCGCTTCCTGACCGCGCGCGACGAGCATCTTGACCTCGTCCAGTTCGTGAAGCTCTCCGACTGTCATGTAGTTACTAGTCGCTCCTTGATGCGGTCAGCGTTCGCCCGGAGGCTTTGGGGCTAAGCCCGATAGTGGAGGCCGAAGGCCGGTTCCCATTGGGAAGCCTATACAGCGTTGTCAGCGGTTCGGAACTTCCGGCGCCCCACAGACCAGTGACTACGGGAGGGCAGCACGCTTGCCTACCCCTGTTTCCGGAGGTTCGAAACGAGAACATAGAACGAACGCTGGTCATGCTTTCTTCGGCCTTCGCTATATTCCTCGCCGCCTAAGCACAGGGGACGGTCCCTGGGCACGGGGGAACCATTGCGGAGCAGGGCCTTCCGGCCCGCTCCGCGGGGGCGAATCGAGCGCACTGCCGCGCTTGTAGGGACGCTCAGTCCCGAGCCCGTCAGCTCACCTCGTCGGCGCCGATCACATCGAAATGAAGCGACTGAGCGCGACATCAGCGGCGCTCACGGCCGCCGCACTGACGGCAGCCGTGGCGCTCCCCGCCGCAGCGTCCACCACGACGAGCAACGGCGGCACGCTCGCGACGACGCCGGCGCCGGATCAGCCGACCCAACAGGCGCGGGTGGCCGACTACAGGGCGGTCATGGCCACCTGGTATGGACCAGGGCTCTACGGCAACAGGATGGCGTGCGGCGGAAGGCTCACCCATCGCACGCTTGGGGTCGCCCATAGGCGCCTGCCGTGTGGGACGCGCGTCGCGCTCCGCTATCGGGGTCACATCATCGTGGTGCCCGTCGTGGACCGCGGTCCGTACGCCCGCGGGGTCTCCTATGACCTCACCGCGGCCACCGCTCGGAAGCTCGGGATGACGCAGACGAGCCGCCTTGCCGCAGCTCCGCTTCAACACTGAGTGCGTTTCCTCCCCAGAACTGAGTATCCCGGCTTAGTGACGCACGGCCCCAGGAGGGGGTAGGCTGGTCCCCATGTCAACGACCAGCCTCCGCGTGCTGGTGGTGGACGAGCATCCCGTCGTACGCCAGGGAGTTCGGGCACTGCTGGAACGCGGCCTCGAGAAGGCTGAGGTGACCGATGCCGCGAGCCTTCAAAGCGCGCTCGACGGCATGGGCTCTCAGCAGCCTGATGTGACGATTGTCGACCCATGGCGCGCGGGCGGCGACGTCGAGTCGATTCTCTCGACCCTCACATCGAAGTT
>Ga0126314_10001480_pt1 | contig 11326 bp, 8 predicted proteins | sample Plot105B_FD_92535 | JGI IMG/M metagenome (GOLD analysis project Ga0126314, IMG submission 92535) | Serpentine soil microbial communities from UC McLaughlin Reserve, CA, USA - Plot105B | ecosystem: Environmental > Terrestrial > Soil > Grasslands | place: USA: UC McLaughlin Reserve, Lake County... | reverse complement strand
GAAGCAATGCCGCGTTATCTCAGCACTGCCGTACCGGCCGGATTGATGGGAATTCTGATCGCGGCGATGCTGGCCGCGGATATGTCAACTGATTCGTCCTACATGTTGACGTGGTGCAGCGTAATCTACAACGACATCATGGCCCCATTTCGCAAGCAGCCGTGGTCGGAAAAAAAAGGCTTGTTTTGGAACCGGACCATCATCGCGGTCATCGGCATATTCCTGCTGCTCTATGGACTCTGGTATCCGCTCAAAGGTGATCTCTGGACTTACCTGGGAGTGACCGGAACGATCTATCTCGCAAGCATTTCTGTGCTGCTCATCGCGTGTTGCTATTGGCGACGAGCAAATAGCTGGGGGGCGGGAGCTTCGATTTTCGTCAGCGCGGTCATTCCTATTTCGTATCTCGTAATGGAACAACTGCCATCCACGGCCGGACTCGCAAAGTCCATCGGTCCTTACTATTCAGGGATCGCGACATACTTGCTCTCAGGCGCGGCAATGGTCGTTGGCTCTTTATTAAAACCGCAAATGCGTTCGCGAGAGGAGGCCGCGTAATGTCTCAGCACTGGTTCTGGGGGACACTGACTGTTGTATGCGTAGTTTGGTATTCGACTATAACGATTTATGTGGCGATTAAAGGAGCCGCCGACATTAAAAATATGCTCGCTCGGCTCGATGCAACCAACAAGCGAGAAGCAACTGAGAAATCGTAAACCGAACGCGACTGCCGGAGGCTGGTTTTATGCTCGTATGCATCAGTGCGAATCCCGCAATCGATCGTAGACTGCGTCTCGAAAATATCGCCGTTGGCGAGGTCAATCGCGCGCTCTCAGCTCAGCCTTTTGCGGGCGGCAAAGCAGCTCACGTGGCAATGGTTGCAAAGTCGCTCGGCAGCGATGTTATGTGGGTTGGCTTCCTTGGCGGTGCAGCGGGAGAAGAGTGCGAAGCCGGTTTATCTGCTCTTGGCATTCCGTTGACAGTTGTTCGTACTGAAACAGAGACGCGAGCCAATCTTGAAATCATCTCGTCCGATGGGAGCGTTACGGAGATTCTGGAACCAGGAGGCGCAGTAAGTGAAGGCGAAGTTGAACGCTTGTTTGCGACCTGTCGTGACATCTTCGCCGAGACAGATCGAGGCACACAGGTCGCGCTGTCTGGCAGCCTCCCTCCCGGAGCACCGGCGGATCTCTACGCCGAGCTTATTCGCATGGCCCACTCGTACGGTTGTCGCGTGCTGCTCGATACAAGCGGTGAAGCTCTACGACTGGGACTTCAGGCCGCGCCTGATTTTGTAAAACCCAATCGTGACGAAGCTTCAGATTTTGCAGGCCGTGAAATACCCAATGCACAAGCGGCGATTGAGGTGGCGCAGAAATTCTTTGAAGCTCGTGCGCAAAGCGTTGCCATCTCGCTCGGCGCGGATGGGATAGTCTGGCAAAAGACGCGGAACACTGATCCTTTGATCTCGCGTCCGCCTGCCATTGAGTACTGTTCCTCGGTCGGTTGCGGAGATGCGGCATTAGCTGGGTTCGCAGTAGCGCACGAGCGGGGCCTTGCCGACTACGAAGCAGTTGGTCTCGCCGTCGCATGCGGTACGGCAAACTGTTTAGCCGCGGCTCCGGGACAAGTTGATTGTCGAGATGTTTTTCGGCTCGCTGGAGAAGTGCGGATTGAGCGGTACGATTCGGAGGGCTCCAGAAGAATGACTGTGGAGGCCCAGTGATCCGAATTGCACTAGCCGGCTGTGGTGAACACTCACGCGCCAGTCATGCTGCTCCGCTCGCCAGGTACGCATCAGAACACCCCGGCGAAATCGAACTGGTCGCAGCATGTGATCTGAAAGCGGACAAAGCCGCCGAATTCTGTCGTTCCTTCGGGTTCCTTCGGCCGTACACAGATTTGGACCAGATGCTGGACTCGGAGAAACCTGATGCCTGCGTTTGCATCCTGCCGATCGAACAGATCGTTGAAAAAGGTATTTACCTGCTCGAACGACGGATACCGTGTGTGATCGAGAAACCATTGGGTGCTTCACTCGCAGACGCTGAAAAACTAAGTCGTGTTGCTCACGAAACTCAAACTCCGCACATGGTGTCCGTCAATCGACGTTTTATGCCGTATCTCAACCAGGCGCGCGCATGGTTACGAGACCTGGGGCCGCTTAGATACGTAAGGGCCGTTCAGGTACGGCACGCTCGCAGCGAAGGAGATTTCATTTGGTCGACTGCCATTCACGTGCTTGATGCGCTACGTCACATGGCGGGCGAAATCGAGAACTACGATGTCCGGGTCATCCGTGAAGAAGGAGCGGCAGCCTGGTACGACCTATCATTGGGTTTCGTCAGCGGCACAAGCGGGCGAATCGAAATCCTTCCCACAGCCGGCATGGTAGAAGAGTCGTACGAGTTTTTTGGTGAGGGGTTTAGAGCCCGCATCACCGCCGGGTCAGGAACACAGCGAACACTCGAATGCTGGCGTGACAACCGGCTAGTAATCGAAGCAAGAGCGACTGAAGATGAACCTGAAGACCTTCGTAACGGCGCCTATCGCGAAGTAGAAGAGTTTGTCCGTGCTCTTCGTACAGGCAGTCGTCCAGGGCCTCAAATTGAAGAGATTTTACCTTCAGCGCGCATCTGCTTTGCGATAGCCGAAGCTAGTGAAGGAAATCGTTAACGAATGAAGTATTCACAAAATCCTTTCTCCCGCAAAGGCGCAAAGGAGCAAAGGAAACTGCCAGGTTTACTTAGCGGAATTACTTTGCGCCTTTGCGCCTTTGCCGGAGGAAAAGTTTTAGTTCTCACAACTAACTATCTCGTGATCCTCGCGATCACCGCTTTGCTTTTCCATGCCTCCGCTCAGCAGCAAAGAAACGTCGGCGGCAGCGCATTTGCAAAAAACGACATCACCTACTCCAAAGAAGTCATCACTCCGCACGTCGCCTGGGCCACCAAACTCCCCCATGGTCCGCTTAAGAGTTTCTTTATACCCTCCATTCAGTATGGACGTGACCTCGTCGAGTTGATGCAGCGCATCGAGTTAGACCCCACCACCGACTCGATCGATAGGAGTTGGGACATTAACTGCTGGGGCATCGGCGATTATTACGGCCACGAATACCGCGGCGATCGAGATGACTTCCAAACAGTTTACGGCTATGTCGAAAAAGATCTCGCCGGCAATGCGCAATACGAAGTGATGCTGATTCCGGGCCTCAGTGGCTGGTCACGTATGACACGCGCAACTCGCGATGCCATCTTGCGTCGAGTAAAGGATGGCGCCGGTTTGATATTGCTGCATCCTTTTGTCGGCGACGTGAAAGGACATCCCTTCAAAGGCGATGAGCCTGCCGGCGATGAGCGCATCTGGGACATCTCTCCATTAACCGGTGTCCCTGACGATACCGTGAACGAGCGTGGCTATCCTGAAGTCAATCGTGATGCAGTAGCAAAGGGAAAGTGGGAACTCGATCAACCACACTTCATAACCGAAGGACTGCCGCTTGAGCTCTTCCCCGAAGGCACTATCGGAGGGTCGTTTTATCAATACAAAGCGCGCGGCGACGTTCTGATCAAGTCAGGAGCGAATCCGATCGTAGCGGTAAAGAACTACGGCAAGGGTCGCGTCGTCGCCATGGCGTACGTTGAAGAAGGATTCACACCTCAAAGCATCAACCCGACCGAGAGTAAAATCTACTGGGACTACTGGGAATATCAATACTCGCTGCTTGCACGCTCGCTGTTATGGGCTTCCGGCAGAGAAACTCCAGTTCGCATCAAAACTCTCACAGCGACCGAGGCGGGATTAAATGTCTCGTTGTCTTCAACCAACCAACAGCCGGCCCAGATCGAGGTCACAGGTAAGAACGAGTTTGGTCAAGCTTTAGGTTCAACTCGTATCGATAAACTCCTGAGTGCGGGTTCGAATTCGATAGATATATCCGCGTCCAGTCTACAACCTGCGAATGGATGGCCGGGCGGCCGGCAAATTTTCAACGTCATCATTCGTAATTCCAAAGATAACTCCACGCTCAACTGGGGCGCTGCGACGTTTACTACACCCAGGCGCGCGATGATGACGAGCACTAAACCTGCGGTCGACGTCTATAAGCGTGGCGAAACTCTGAGTGCGGTCTTGCGCGCCACGGGAAATCTATCCGACCTGCAAATGAGGATGTGGGTTTCGGATGATTTGGGCCGCGTACTCGGAACCGTTGCAGCGCCCGCTCGCGGCGAACGCACATTCACGTTTCCACTAAACGATTTTCTCGGCAAGTTTGCGATCGTCAGTGGTGAGCTGGTCGATGAACGAGGAGCTATTGTCGACCAGGTGCGCGCTAAACCTGTGATGGTCGTGCAGGATGCGCGACGAATTAAGGAGTACACCGCCCTCGTCTCCTTTGGTGGGACTAAACACTATCTTCAAGAGGCCCAGATGCGAATGGTTCGTGGCACCGCAGCCGAGACAGGATTTACGTGGGGAGGCGACGTGGACAATTCACTCAACATCCCGCGCGGCACATTTGGGGTCTACTGGTACGATCGTGGTCCAACGACTCCGGAAGCCATGGAGAAAGCCATTGCTGAGTATCAAAAGACCGCTGACTTTGAAGCGCTCGGTTATTTGACCAAAAAGGAATTATACAAACGGACTGGAGATAAAAAGTATCTTAAACGAACTCCGTCCTTTAACGATCCGGTATTTTTGAAGAGCCTGTCTGACATCGTCCGCGCCTCGGCTCGCAATAAAGCTCGCTACAACATGGATTACTACTTCGTCGGCGATGAAGGGTCATTGACCTCATACGGCGACGCAGTTGATTTCGATTGGGGTTGGTACGCTCTGGACGAATTCCGCGCGTGGCTGAAGCAGGAATATGGAACGTTGACAGCTCTCAACAAAAAATGGCGAACGAACTTCACTGACTGGGGCCGGGTCTTGCCTTACACAACGGCAGAAGCGAAGAGAAGTCTTAACTACGCTCCATGGGCCGATCATCGCACGTTTATGGAAATCACTTTCGCGCGTGCCTACCAGGCAGCTCGCGATGCCGCGATAGCAGGAGATCCGGACGCCCATATCGCAGTTTCAGGAACTCAAGCCACTAACGCGTATAACGGGGCCGATTGGGCGCGGCTGGATCGAGTAATTGACGACTTCCTTTCCTACGACGGCGGCAACCAGTGGGACATGCATCGATCGTTTGCGAAACCGAACGCAATGATCGGGTTCTGGACCGGGTACGGCTCACACGGATTAGCTGTCCAGAATGCTATCTGGACAGCCGCCATTCATAACGTTCTACATCCAAATATTTTTTGGATGTACTCGTTTCTCAATCCGGACATGACCCATTCAGCATCTGCGCGTGACATGGGCCGTGCGTTCAGCTCACTTAGATTCGAAGGTGTCGGAAAGCTTTTGATGGAGTCCACGCGTCAACAGGATGGCATCGCTCTCTACTACTCGATGCCTTCAATTCACGCAGCTAGCATTCTCGGCTATCACCAACGTAGTAGCGACGATGACGACGAAGTGCCGGACAAGGCGCGGCTGAGCTTCCCTGCAAACAGAGACGGCTGGGTCAGAACGATTAAAGACCTCGGACTCCAGTTTGACTTCATTTCCTCTGAAGACGTCGCTAAGAATCAGATCTCGAATGAAAAGTATAAAGTTTTGATCCTGCCGCTCACGTTCGCATTATCTGACGAAGAAATTCAGCACATCGAGGAGTTTGTTGCGCGAGGAGGCGTTGTGATTGCTGATTCAGGTGCAGGGCTGATGGACCAACACTGCGCCTGGCGGACCAGTGAGGCCATCGATAAATTGTTCGGCATCAACTCCGCTATTTCCAAAAAATACCAGTTGATGACATTAAATGAAGTTAGCAGCATTAAACTGCCAAACTTCGAGGGAGCCACTGTCCACCAAATCGGGAAAGGTTGGACGATCTATCTCGAGACGAGTTGGGACCAGTATCCCAAACAACGTGCTGCAAACTTTGGGGGAGCAGCCTATCGCGAGCTTGCAAATGCGATCTTGACTAAAGCCGGCATCCGTCCTTCCGTACAAGTGTTATCCCCGGATGGCCGCCCCGTTTCGCAGGCACAAATCGCACGTTACAGGTTCGGCAGTGCCGAGCTTGTTACCATCGTGAAAGAGAACGTAGCTGTTGCCGGAGTTGTCGGTAAGGATGGGGTAACGACGTACAACGACGCGAATCTGGGGCAAGTCGCACGGCAGGATGTGACGATAAAACTTCCACGAAAAATGTACGTTGCTGATGTCAGGTCAGGTAAGCAGTTTGGAAACACTGATGTCGTTCACACTTCAATTTTGATCGGAGATGCACTGGTACTTGGGCTGACTTCCGAACCGAACGGAATAAAAGTGGAAGGCGGCGCGATGGCAAAGCTAGGTGAACACATTTCTCTCAACGTCGCATCAACGACTGCCGGGCCTAGTCTGGTGCGCTGTCATGTCTTCTTACCTGATGGTTCTCGTTCGCCAATCTATTCGCGCAACGTGCTGATACAAAATGGGAGCGGAGCGTTTATTTTGCCATTTGCTCTTAACGACCCTCCCGGCAAGTACGTCATACGATCGACGGATGTAGTGACTGGCGCAGCATTTGAAAAGACGATCGAGCTTAAGTAGCGCTTCAGTTAAGAAACAAGAAAATATTTTCCCCGGACAGGCGCAAAGCGCTGCCGCGTTTCCAGAGGGTTTTCTTGCGCCTTTGCGGGAGAAATTTTCAAGGTATAGAGGCACGACTGATTCATTTTATGGACTTAAAAACGCTTCGCGCGGTAGTTGACTGTTTGATACCGCCCGACGACTTCGCCGGAGCCTACGAAGCGGGTGTCTGCGACTACCTCGCGCGACTGTTTCAAAACGACCTGGTTGAGCAGAGTGATTTTTTTAGTGCGGGGATCGAAGCGATCGACGCTGAGGCGAGGCTAAGATTCAACGGACCGTTCGCCGCATTAACCCCCGCTCAGCAAACTCTGACACTTCAGGCAATCGAGTCCGGCGATGTTGCATCTGCCTGGGTCATACCACCGCAACGTTTTTTCGACATGCTCGTCAATACCACGGCTGAAGGTTATTACAGCGATCCGCAACAAGGTGGAAATCGCGGATCAGTCTCGTGGATTATGACCGGCTTCGAAGAACGCGCTGAATCATGAACGACTACGACGCAATAATTGTCGGCAGCGGCGCCGCGGGTGGAATCGTTGCCTGTGTTATGGCTGAGGCCGGCCACCGTGTGCTGCTGCTGGAAAGAGGATCCGCATTAAGTTTCAACGACGTCGGTCGTGACCATCTTCGCAACCAACGCCTTTCGATCTATGGGCACAATGCTGGACCCGAAATAACCGGGAACCCTCGCGTGTTTGTGGATCCTCACGGAAGCTCGCGCGTCGTTAGTCCGCATGAACTCGATTATCACAACAACGCAGCATGTGTCGGCGGGGGCACACGAGTTTATGGCGCGCAAGCCTGGAGGTTTCACCCGGATGATTTTCGCATGGCTACGAAGTACGGAGTTCCCAACGGCAGTTCCCTTAGCGATTGGCCAATCACGTACGAAACACTCGAGCCATTTTATGAACGCGCCGAATGGGAGTTAGGCGCCGCGGGCGACGGAAGCGCGATAAGCAATCAAATACCGCGGAAGAGAAATTATCCGATGCCTGCTGTAGCACCGAGTCCACAAACTGCAGCACTCGTGAAAGGCGCCGCGCAACTAGGTTGGGTAACCACTCCGGTTCCATTACTCATCAACACTGAGGAATACCAGGGACGTGCTGCATGCGTCCAATGTAAGTATTGCGTAGGTTTCGCATGTCCAAGCGATGCGAAAAACGGAACCCAGAATACCGTCATACCTCGCGCGCTGGCGACCGGTAACTGCGAATTGAAAACCAACACAATCGTTGAACGGATCGATGTGGATGAACGCGGCAGCATTAACGGAGTGTCATATCTCATTGATGCTTCCGGCACGTCGCAACGTTATACCGCACGCTCGAGAGTTGTGATCGTGTCTGCCGGAGCGATTGAATCGGCGCGTCTACTTTTGAACTCACGCTCCTCTTTTCATCCGCATGGCCTCGGTAATGAGTACGACATGGTCGGGCGCAACTTGCAGGGTCATCTGTACCAACGCGCCTACGGTCTATCGCCTACAAAAGTATTCAATGGCGTCGGCCCAGGTGTAACAATCGCGACAACTCAGTTCAATCACGATAATGCTGGAATCATTGGCGGTGGCATGCTCGCTGACGACTTCATCAAACCTCCAATTGATTTCTGGTACGACTCTTTGCCGCCGGATCTGCCGCGCTGGGGTGTTGCCAACAAGCAATTCCTGCGCGACAACTTCACCCGAGTCATGCACGTTCGAGGGCCTGTTCAGGATATTCCTAAGGCTGAAGGTCGAGTAACTGTGGATAGCGACGTTCGCGACAAGTGGGGTATTCCCGTCGCGAGGCTTAGTGGCACAACGCATCCGGCCACAGTTGCCGCTGCTGAGTTCATGCGCGAGCGCGGTGAGGAGTGGCTACGCGCCAGCGGCTGCGAAAGAGTTTGGAGCGCACAACCGGGGTTGATACTCAGCGGCAGACAACATCAGGCCGGCACGTGTCGAATGGGAAAGGATCCAAAGACGTCAGTGACTGATGAATGGGGACGAGCGCATGCACATAACAATCTGTTTGTGGTGGACGGATCTCTTCATGTGACAAACGGCGGTTTCAATCCGGTGCTTACCATCATGGCCCTCGCATTTCGTTCTGCAGATCATATTGCTCGAATACTTCGATAGAGTTTACTTACATGCATAAATTGAACATTGCGATGATTGGTTATGGTTTTATGGGACGTGCGCACAGTAACGCATGGCGACAGGTGCGCAGCTTCTTCGACGTTCCGTATGAGCCCGTGCTGAAGGTGATCTGTGGCCGCACCGAGAGCGAAGTCAAGAAAGTAGCAGCTCGTTTTTGCTGGGAGAGTTCCTCAACCAACTGGCAGGATGTCGTAACGCGCGAGGACGTCGACGTCGTTGATATTTGTTCCCCCGGTTATACGCATGCGCCTATAGCAATCGCGGCCGCACAAGCCGGGAAGATTCTTTTCTGTGAGAAGCCTCTGGCAAATACCCTCTCTGAAACTGAGCAGATGCTCGATGCGGCACAGAAGAACGGCTGCGTGCATATGATCTGTCATAACTACAGACGCGCGCCAGCGGTTTCACTCGCTCGTCAGCTAATCGAGGCTGGCGAAATTGGCAACATCTATCACTACCGCGCAACTTACCTGCAGGAGTGGCTGCGTAATCCCGAGTTTCCGACTCGTTGGCGCCTTGATAAATCACAGGCCGGATCGGGAGCGCTGGGCGATCTCTTTTCACACTCGACGGATCTCGCCCGATATTTGGTAGGAGAAATCTCTGAGGTCAGCGCGCTGCTTCATACGTTTGTTGATGACCGTCCCGTACTCAACAGCAGCGAACGGGCTCACGTGGATGTTGATGATGCAGCTTTGTCACTGGTGAAATTCGAACACGGCGCGATTGGGACGATCGAGGCCACGCGATACGCGACCGGCCGGAAGAACTTCAATAGATTTGAGATCAACGGGAGTAAGGGAAGTTTGGCGTTCAATCTGGAGCGGATGAACGAACTGGAATTCTATTCAGATCAAGGACCAAATAGCGGCTTCAAAACAATTCAAGCGACGGAGAAACAACATCCGTTTCTAAGTGGCTGGTGGCCGCCCGGTCACATCCTTGGCTACGAACATACGTTTACACATACCGTATTGGAAATGCTCCAGGCTCTTGCCGAAAAAAGATTGCCCACTCCGAACTTCGAGGACGGTGTGAAAAACCAGCGAGTGCTTGATGCTGTTGAAAGATCAGCATCATCGCGAAGGTGGGAGCTGGTCACTCGTTAACTTCTCTGTGCAACAGAGAAATCGATCCAGTATGAACATAGAAGTCTTCGATTCTAAGGTAGCTCTGGGCCAAAGCGGCGGCCAACGGACAAACTTTGAAAATCCGATTCACGATTCAGACTCAGTATTTCTCGCCGAATGGCAATGTCGCATGGGAGGCGGCTACATTGGAGCGGGCGTTTTGAAGAAAAGACAGCATGAAGCGTATCCCTCTGGTGAGGAGATGAAAATGAACATGTGGAGGAGAATTGAGTTATTCTGCGGCATCGGTTGTGGTGTATTCGGACCCCTCCCGTTCTTTTTGAGGCACGGTGCGTATGCGTTTGAACTCTTTAGATCGTCGAGTGGGAATCTCGCGGACGCTCTGCTGTTGTTTTTCCTCCCGGGATTGCTAGTTGCTGTGGGTCTTATTTTCACGCCGTGAGAACGAGAACCTTCGGCCTCATACTTCTGTCGATTGGTGGGATTTTCCAACATTGATGATGTTGGTTCATTTCTTCTCAGGAGCAGTATTCTATTTATTTGGAGTACCTGGAGGACTCGCGATTCTACTGCAAGGCTTACTAGCATTAATAGCTATGATCTCAGTGATTGTCGGAAGAGTTCCGGCCACTCAGCAACGTAGCTATGGAAAATGCTGAAACAGCGTTCTGACATAATGCAGGTGCCTTTGATTTTCCTGGTTAAGCCTGGTGTTTTCAGGCTTGATATGCGGCGCACCACGCGCGCGGCGTGTGCTGCTGAAGCGCGGAGGCGACCTGAGTGGCGGCATCGAGCACTTCAGATGTCTTTATTCGCGCGCCCGACATGTAGGTTCGTAAGGTGCGGCCCTCGATGTATTCGGTGGCGATAAAGTAAGTAGCCGTCGCCATCGCGAATATATCAAAACCCCTAATGTATCCATCGGAATTCCAGTATGATCTGACCGACCAGGTTGAGATAACCGTGCGATGAACCAAGCACCTGACGATGCTTGTCGCATGAAAATCGCGGGCTGCGGAAGGTAGGCGTCTGCCGGTAATGCGTCAAAATTGAACTTGTCTCTCGCTTCAGCGGTGGTAAAACAGTTATGCAACATTTGAACCATAGAAGGAAAATGACCCATTCGTATTTCATCGAATCCAGAGGGAATTAACACATGAGGAAAGCGGCTGACATAGGAAGGAAATTTGCCCGTACCTATCACCGCACGCAACTCGCTGTCATGGCGTCTTTTTCTTGACACGTCTAAAGCAAACTCTTTTCGAGAATGAATGTCTGACTCGTATATAGGATGAAAACACAGTGAGGTAATCGTGTCGTGAATTAGAAGTCAACATCTGATGAACCTATTTCGTGAGGTTCACAGCCGAGGGGTTCACCCCAT
>Ga0126314_10001479_pt1 | contig 11335 bp, 11 predicted proteins | sample Plot105B_FD_92535 | JGI IMG/M metagenome (GOLD analysis project Ga0126314, IMG submission 92535) | Serpentine soil microbial communities from UC McLaughlin Reserve, CA, USA - Plot105B | ecosystem: Environmental > Terrestrial > Soil > Grasslands | place: USA: UC McLaughlin Reserve, Lake County... | reverse complement strand
TCGAGCACCTCGCGACCGCCGCGCAGCCCCGGCACCTCGAACAGCGCGTTCGGCAAGCCAGCTGTGCGGACGCGCGCCTCGAGCCCGACGAGGTCACGGCGCATCAGTGACCCCATCAGGGCATCGGCGTCGTCCCGCTCGAGCTCGAACGCAGCCAGCAGCGAGCGGTAGAGCGCGCCGTCGCCCAGGCCGATCGTGTGGCGGCGCAGCCCGCACGACGACAGCCCCTCGAGCGCAAGGCTCACGATCTCGGCGTCGCCCTCCACGCCGGGCACGCCGATCAGCTCGGCGCCGACTTGGAGAAACTCGGTGAGCTGACCGCTGCCGCGCGTGACCGACCGGTACGCCTGGCCGCTGTAGCAAAGCCGCAGCGGGCCGTCGTGGTCGGCAAAGCGCGTGCCGACGAGCCGGGCGATCGGGATCGTCATGTCCGACCGCAGCACCAGCAAGTTCCCGTGCTGGTCGAACAGCCGCCAGCCTGCTCCGGCCGAGCCCGCGTCGCCCTGGCGCAGGACGTCCTCGTACTCGACCGTCGGCGTGCGCACCTCGCCGTAGCCCGCCTGCTGGATCCAGCCGCGTAGGCCGTCCATCAGCGCACGCAGCTCGCTCATCTCGTCGGGCAGGACGTCGCGGGTCCCCGGGGGGATGGGGAAGCTCATCGGGATCGCCCGTGCAGGCTAAGCCGCGACGCGTTCGGCGCCCCGCCGTTCGATGCGCGCGCCGAGCAGCCGCAGCCGCTCGTCGATCCGTTCGTAGCCACGGTCGATCTGACGGATGTTGCCGATCTCCGTGCGGCCGTCGGCGCACAGCGCCGCGATGAGCATGGCCATGCCGGCGCGAATGTCGGGGCTCTCGACGCGCTCGCCGTGAAGACGGCTCGGTCCCGATACGACCGCGCGGTGCGGATCGCACAGGATGACGCGAGCGCCCATGGTGACGAGCTTGTCCACGAAGAACAGGCGGTTCTCGAACATCTTCTCGAAGATCAGGATCATGCCGTCCGCCTGGGTCGCGAGCGCGAGCGCGATGCTGGTCAAGTCGGCGGGGAAGGCGGGCCAGGGACCGTCCTCGATCTTCGAGACGTGCTCGCCCTCGTCATCGCGCACGCGCAGGTCCTGGCCGCCGGGAACGATCACGTCGGAGCCGTCGTACTCCAGGCGCACGCCCAGCCGCGCGAAGGCGACCTCGGTCGCACGCAGGTCGTCGCGCACGCAGTCCTTGATGCGGATCTCACCGTGCGTGGCCGCGGCCAGGGCAATGAAGCTGCCGATCTCGATGTGGTCTGGACCAACCGCGAAATCCGCGCCGCCGAGCTGCTCGGACCCGTGCACGATCAGCTGGTTGGTGCCGATGCCCTCGATCCGCGCGCCCATCTGCAGCAGCATCCGCGACAGGTCCTGCACGTGCGGCTCGGAGGCGGCGTTGTGGATGACCGTCGAGCCCGGTGTCAGCACCGCGGCCATCAGCGCGTTCTCCGTGCCCATGACGGACGGCTCGTCCATGAAGAAGTCGCAGGCGCGCAGGCCGTCGCCGGCCTCGATGCGGTAGACGTGGTTGGACGCGACCGTCGCGCCGAGCGCGCGGAACGCGTCCAGGTGCGGGTCGAGGCGGCGCCGGCCAATCACGTCGCCGCCGGGCGGCGGGATCTCGGCACGGCCGAAGCGCCCCAGCAGCGGGCCGGCGATCAGGAACGAGGCCCTCATCCGCTCGGTCTTCGCGATCGGGATCTCCACCGACGGATCTACATTCGCCGCACAGAGCGCCACGACGTTGTCGTCGCGCCACTCGATCTCGACCCCCAGGTGATCGAGCAGGTCGAGCATCGCCTCGACGTCGCGGATGCGAGGAATGTTGCGCACGACGACCTCATCCTCGGTCAGGAGCGAAGCTGCCAGCACCGGCAGCGCGGCGTTCTTGTTGCCCGCCGGGGCTACCGTGCCTGAGAGCGGATACCCGCCTTCGATGAGGAACTTGTCCATGGGTCGGGCCAGCGTATCGAAGGGTTGCCATCCTCTTGGCGTGCGCCGAGCTGCGCTGGCACTGCTGTTGTTCGCCGTCTGCCTCGCAGTCCCTGGCGCTGCAACGGCTGCCCCGTGGTCGTTCATCGTCGCCCCGACCGAGCAGCTGGGCGTGCCCGGTTATCCGGCGGGCACGGAGATCACGCCGGAGGGCTACCTCTACGCGGGGTCGGCCGAGATCGTGTTCCGCTTCGGGCCGCGGCTGCGGCCCTGGAACGTGCCGATCCGCAGCCTCGCGGAGGGTCGTTACCCGATCATCAGCTCGCACGCGAGCGTCGGCCGCGTGACCTATGGACTGACGACCTTCGCGGCCGCGGTCGGCGGCCAGCCGGTGAACTTCGTCCGCGTGCGGATCACAAACCGCGGCCGCTCAGCCGCACGCATCGGCTGGGAGATCGGCACCCGCTACACCGGCGGCGAGCCGAAGGCAGGTGGTGGCAGGCGCTTCCGCTTTGCACGACCCGCCACGCCGCTGCGCAGCGGTCTCTACTACCAGCCGGGCTACGCCTTCAACCCGCGCTCGGTTCAGCGCTTCGCCGGTGGCGCGTTCCTTCGCGACGGCCGCGCGGTCTACATCACGCATGGCAGGCCCGCCGGCCTCCGCTCGCGCACCGTGCGCGGGCCGCGCCATGCGGGGCCGACCTCGCTGGTCGGGCGCACGCGCTATCGCGGCCGGCTGCAGCCTGGCCACAGCGTGGTGCTGGACTTCACCGCGCCGACGATCCCGGCCGATCGGGCATCGAAGGCATACGGCGCTATCGCGGCGGCCGGTTACGGCAACTCCCGGGCGCGGGTGCTAGGTACTTGGCGCCGTCTGCTCGGCCCCGCGATGGACCTGCACCTGCCCGAAGACAAGGTGGTGGACACCTTCTACGCCAGCCTGATGAACCTGCTGATGTCGCGCTACCAGCAGGAGGGCTACTGGATCCAGACGGTCAACCAGCTCCAGTACCACGCCTTCTGGCTGCGCGACGCGGCCATGATCAGCTCGTCGTTCGACCTCGTCGGCTTGCACGACGTGGCCGCCCAGGACCTGCGGTTCTTCGGGACCTGGCAGCAGCCGGACGGCCTGTTCATCTCGCGTCCGGGCCAGTACGACGGCTTCGGCCAGGCGCTCTGGGCCTTCGGCGAGCACCTCCGGCGCACCGGTGACATCGGCTTCGCGCAGCGCGTGCTGCCGGCCGTCGGCCGCGCGATGAACTGGCTCGAGAAGGCCCGCGCTGCAGATCCGCTCGGCCTGATTCCGCCTTCCGATCCCCACGACAACGAGCAGATCGCGGGGCACCTGGTGGGCGACAACCTCTGGGGTGTTGCCGGCGCTCGCGCCGCCGCGTCGATCGCCCGCGCCGCCGGCGAGCCGCAGTCGGCCGACCGCTGGGCCGCCGAGGCCGCGGCCTACCAGGCGACCCTCGACGCGCAGATCCGCCAGGCCACGAGGAGCACGGGCGGCTGGATCCCCGCCGCGGTCGACCAAAAGGGCGGTCAGGACTGGGGCAACCTCTGGCCGGTCTGGCCGACCGCCGTCTACTCCGCCTTCGACGACATGGTCGGGCGCACCATGCGCCACGCACGGGCACGCTTCGCGGAGGGGATCGCGACCTACCTCGACGGCCGCCTGCTGCACGACTACCTGGGCTTCCGCGTCTTCGAGACCGACCTCGCAGCCGGCAGCCAGCAACGCGCCGTCGAGGGGCTCTACGCCGAGCTCGCGCATTCCACCGCGACTCACGGCGGGTTCGAGACCGGTGTGCGCGTGTACGGCTCGCGGGCGGTCGACGACAACATGACGCCGCACGGCTGGTTCGGCGCCGAGTACGTGTCGCTCCTGCGCAACATGCTCGTGCGCGAGCGCCCGGACGGGATCGCGCTCATGTCCGCGCTGTCGCCGGCATGGCTCGAACCGGGCGAGGCGGTGTCGGTCCACGATGCGCCGACCACCTACGGACCAGTGTCGTTCACGCTGCGTCCCAACGACGACGGCGCCCGGCTCGAGTGGCACGCCGATGTGCCGGACGACACCCCGATCCATTGGCCGCTGCCGAACTTCGCCACGGACGTCAAGGCGGACAACCTCGAGAAGGACGGCCGCACGATCCTGCTCCCCGGCCGCACCGGCACCCTGACTCTGCGCTGGAAGCTCGACCGCTCGTCAGCCTCCTACGCACGCGAGGTGCAGCAGCTTCGGGCTGCCTACCGGCGCCGCGCTCGTTAGGGTCGGAACCATGAACGAAGTCGATCGGGACGAGGCTTGGCGCCTCTTCTGCGAGTGGACCGAGTCGGAGTCGCTGCGCAAGCACGTGCTCGGCGTCGAGGCCTGCATGGTGGCCTACGTGCCGGAATACGGGGGCGACGAGGAGCTTTGGGCGGCGACCGGGATCCTCCACGACCTCGACTACGAGAAGCACCCGGACATGGACGCGGACGACGGTCATCCGCGGACGGCATTGAAGGTGCTGCGAGAGAAGGGCTATCCCGAGGAGCTGATCGACGCCGTCGCCGGCCACGCCGAGTTCCTCAACCACCCGCGGACAACGCCGCTGGCGAAGACCTTGTTCGCGGTCGACGAGCTGTCGGGGTTCGTGGCGGCGTGCGCCCTGGTGCGGCCGACCGGAATCGTCGGCCTGACGCCGAAGTCGGTGAAGAAGAAGTTGAAGCAGCCGAGCTTTGCGGCGGCCGTCGACCGCGAGCAGATGCGACGGGCGGCCGACGAGCTCGAAGTCGACTTCGACCAGCACTTGCAGCGCGTGATCGATGCAATGGAGGCGCGCAAGGACGAGCTGGGCCTTGGCCCTCGTGAAGGTGCTCCGGCTTAACCGGTCGCGCCAAGAAGGGCGGCTGCGTCCATGACCTGCTCAGCTGGCGGCGGTGTCGTGTCGACGGGCACACCGAAGCGCGTGAACTCGATTGTCATGTCCATGCCTACGCCGTTCGCCGAGTACTGGAACTGCTCGCGGCGGACGCGCCCGACGCGGTCGATCCACACGTCAATCGGGAACGCACTCAGGCCGCTCTCGTCAACCAGCCGCTTGAGCGCCCCAGCACTGGCGCTATCAGGGATTCGGTCGGCAGCCTTCTTCAGGTCGATCTCGGCGCGGTAGTGGCTGGTCGCAATTCCCCGGATGTTCTCTGGCCCGATCAGGTGCGACCTTCCCACGCCCTTGAGCGCGTTCAGCATGTCGGCGGGGTTGTTTTGATTCGCCCGCGTCAGCTGCGCCAAGTCGACACCCGCTGACTTTCCGAGCGTCTGCAGATCGATCTTCATCCACGACTTTCCGCCGGGGATTCGCTGCGTCAACTGGGCTGGGAACTTGAGATAGAAGGCATTCCCGTCGAAGAGCTCGTCCATCTGCACCGAGCCGTATCCCGGCATCGGGAACGACATGGACATCCGCATGCGTGCGGCCCGCATGTCCACGCTTCCGCTGCCGCTGATCGGAACGCTTTGGCCCGCCTCGGTCACCGAGCCGGCCAGGCCGAACTTAGCGCTGCCAGCCGCAGCCGTGACGTCGGCGGCCTGAGCGACCGGGTCGATCGCCGTGCCATCGCTCGGAGCCAGGAGCGCGACGACCACGCCCACGATTGCAATGGCGCCCGCAAGCGGGCCGAGGGTGCGCCAGGTCATGGAGACGAAGGTACGTCTCCAGCGGGACTGTCGCCAGCGGGCCGCGCCGCCTAGCCCACTCGGCCCGGGCCCCCGCAACCACTCTGCTCAGCCCAGTCCGGCTGGCCCCCAGCGACCCCCGCGTTTGGCCCACTCCGCCAGGTGGTCGGCGGAGCAGAAGGCATCCGGGATGCGATGCTCGCCGCGATGGCGGACGATCAGCACGTAGTCGTCGGCCAACCTCTCGCCGCAGTGCGCGCATTTCGTCAACGCGCTCTCGATCCCGCCTGGCTCCCGCAGCGTCCCGGGCTCCCAGCGGGCGCCCCGGATCGCCCACGGGACGACGTGCTCGAGCCGGCAGAAGCCCGCGATCCGCTCGCCCGCGGGCTCGGCGGCGCGCCAGCCGTCGCCCGGCTCGAGGTCGATCCCACACCAGCTGCAGCGCTCGTCGCTCACTAGCATCACGCTACGTGGCGGACCTGCGGATTGTCGTGCTCCAGGGAGACGAGACCGGGCAGGAGTTGCTGGAGCAGGCGCTGCGGGTGCTCGACCCGAGCGTGACCGAGGTCGACCTCCAGCTCGAGCACTATGACCTGTCGCTTGAGAACCGGCGCAAGACCAGCAACGAGGTCGTCACCGAAGCGGCCGCGGCCATCCGCGAGACCGGGGTGTCGATCAAGGCGGCCACGATCACACCTGAGGGCGCCGATGACGTCGGTTCTCCGAACCGGATCCTGCGCGAGGAGATCGACGGGAAGGTCATCATCCGCACGGGCCGACGGATCCCCGGTGTGGCGCCGATCGGGGGCATCCACTATCCGATCTCCGTCTGCCGAATGGCTGTCGGCGATGCCTACGGCGCGAAGCAATGGCGCGAGAACGAGGACGGCGACGAGGTCGCCTATCGCACCGAACGCATCACCCGCTCAACCTGCCGCGCGGTCGCCGAGTACAGCTTCCGAACGGCCAAGAAGATTCATGGCCGCGTTTACGGCGGCCCCAAGTGGACGGTCTCGCCGGTCTACGAGGGGATGCTCAAAGAGGAGCTCGACACCGCCTCCGAGCGTTACTCGGACGTGCCGTATCAACCGGTCCTGATCGATGCAACCTACGCCGGGCTCGTCTCGGGGGCGGCCGACGCGCCGATGGTGATCCCCGCCCTCAACCGCGACGGCGACTGCCTCTCCGATCTGGTGCTGCCGCTGTTCGGCTCGATCGCGGGCGCCGAATCGGTGCTGCTCGCCTTCGACGAGAAGTACGAGCTGAAGGCGATGATGAGCGAGGCCCCGCACGGAACGGCGCCGGCGCTGCTGGGCAAGAACATCGCGAACCCGATGGCGATGATCATGGCCGCGGCGGCGACGATGCACTACGCCGGCGAGCTCGGCCACCCCGGCGCCCACGTCGCGTCGCGGGGGATCTACGAGGCCGTGCTGGAGACGTGCGCCACGGGTGTCAAGACGCCTGACCTCGGCGGCTCAGCGACGATGTCCGAGTTCACCGACGCGGTCGTGTCGCGGGTGCGCACGAAGGTCGAGATCTGGTCGTCGCTCGGCTCGACTGTCTAGAGCCCGGAGACGCCCAGTGCGGACGATCCGGCGCCGACCGCCTGGAGTCGTTCGCCCGGCGCGGACGATCCCGCGCGGCGCGCCGGGAGTCGTTCGCCGCCGCGGACGATCCGGTGCGGCGCGCCGGGAGTCGTTCGCCGCCGCGGACGATCCGGCGCCGCGCGCGTGGAGCGGTCGCCGCCGCGGACGATCCCGCGCGGCGCGGCTGGAGTCGTTCGCCGCTTGCAACGGATCTTGCAAACCCGCGTCGCTTCCGTCCGCCCGCCACCGTAGCTTCGCGAACGCATGTTCGAAACGATGACAGACCGCATCGCGGGGACCGTCCTCATGGGCCTCGACGTTGCCGTCGAGTTCGCCACCCTCGGCGAGTTCCGGCTCGTGGAGGCAGATGTCTCCCCCACTCCTGACCTCTTCCAAGCGGCGCCCCTTGTGCGCCGCCCGGCGCGTCTCGCCACCATCACGCCCGATCGTCAGCTGTTGCCACCGGCATCGACGGCCATCGCGCGTGCGGCAGCCGAGTCCGCCGCACGCGTGGCGCAGCGTCGCAAGCCTGCCCGTCCGCCGCTGCGGCCTGGCGCGAAGTCCGTAATCCCGAGCGCCCCGCGCCGCCGGACCGCCGGGCCCGCACGTCCCACGACCCCGCCGTGGGCGGGGACGTCGGCCCACGCTTCTGCGGCGAAGCCACGCAAGCGCGGCGGCGCCGTCGAGGCTGGCACGCAGCTCTGCCTGTTCAGTCGCTGATAACGGCCCCCGGGCCTCGCATCCTCTGAGCGGCCACGCTGCTCTGCCTGTTCAGCCGCTGATAACCGGCCCCTGGCCTCGCATCCTCTGAGGAGGCATGCTGCTCTGCCTGTTCAGCCGCTGATAACCGGCCCCTGGCTCGCATCTCTGAGCGGGCACGCATTGAAGGCTATTTCGCTGACGCTCGGGAAGACGAGGAATGGCTGCCCCCTGCGACATCCGACTCCAGCGGCCAGGCCGCAATTCCCGCGGCTTCGAGCGCCGACGCCTCGTCCACGAAGGTCCGGTAGCGGGTTATCAGGCTGTCGGCGATCTCCGCCACGAACCACACCATGCGGTCGACCCTCATGCCGTCGCGGGCAAGACCCCGCTGCGTGGTCTTCACGAGGACGCGCGCGTCGTCGACGGCTGCGATCCGCACGGTCGCAAATTCAAATGTCTCCCAGGACGCCAGCCACGTATCGAAGAAGCGGGAGTACTCGTCGTGACCGTGGATCTCGAGCGGCTGGTCGGGGATCTGGCCTGAGAGGATGAACTCGAAGTCGGGGCTGAAGCAGGCAAGCAGGCCTTCCTTGTCGCGCCTCTCCCAGGCGTCGATAGCGGCCAGAACGAGAGCCGTGTTGTCGTCGCCCACGCTGCGAATCGTACGGTCGGCGCGCTAGCGCGCGTGCGCCAGGAGGATGTCTGCGACGGCGTCCGGTGCCTCGACCATTGCGAAATGGCCGGTTTCGACTTCGATCGGGTCGACGCCGATGTACTCATGTGCGACCCAGCGCGACCACGCCGGGTCGAAGAACTCGTCGTAGGTCGCGTAGATGAAGGTGGTCGGGGCCCGGGTCTGCGAGCTCAGCGGATACGAATCGCTTGGCGACGCGCCCGGCCGCAACCGCTCTGCCAGCGGGCGCGCCTTCTCCACTGGCAGACGTGGGTACCTCGCAGCAATCGCCGCCTCTGGCTGCCAGACGCTCGTCCCGTCGGCGCGATTCAGCGGAAACGTGAACCCTTGGCGGCCTGACGCGACTGGCGCAGCGGTCGTGGCAAAACGGCCCCACCGCCGGTGGGCACAGGTACACGAGCGACGACCCGCTCACTACGTCCGCGACGAGAGGCGCATATCCCGCCGCCAGCGAGTGACCAATCACGACGACCGCGTCAGCCGCGCCGATAACGCCATCGACGGCGGGCTGCGCGCGCTCCGCGTAGGTCGTCTCCGGATCGTCGTAGGGCAGGTCGGGCGCTACGACCGGATGCCCACCAGCTCGCAGCCTCTCAGCGAGCGCATCCCAACACGAGCCGTCGTGCCACTTCCCGTGAAGGAGACAGAAGACCATGATCCGGCCGGACCCTAATCTGGTTGGCTGCCCGGCGGCGACGGCCGGCAGCGTCGGCGGCCGACCAAGCGAGGCGGGCGCTGATCGCGGTTAGCTCGCGCGCGTGTCGGCGCTCGCGCGCGTGTCGGCGCTCGCGCGATCGACGAGTCCACGCGCGACCAGCTCGTCCCGAAACCAAGCCGTCGGCTCCGGGCGCTTCCCCTCCGTCGATCCGTCGAGCTCGATGAAGCGCAAGAACAGCTCAGGGTCGTGAATGCGCTTGATCATGCGCTGAAAACTGGGCTCGTCGAGCTTCCCACGGCGCTTCATCTTGCGCCAGAGCGCATACGGCCGGTCGTGGAACTCGATCGCCGACAGCAGACGTTCGTCGTTGGTGAAGCGCTCGGCGAAGCGGCGGGCCCGCATCGCGTGGTGGTTCTCGCCTACACGCGGCAGACGCTCACGGACCTGGTACTTGAACGCGTCGTGGACGATCGCCATGAAGCGCAGCAGCTCACGCCGCTCGCCGTTCTCCTCGCTGCCGTCGAGCGTCTCGAGCAGATGGCCGACGTGCGTGCCGACGGCGCCCTCCGGATGCCCGGCGCGTGGCTGCCCCCATGCGAGGCCCTCGAGCAGCTCCGGCTCGGCGACTAGACGGCGCTCGAGGTCCGTCTCCGGCTCGAATCCCGGGATCAGCTCCCGCGCATCCATGCCTTGACGCTACTCGCGCCCGCGGCTCAAGTGACCTTTTCGGCCACCCAACTGTCACCCTGCCTGGTCACGGACACGTGAACGACTTCGGCATCGCCGACGGCAGCCATCTCTGCATGATCCTCGTCGGTCCCGGGCCGGTCGTCGACTAGCACGAGGTGGAGCTTGTCGTAGCGAAAGTCAGGCCGTTCGCGCTCCAGTGCGACACGCGCAGCTTCCTCGAGCAGGATCGGGTCCCAGCCGCGGTCCGCCGCACGAGCAGCCTCGAGCGCACGGTCAGCAGCCGCGATCCGAGCATCCAACTCTCCCTCGGTCTGCTCAGCCCGACGACGAGCGCCGATCAGGCCCCCGACGAAAAACAGAACGAGCAGCACCAGAAGGACGATCACGATGATCGCGACAGGCGACATGGCGCCGAGTATGGCGACTGACGCCGACCGAGTGGTCACTTGTGAGTGCGATCGGCCGGTTAAGTGCCCACTCGATGCTCCGTATGCTCGCCGCGCAGCCGGATTGCGGTAACGAACGTGCACCGAAGCGGCGTCCGCGGGCAGACTGCCGCCGAGCGGTTGCGCCGCGCCGGCGCTACGACGGCGCCGTGTGGGGGCGGCACCGCCGCGCCGGCGCTAGGACCGCCCCGTGCGGGCTAACCCGCCGCGCCGGCGCGAGGACCGCGCCGTCGGGGCCGACCCGCCGCGCTGGCGCTACGCCGCGCCGTGCGGGGCTAACCCCGCTGCGCCCGGGGGGTACGACCGCGCCGTGCGGACTAGCCGCCGCGCCGGCGCCACGCCGCGCCGTGCCGTGCCGGCTAACCGCCTCGCCACGAGACCGCGTCACTTAAAACGGGGCCGCTCCGCCAACACGCCGTAACGACGAAGACCGCCCCAAGACCGGGCGTCGCACAAGAGCGCGGCCGCTTCGAAAACACGCCCGCCAACGACGAAGGGCCGCCCTCTCGGACGGCCATTTCGTACTAATTAAACGGCGGCGACCTACTCTCCCAGGCCCTTGCGAGCCAAGTACCATCGGCGCTGAAAGGCTTAACTTCTCTGTTCGGAATGGGAAGAGGTGTTTCCCTCTCGCAATAGCCACCGAAAGCTTGCGAGACCGGCCTCTTCCGGGCCTTCAAAACCGCACAGCTGAGCCTAAATCTCCCCCCGAGGCCACGACGAACGTGGTCTCCGGAGGAGACAAGAATTGGGTAAGAATATCCGTCAAGCCCTCGAGCAATTAGTACCGGTCGGCTGAACACATTACTGTGTGTACACCGCCGGCCTATCAACCTGGTGGTCTTCCAGGGCTCTTACTCTCTCAAGGAGATGGGAGAACTCATCTCGAGGTGGGCTTCCCGCTTAGATGCTTTCAGCGGTTATCCCATCCGGACGT
>Ga0126314_10001478_pt1 | contig 11342 bp, 11 predicted proteins | sample Plot105B_FD_92535 | JGI IMG/M metagenome (GOLD analysis project Ga0126314, IMG submission 92535) | Serpentine soil microbial communities from UC McLaughlin Reserve, CA, USA - Plot105B | ecosystem: Environmental > Terrestrial > Soil > Grasslands | place: USA: UC McLaughlin Reserve, Lake County... | reverse complement strand
GTCCGATCCGGCGCTGCACGAGGCGATCCGCTTCACGCAGCTCTCGATCGGCGCCGTCCCGGGGCCGCTCGACTGCTTCCTCGTCCACCGCGGGCTTCGCACGCTGCACCTGCGGATGGCGGCGCACGCCGAGAACGCGGCCTCCGTCAGCGCGTTCCTGCGCGCGCAGCCTGGCGTGACCGACGTGCGCTGGCCCGGCCACTCCGGGATGGTCTGCTTCCGCCATCCCGAGGCGGTCCGGATCGTGAGCGCGACCAAGCTGTTCGCGCTGGCGGAGTCGCTCGGCGGCGTCGAGTCGCTGATCGAGGTTCCCCAGGCGATGACGCACCAGTCTGTCGAGGGATCGTCGGCCGCTGTGCCGCCCGACCTCGTGCGGGTCAGCTGCGGGATCGAGACCGCGTCCGACCTCGTCGCGGACCTCGGCCAGGCGCTCGCCGCCGTGACGCCGGCGGGCGTCAGCGGCGCTTGACGCGGAAGCGCACCGTGCGCGCGGAGGTCAAGCGCTCAAGGGATTCCGCGGCGCGCCGATCCGTCTGTAGTGCGCCGACTGCTGCTGCTCCCGATCGTCGTGCTGCTGATCGCGCCCGCGCCCGCCGGGGCGCGCGCCAATCCCGCCGACGCGCTCGCGCACCTGCCGATCGAGGCTTCGGTCTACGACCCGGCCACGCGCTGCTCCGCGCGGACGCGGCCCGGCATGGTGAAGCTCCAGCGCTGGCTGGAGGACAACGTCCGCGGCGTCTTCTGGGGCTCCTACCGGTGCGAGATGTGGGGTGAGCACGAGGCGTCGCTGCACGCCGAGAACCGCGCGATCGACTGGCACCTCGACGCGGCGCTGCGCGCCGACCGCCGCGCCGCCCGCGACCTCGTCGAGCTGCTGCTCGCCGCCGACGCGGCCGGCAGCGAGCAGGCGCTGGCGCGCCGCATGGGCGTCGAGGAGCTGATCTGGGACTGCGCGTACTGGGCCGCGGGAATGGCGGAGCTCAAGCCCTACGCTCCCTGCTACGCCAGGCGCGGCCGGCTTCGCAGCAACGTGAACAGGACGGTGGCACATCGCGATCACATCCACATCGGCATGACGAAGGCGGGCGCCGGCGCCCGCACCTCGTTCTGGCGCTTCCATACTGGTTGAGATGAGACGCGTGCTGCCGATCGTGGCCGTCGTCGCCTGCGCCGCGGCCGGCGCGGGCGCGCTCGCCGTGTCGGGCGAGCGCGAGACCGCCCCGGCGGCGGCCCGTCCCGAGCGCGAGACCGCCCCCGCCGGGGCCCCGCCCGACCGCATCGCCATCGACAAGGGGCGCGCGCAGACGGAGCTGCCGCCGCTGCCGCGCGATCACAAGGCCACCGTCGTCGAGCCGGTCGCCGGCGCGGCGGACCCGGGGACCGCGCCGGAGCCCCCGCAGGCGCCGCCGACCGCGGCGCCGAGGCCGGACCGCGCCGCCTCGGCCTCCGGCGACGTGCGGCTGTCGCGCCCGGCGACGGCCGGCGACGGGATCCGCGAGGCCACCGCGCTGCCGAACGGCATCGCGCTGCCGCCGCTCGAGGCGCCCGAGGCGGTGCGCGAGATGATCGAGGCAGGCAACGTGATCGCGCGCTCGCCGTATCTCTGGGGCGGGGGTCACGGCAAGTGGGTCGACAAGGGCTACGACTGCTCCGGGTCCGTCTCGTTCGTGCTCGCCGCCGCCGGCTACCTGGAGGCGCCGCTGGCGTCGGGCCCGCTGATGTCCTGGGGCGCGCCGGGACCGGGCCGGTGGGTCACGATCTACTCGCACCAGGGCCACGTCTTCATGGTGGTCGCGGGAATCCGCTTCGACACCTCCGGGGCGCGCGAGACCGGCTCGCGCTGGCAGAACGAGATGCGGTCCACGGCGGGCTTCGTCGCGCGCCATCCGCCCGGGCTCTGAATCACTTTCCAACTCTCGACGTCCGGTCTCGTTGCAACCGGTGTCCAACACGAGATCGACGAATCAAGGAGCACAATGCGCAGGCTGATGCTTGGCGCCGTCCTGGCGCTCGCCCTGCCCGCCGCCGCGCTGGCGCAGGGCGGCCCTTCCGCGACCTCCCTGGCCACCAAGGCCTGCAAGACGGAGAAGTCCGCGATGGGCACCAACACCTTCAAGAAGACCTACGCCGCGAAGAGCGCGGCCAGGGCGATGAAGGCCTGTCTTGCCAAGCAGGGCGTGGTGGCCGAGAAGCAGATCAGCAACGCCGCGCACGCGTGCAAGGCCGAGCGCGCCGCGATGGGCGATGTCGCGTTCGCGGGCAAGTACGCGGTCGAGGGCGTCAACCACAACGGCCGCAACGCCTACGGCAAGTGCGTCTCCTCGCACGCCAAGGCGGCGAGCGCGGAGGCGACCGAGGACCGCATCGCCGCGGCCGGGACGTGCAAGACGGAGTCCGCCGACAAGGCGGCGTTCGCCGCCGAGTTCGGCAGCGGCAAGAACGCGTTCGGCAAGTGCGTCTCCAAGACCGCCAAGGAGCTGGCGGCGGCCGAGCAGGGCTGACTTCGGGGGAGCCCCACCGGGGCCGTCGATCGGGGTGCCGCCGGGGAGGGCGGCGCCCCTTTCGTCGTTAAGGGGCGCTTGGGGTTCGTACCCCATCGCGCGCGCCGCGGCCGCGCCCGATGAATGGTTGCAGCGTGTTACACGCTCCTGAAAGGACTCCCCCGATGCGCCGCTTCCACGCAATCCACGATCTAGAGCCCGGCCCGCCGCCTGAGGTGCTGAATCAGATCGATCTGGCGTGGGAGCGGGCTCGGGAGCTCTTCGACTCCGACCTCGAGTTGCATTTCGAGGTCGACCCCGCGGCCGGCCACGTCTGGGCCGAGCTGCGGTGCTCCGACGGTTCACTGGTGGAGCGTCTCTCGGCAACCGAGGCGCTGGCGCTGGCGTGTGGTGACGCGGCGCGGCAACTGGCTCTGGCTGCCTGAGCTCAGGCGATAGATAGGCGGTCTCGTGCTCGACCGCCCCCCCGGCGGCAGGATGCGCGGCCGGCCCCGGGCAACGGGCCGGCCGCGCCGCCGCTGACAACCGGGCTTTACCGCGCGCGCGACGCGCCGATACGGTGCGCCCATGCGTCCCATTCCCGCCCCCCGCCTCGGCGACGCGCATGGCCTGCTGCGCGCGATCGCCGAGCGCGAGCGCCTCCGGCTCGACGAGTTCGTCACCGAGTTCACGCTCGAGGAGCTGTTCCCCCCGGGTCTCGAGAACGCGCTCGGGCGCACGCGCCAGTTCGTCTCGTTCGCGCGCGCCGCGGGGCTGGTCGAGGAGGATCGTGGGACGGTCTCGCTGACCGACATGGGCAAGCGCTACGTGCGCGCGGGCGACGCGAGCAAGCCGTTCGATATCTCGCCCGCGCAGGCCGAGTGGCTGCGCCGGTTGCTGCGCGAGCGCCACATGACCGACTCGATCTACCACGGGGCGGCGATCGGGCTCAGCCTGCTCGCCTCGAACCCACCCGACTTCAGGGCGGCGACGATCGACTTCGGGCGCGCGCTGAACGAGCTCGGCCGCGCCGGCTGGGACAACGAGAACACGTTCGAGTCCCAGGGCGAGCGCTACGCGGCGTTCCTGGCCGACCTCGAGCTGATCGACGAAGACCGGCGCCTCACGGCGACCGGGCAGCAGACGCGCGACGAGCTCACGCTGCCGATCCACATGTCGCTGAAGGACCTCGCGGGCAAGCTCAACCCCGGCGGGCCGGAGGGGGCGGTGCGCGACGGCGAGGCGGAGCTCGCCGCAGCGGTGCCGGGCGCATCGGCGGGCGCCGAGCCGGTGGGCGCCGAGGAGGACGAGTACGAGGACGTCGGCCCCGGCGCCGGCCCGTCGCCCGCCGCCGCGCCGGAGCCGGCGGCCGCGGACGCGCCGCCGCGCCCGCCCGACGACATCTGGGAGACCGCCCGCCCGGACGACCGCACGCAGGCCTACCGGGCGGTCGGCGCCGAGCCGCCGGCGCCGGCGCCGCCCGCAGCGCCGGCCGCCGTAGAGGCCGCGCCGGCTCCGCCGGCCGCGGAGCCGCCGCCCGCAGCGCCGCCCGCCGCGGAGCCGCCGCCCGCAGCGCCGCCGGCCGCAGATGCCGCGCCGGCGCCGCCCGCGGAGGCGCCGCCCGCGCCGCCCCTTCCCGCCGCCGCGATCCAGGCGGCCGCCGAGGCGGCCGGGCTGCGGCTGCCCGCCGGCGTCTACGCGGCCGCCGCCGCGGCGCTCGCCGGCGGCCACCTCGTGCTCGTCGGCCCGCCCGGCTGCGGCAAGACGACGCTGGCGCTCGCGATCGCCAAGGCCGCGGCGCAGGCCGGGCTCACGACCGGGGCGACGCTGGTGACCGCCGCCCACCGCTGGTCGGCACGCGACACGGTCGGCCGCCCGGGCGCCGACGAGTGGGATCGGGGCGTCGTCGTCGACGCCGCGGCGCGCGGGCGCTGGCTCGTGATCGACGAGCTCGACCGGGCGCGGCTGGACCGAGCGCTCGGCGAGCTGTCCTCGTTCCTGGCTGGCGTGCCGGTCGCCATGCCTGACGGCGAGTCCGCGCCGCCCCCCGGCTGGCGGATCGTCGCGACCGCCGCGGGCCCGCGCCTGGCCGGGTCGCCGGCGCTCGTGAGCCGCTTCGTCCACGTGCGCGTGCCGCCGCCCGCCGACGCCGACGTCGCCGCCGCGATCGACGCCGCGGCCGGCGGCGACCCGACCGCCGCGGCGGCGGTCAGGCGGCTGGTCGGCGCACGCGAGCTCGGCCCGGTCGGCATGGGCGCGTTCCTCGCCGCGGCGCGCTTCGCCGCCGCGCGCAACGCGTCCGCCCCGGCGGCCGAGCCGACGCTCGCGCGCGAGGCGCTGGACGCGCACATCGCGCCGCTGCTGGGCGGGCTCGACGAGGACGGCCGCGCGCGGCTGGTCGCGCTCGCCGGCCCCTGACGGCGGCGTGCTCGGCCGGCGCGGGCAGGGCAGTGCGGAGCGGGCGGCGCTCGCGCGCGCCGCCGCGCGGCTCGAGCGGCGCGCGCTGTACCCGGAGCCGCTGCGGCTCGACCGCGTGCGCATCCTGCATGTGCCGTGGCTGTTCCGGCTGCCCTGGTTCCGGCGCTTCGGCGGCTACAACATGGGCCACCTCATCCTCCTCAAGCGCCCGCTCGCCGAGGCCTCGGACGAGCTCGTCGCGCACGAGCTCTGCCACGTCTGGCAGGACCAGGACCACCGCTGGCGCATGTGGCTGTCCTACGTCGTCAGCGGGTATGCCCGGAACCCGCACGAGATCGAGGCGCGGCGGGCCGCGCGCCGTCCGTGAACTCGGCCGACAGCGAGCTCACCAGCATCCCCAGCCCGCTGCCGACGGGCTCGCCCTCCGCGACGCCCGCGAGCACCCGCTGCCGGTGATAGCCGGGCTCGCCGGCCAGGCCGGCGACGGCCGCCAGCTCCTCGTCGCAGCCGAGCGCGCGCGCGTGCGGCGCGCATGCCGCCAGCAGCTCGTCGAGCAGCTCGCGCGCCGGCCGGCGCCCGTCGTGCCCGGGGTCCAGGAGCTCCGCCTTCATGCCGTCGCGCGCCGCCAGGAAGCGGTTCTCGTCGAGCACCTCCGGCCGTGCCGAGAGCGCCTCGGCCGCGAAGCCCGCTGTCGCCTCCAGCCGCACGACGCACTGCACCAGCGCGGCCAGCGCGGCGTTGTCGCCGACGCGGGTCTGCGCGTCCATGACCCGGACCTCGATGGTCCCCAGCAGCGGCTGGAGCCGCACGTCCCACCAGAGGTAGGTCGGCTCGGGGAACGCGTCGCAGCGCAGCAGCGCGTCGACCGCCTCGACGTAGTCGGCGTAACGCGCGAACGCGCGCGGGATGCCGACGCGCGGGAACGTGCCGAAGATGGGAATCCTGGCGGCGGCCAGGCCGGTGTCGCGGCCCTGCCAGAACGGCGAGTTGGCGGCCAGCGCGAGCAGCAGCGGGACGTGGACGCGCAACCCGCGCAGCGCGCGCACCGCCGACTCGGCGTCCGGCACGGCGACGTGCACGTGCAGCGCGAACGTCGGCTCGCGCCGCGCCAGCTCGCGCATCGACTCGTGGATCGAGCGATAGCGCGCGCCCGGCGAGATCTCGATCTCGTCCCACTGCGCGAACGGATGCGTGCCGCACGCTGCGGCGCGCAGCTCGAGCCGTGCGAGCACGTCCGCGAGCCCGGCGCGCAGCGACGCCAGCTCGCCGACCGCGCCGGCGACCGTGCGGTGCGGACGGCTCGCCAGCTCGAGCGTGCACCCGTGCGTCTCGGGCGCGGCGCGGGCCGCGAGCACGGGCGGCAGCAGCGGGAGCACCTCGTCGACACGCGACGCCAGCGACCAGTGCAGCGGGTCGACCAGCATCACCTCCTCCTCGAGGCCCAGCGTCCACGGCGTCGCCGCGGCCTCCGCGTTCCACTCCGCCCAGCGCGGCGCCGTCACGGCAGCACCCAGGTGTCCTTGGCGCCGCCGTTCTGCGATGAGTTGACCACGAGCGCGCCTTCGTCGAGCGCCACGCGCGTCACGCCGCCCGGCAGCACCTCGGCCGCGTCGGGCGCCGACAGCAGCACGTACGGCCGCAGGTCGATGTGCCGCGGCTCCAGCCGTCCGTCGACGATCGTCGGATGCGTCGAGAGGACCACGACCCGCTGCGCCACGTACTCGTGCGGCGCCGCGCGCACGCGCTCGCGCAGCCGCTCGACGTCGGCCGGCTCGGCGTGTGGGCAGACGACTACGCCGGTCCCGCCGTAGGAGCCGCGGTCCTTGACGACGAGCTCGCCGAACACGTCGAGCGCGCGCTCGAGCGTCCGCGGCTCGCCGAGGTCGAACGTCTCGACCTGGGCCAGCAGCGGCTCCTCGCCGAGGTAGAAGCCGATCATGTCGCCGACGTAGGCGTGCACGAGCTTGTCGTCGCCGATCCCGGTCCCGTAGCAGTTCACCATCTTCAGGCCGCCGGCGCGCACGGCCGGGGCGAGCAGAGCGCCGAGCTCCGAGCCGACCTCGTCGGCGTCGGTGCGGCGGTAGACGCAGTCGACCGGCTCGCCGCCGTGCAGCACGCGCCCGCCGCGGAGCTCGAGCTGGTCCGGCACGGCGAGCGGGATCCCGAGCCGCTCCGCGATCCACTCGTGCTCCCAGTAAGCGGCGTTCGACGGTCCGTCGGTCAGCACGACGACTCGCCCGCCGCCGAACACGCGCCGCAGCGCGGCGGGGATGCCGTCCAGCGGCACGGGCGCGCACTCGACGTCGATCAGCTCCAGCATCGCCGCGCGCGCCGCGGCCCAGTATGCGATGCCACTGGGCGTGCGGACGTTGTCCTCGAGCACCAGCCACTCGCCGGCCGCGTCGCGGACCACGTCGAGTCCCGCGATGCCGATCCAGACGCCGTCGCGCGGGCGCACGCCCGCCATCGCCGGCTCGATCCCGTCCGCGCTGTCGAGCACCCGCTGCGGCAGCACGCCCGCGGCCACGATCCGGCGGTCGCCGTAGACGTCGGCGACGAACGCGTTGAGCGCCCGCACGCGCTGCGCCAGCCCGGCCGCCACGCGCTCCCAATCGGATGCCGCGATCACGCGCGGCACGGGGTCGACGTGCCAGCGATCGTCCCCGTCGACCGACTCGAAGCTGATCCCGAGCGCGTCGACCCGCGCGCACATGCCCGCCGCCAGCTCCGCGAGCTCGTTGGCCAGCACCGCATCCATGGCCGCGCGCGCCTCGGGTCGCACGCTCCCGTCCGGCGCCACTGCATCGTCGTACGTGGACGAGCGGTAGCCCTCGAGCACGCTCACGCCCTACCCGCTCGCGGTGGCGCGCAGACGCGCCACACTGGGTCGTGCAGTGAGCGCCGCCGAGCAGCTGCCCGCCGTCGTCGCGACGGTCGCCGACTTCGCCGATCGCACCGGCGCCGAGCGCGTCGTCGCGCTGCTGGACAGCGAGCCGCCGCTGATGGTGGAGCGGCTCGAGAACGGGACGCTGCACGTCACCGAGGGGGAGGCAACGCGGCCGGCCGAGCCCGACGCCGCTCCGCTGGCGCTCCCCGATCTCCGCGCGGTCCCGCCCAGCGCGCTCAGCGCGGACCCCGAGACGGGCGAGCTGGCGGCGCCGCTGGGCGCTCTCCAGCACATGGTCGAGTCGGTGATGGCGCTCGCGCGCGTGCTCGGCGGCCGCTCGGTGGCCACGGCGACGTTCGCGACGCGCGACCCTGGAACGCCGCTGACGATCGCGGCGCGCGAGGGCGAGCCGGTCGTGCTCGACATCGCCGCCCGCCACTTCCGGTTCCCCGGCTGAGCTCAGCGGCGCAGCGGCGTGAAGCGGACGACGTAGCCGCCCGCCGGAGCGACGCGCATGCTCAGCGTGCGCCGGGCGCCGACGCGGCGCAGCCTGCTGCGCAGGCCGCCACCGGGCGCGTCGTCGACGATCCGTGCGGCGTAGCGGCGCCCGGGGTGGAGGAAGCCCAGCGGCAGCCGCGCGACGCCGCCGGGGCCGGCGCTGATCGAGCCGACGTACCAGCTGCGCCCGCGCCGCCGCGCGATCGTGGCGGCGTCGCCCGGATGGCCGCCGAGCAGCTCGATCGCGTCCCAGCTCGCCGGCACGCGCCGCAGCCAGCGCCGGGCGGGCGCCAGCGCCTCGTAGGCCTCCGGGCGGTCCGCGAGGTGCTGGAGGCCCGACTCGAACACGACCGACAGCGCGAGCTCGTGCCCGGCGCTCGTCGTTCGCCTGCTGGCGGAGAAGGTCACCGGCGTGTAGTCCATCGAGCCGATCACGTTGCGCGTGAACGGCAGCGTCGCGTTGTGCGCGGGCGTGACCGGGGCGCCGCCCCTGTAGCTCTCGGCTCCGCGGACGGCCTCGAACGTGAGCACGTTCGGCCACGTGCGCGAGAGCCCGCGCGGCACGGTCGACCCGTGGAAGTTGACGAGCAGCCGCTGCCGCGCGGCGGCGCGCGCGACCGTCCGGTACCAGCGCATCCGCTGGAACGAGTCGGACTGCATGAAATCGAGCTTCACCCCGGCGACGCCCCATGCGCGGAACCGGCGCAGGACGGCGTCGCGCCGTGCGGGCGGCGCGAGTGCGTCCCAGCGCGCCCACAGCAGCACGCCGACTCCGCGCGCGCGGGCGTAGGCGGTCAGCTCCGGGATCCAGGCGGGATCCCAGCCGGCGTCGACGAGCGAGTACTCCCAGCCCATCCGCGCGGCGAAGTCGACGTAGCGCTTCTGGATCTCGAGGCTCGCAGGGCTGCCGCCGTCGGACCACCAGGACCACGCGACGCGGCCCGGATGGACCCACGACCAGCTCGTGCCGCTCGGGGGCGGGCTGGCCAGGTCGTCGACGAGGTCGGACTCGACGATCGTCGCCAGCGAGCCGACGATCGCGACGCGCCAGGGCGTCCGCACGCGCAGCAGCCCGGGCCGGTCGTGCGGCCTGTGGACGTACAGGACCTCCGGCGCTCCGGGGCGGATCTCGAGCCGCGTCGCGGGCTGGCCGCGGCCGAGCTCGCCCTCGGCGAGCAGCGTCCAGTCCCGGCCGTGCAAAAGCAGGGCGGGGAAGCCGATCGGGCCGGGGGCCGCGTCGCGCAGCGCGCCCTCCGTGTACGGGTTCTCGTACGGGAGGTTGTAGCGCTGGAGCCATGCGCGCGTCCCGGGCCGCGCGGTGAACGAGCTGCACTCGCCGGTGACGCGGCGGCGCGCCGGCCCCTCGAGCGTGGCGCGGTAGGCCAGGCCGTCGTCGCTCGCCCGCAGCTCGACGTCGAGCACGGAATGGCCCCGCTCGAACCGCAGCAGGAGCCGCCGTGCGAGGTGGCGGTGCACCCGGCGCTTGCCCGCGCGGGTGCGGTAGCGCTCGAACACGGTCGTTCGCCACGCACGCCCGAACGAGAAGCCCATCGGCAGGCAGCGGGTCGCGGTCGCGATCCCGATCGCGGTCGAGAGCACATGCCGGCGCCCGCGCCGGACCGTCGCCCGCAGCGGCGCGTCGGCGCCGGTGAAGTGGATCCGCGCGACCAGCCGGCCGTCCGGCGACGCGAGCCGCCAGCTGCGGTCGCGCGCGGCGTCGGCGCGCGCGGGCGGCGCGACCGCGGCCGCGGCCGCGGCCGCGAGCAGCGCGGCGAGCGCGCAGAGGAGTCGCGGCCGGAGCACGTGCGTTGCAACGCCCCGGGGGGCGCGAAGTTGCCCTTGGCGTTGCGACGGCCGCGCGCTACCCGATCGACCGGGCCACCGCCACCGCCCGCTCGCGCGCCAGCCGCCCCTCCACGCGGATCAGCAGCCCGTCCGCGCGCTCGACCAGCAGCGTGTTGCCGGCCAGCCGCTGCTCCTCGAAGCGCACCTGGTCGTCCTCCGTCTGGTAGGCGAACCCGTGCGCGCCCGTGATGAAGAACGCCGGGTCGCCGTCGACGCGCAGCCGCTCGAGCCGCGTCCCCTCCCCGAGCGTCTTCTCGATGAACGGCTCGACCCGTGCGCGGAACTGCTGCACCACCAGCGCGGCGCCGGTCTCGGCCGCGCGGGCGTAGCCGGGGCGCTCGCCGTAGACGAGCGAGACGCCGGCGGCGCCGAGGTAGACCGCGTCGGGACGGCCGAGGCCGGCGGCCCGCGGCAGGCGCAGGAACGGCGAGCGGTCGCGTGCCTCGACCAGCGTCGCCCGCGTGCCGAGGCCGAGCCCGGAGCCGAGCTTCCCCGGGCGCGGCGGCGGGGCGCTGGGCTCGCGGCGCTCGATCGTCACGCTCTTGAGCCCGAGCCACTCGAGCACGGAAGAGCGCGCGGACGGAGAGACCGCCATCGTCAGCGCGAACGCGGCGGCCAGCGCTGCGAGCCCGTACGCGAGCGCCGGGCGCCAGGCGGCCCGCGGCGTCCGCCACGCCCGGCGCTCCGGCGCGGGCGCCTCGAGGCGCGCCGCGACGGCCGCGGCCAGGTCCGGTGTCGGCGGCCATTCCACGGCGAGCGCCGTCAGGTCGTCGTGCAAGTCACGCATATTCATCCCCAAGCTCGGCCCGCAACCGCTCGAGCGACCGCGAAAGGCGCGACTTGACCGTGCCGCGGCGGATCCCGAGCGCCGCCGCCGTCTCGGCCTCCGACAGCTCGAGCAGGTAGCGGCAGCCGATCACGTCGCGGTCGTCCTCGCGCAGCCGGCCGAGCGCCGCCAGCAGCGCGGCCCGGCGCTCGCCGGCGAGAAGCGCCGCCTCCGGGGAGGGGGCCGCCTCCCCCGACGAGCGCTCCTCGCCCGCGGCCCGGAGCGCGAGCGCGGCTCGCCGGCCGGCCGACCGGCGCCGGTTGCGCGCTTCGTTGGCGACGATGGACAGCAGCCACGGCCGCAGCGGCTCGCCCGTGCGGAAGCGCCCCAGCGCGCCGTGCGCCTTGACGAAGCCGTCCTGGGCGGCCTCCTCGGCGTCGGCTGCGTT
>Ga0126314_10001477_pt1 | contig 11344 bp, 11 predicted proteins | sample Plot105B_FD_92535 | JGI IMG/M metagenome (GOLD analysis project Ga0126314, IMG submission 92535) | Serpentine soil microbial communities from UC McLaughlin Reserve, CA, USA - Plot105B | ecosystem: Environmental > Terrestrial > Soil > Grasslands | place: USA: UC McLaughlin Reserve, Lake County... | reverse complement strand
CTTTGCTGTGGATGCGGTCCTTGAGGGCCGGGCGTTGGGGGACACCTTCGAAGGCCAAGCGGCAATTCGTGCCTTCGTTGAGGGCTGGTTCGGCATGTATGAGGAATTGGAGTTCAAGCTCGAGGAGGTCCACGACCTCGGCAACGGAGTTGTGCTTGCTGTGGTCCTGCAAGAGGCTCGGCCTGCTGGCAGCGCCGGTCACGTTCAGCAGAGGGAGGGATGGGTCTACGTCTGGGTGGGAGGTTTGATCGCGCGCCTTACCGTTGTCGACACCGACGAGGCCCGTGCTGCCGCCGAACGCCTCGCGCAGGAACGGGAGTAGGCGTGGCTCGTTTCGCTAGTCGTTTCGCTAGACCCTCCTAGGAGGGCTCCAGGGTCCCGCATCCATGGGAATCCAACACTCTGGGCGTTCGCAGTTGGATCAGTGCCCGAGTGCCGCAAATCGCGCAAGGCGGCAGCCGTCGGGAACGCTGGTGTTAGCCGGCGGTTTCCGCCGTCCACTCTTCGCGTAGGACGCCGAACCACAAGACATCGACGCGCCGACCGCGCTCGACTGCACGTTTGCGAAGCGTGCCCTCGTAGCTGAAGCCCAGCCGACGTGCGAGCCTCGGGACGACCGGGTTGTCGGGGGTGGTGGTCATCTCGACGCGCAGCAGGTCCAGATTCTCGAATGCCCACGACACGGCCAGCGAGGTCGCGCGTGTGCCGACTCCGCGCTGCCGAATTTCCGGCATGAGCCAGAAGCCGACCTCGCAGCGGCGGTCCTTCCAATCGAAGCCGTGGAGGGTCACGCATCCCCAGAACTCGCCCAGGCCGGGGTCCGCAATCGCGAGCTCGAGGCCCTTGCCCTCCTCCGCCCACCTGGGTTGCTCCTCCGCACGCTTTCGGACCCAGTCCTCGTCCGGATCGTCCTCGTACCAGCCAGCCAGCCGAGCTCCGGGTCGGCCCGGAAAGCTGCCGCGTAGGGTCGCGCGTCATTGGGCCGCAAGGGCCGCAGGCCCACGACCTCGTCCGACAAGCGCTCAGGGATCTCTATCCGCAGCGAGCGCATCATCTCTGATTCCCGCGGCGTCTTCACGATCGGCTACAGGTTCGTGCTCTACCCGGTCCGCGCGGCTCTATGAAGGCCGCGGCCCGCGCGCCCTACCGGCCGCGCGGCGCGGCCACAACTCGGGGAGGATCGTCGAGCGCGTGGGTGTATCGAGGCCCCGCGCGATGGGCCTAGGTGCCCTTCATCCCGGAATCCGACCGGCTCCGAGAACGCCGGCCAGCTGGCTGCCGCACGTCGCGCAAAGCGGCAGCTCACTCAATCGCGCGAATTCACTGGCCCGCAGGGCCGGGGCGCGGGCCGTCGTGAGCAGCGGGGCGGGATTCGAAGCAGCGACTTCGGGCTATGAGCCCGTGGCAGCTCGATTCAGTTTGGGCTGTCGCTCATCGCTTCGGCACCAGGATCTGCGCGAGGGCTCCGCTCCGGAAGCGTTCCTCTTCGACGACGTCCAGCTTCAGGTGCTCCCCCAGCTCGGCGAATGGGCTGTGCCCCGCGCCGATCGCAATCGGGACCGTCGTCAGCTGGTATTCGTCGACGAGGCCCAGGCTGGTCAGCGACTTGGCGAAGTCGGGGCCGCCGTGGACTAGGACCGTCCCATCGTCGTCCCGGGCCTTCAGGTCCGCGATCTCCGCGCGCAGGTCCCCGCCGAAGATCTCGGCCGGTCCCCATTCCGCCTTCTTGAGGGTGTGGGAGAAGACAGCCTTCGGCTTCTCGTTCATCGCGGTTGCGATCGGTCCCTCGGACGCGGCCCAGTGCGGGCCCATGATCTCGTAGCTGCGGCGGCCCATCGCGTGGACGCCGGCCTCCTCGAGCGCGCGGCGGTTCCACTCACCGGAGTCGTCGCTGAACCACTGGAACATCCATTCATGGGTGCCGTCGGGGCTGGTGGCAAAACCGTCGAGGGACATGACCATCTTGAGAACTACTTTCCTATCGCTCATGTCGGTAGAGACCTACCCCCTCGCGAAAATTCATCGCCGGGCGCGCCGAGTGTCGAGTTATTAGCCACACGCTGACAAAGAGGACGCTCGGCAACTTCGAGCGCGCTGCTTCTCTCGCATGGTTCCGGCACTGGCGCCGTTGCGCGGTCGGCCCGATCGAGAGTGCCGCTTCCCCATGGTTGCGACACTCTCGCCCGGCCCCGGAACGCAGGAGCTGAGAGTTAGGCTGCGAGCGGCGTACCGGCGAGGACGGCTCGAACTGCCGTTTGCGGATGTCGACGTGGAGCCGCTCAGCTCGCTTCCTGGGCGGCGAGGGGAACTCTTATCGGCGGATCGCCACGCCCGGGTTTTTTCGGACGTTATACGAAGGTGAACCGCCTGCTCACCGAGGGGCGCCAGGCGTTCCTGCGCCGAGTTAGGCAGGACGGTCGACCGGGAAGGCGCCCTAGTCGGGCTCGGCGACGCCGGTCATTCGCCGCGCGGTCGGCGTGCTCGGCTCCACATGGAGCGGCCCTGGGTCGGGATCCGGCTCCGGTGGGCTCAGGCGCGCGACTCGGATCGGCTCCAGGGCCTCGCGGAGCGCGGCCTCGGTCGAGCGGCGGCGCACCCGCTGCACGACCTCACGGATGCGGGTGAGCACCCGCAGGCGCGCGCCGGCGAGCAGCAGCCCCGCGCCGAGAGCGAAGTAGAGGAGGGCGTCCCAGCCCGTGCGGGGAAGCTGGCCACCGGTCTCCGCCGAGGGCTGCTCGCCGGGCTGCTCGGGCGTGGTGGGCGGCTCCTCCGGAGTGGTCGTGGGCGGCTCGGGGGTCGGCTGCGGCTCACCCGTGGGCGGCTCGGGCTCCTGGGCGAACGCCGATGCGGCAATCGCGAGCGAGAAGGGCAGCGAGAGGGCGAGGACCGTCAACGCGAGAACCGCAGCAACGGAGTACGAGCGATGCATGCGGGGCCATTTCGGGCCGCGCCGCATCGCCCCTCCCCGCTGCACGGGATCGTGCGCCGGTTGCTACATAGAGTTCCACGGCAATGGCGGGACCTGCCTACACCCGCATGCCGGTCGACGAGCGTCGCCGGCAGCTGCTCGAGCGCGGGGCCGAGCTGTTCGCGACTCACTCGTTCGGCGAGCTCTCGATGGCTCGCATCGCCCGCGAGGCCGGCATCTCCAAGGCGCTCCTCTACCACTACTTCCCGAGCAAGCAGGACTTCTTCGTCGCGACGCTCCAGCAGGGCGCGCAGGAGATCGCGCGCCTCACCGAGCCGGATCCGAGCCTGCCGCCGCTCGAGGCGCTTGCGGGCAGTCTCGACGCCTTCCTCGGCTGGATCGAGGTGAACGAGGTGGCCTATCGCAAGTTGATGGAGAGCGCGGGCAGCGTGCCGGAGGTGCAGGCGCTGATCGATGAGATCAGGGACGCCACCTCGGCGCGCATCCTCGAGGGCCTCGGCGCCGGCGACTCGCCGCCGCCGAAGATGCGTGCCGCCGCACGCGGCTGGCTCTGGTTCATGGACGGCGCGATCCTCGACTGGCTGGAGCACAAGGACATGACCCGCCCCGAGCTGCGCGACTTCCTGCTCGGATCCCTCGCCGGCTCGCTTACCGCGGCGGGCTGGGGCCCCTGACCCAGCGCTCCTCGCCGCGCTCGATCTCCTTCTTCCATATCGGCGCCTCGGCCTTGACCCTGTCGATGATCTCGCGCGCGCCGGCGAAGGCCTCGCCGCGGTGGGGCGCCGAGACCGCCACGATCACGCTCGGCTCGGACAGCGGCACGTGGCCCATGCGGTGCTCCACCGCGGCGGCGCAGAGCCCGTGCTTTTCGAGCGCGTCCCGCGCGATTGCGCGCATGCGCTCCTCCGCCATCTCGGCGTAGGCCTCGTACTCGAGCCGCTCCACCTCGCGCGTCACTCCGGAGAAGGTCACGACCGCCCCGGCGCGCGCGTCGCGGACGCGCGCCGCGAGCGCGTCGAGCGACAGCGGCTCGTCGCTCACGCGCGTCCACGGCGCGGCGGCGGTCGAGCCTCCGCTCACGGGCGGGATCAGGGCGAGCTCGTCGCCCGGGTCGAGAACGTGCGCCCCGTCTGCGTACTCGCGGTTCACGGCCATCACGAGCGGGATGCCGTCGGCGAGGCCGGCGAGCGGCTCGCTCGCGAGTGCGTCGCGCACGCACGCGCCGTCCGGCAGCTCGAGCGTGAGCTCGGGGGCGCCCGCACGCTCCCTCAGCATCGCGAACAGGCGAACGGTGACCTCCACCTCGGAGATGCTACGCCGGGACGCGCGCCCGCTCGGCATCGCTTCGCGCCAGCACGCGCGCGGCCACCAGCCCGCCGATCGCGCCGAACAGGTGGCCCTGCCATGAGATCCCCTCGCGCGGTTGCAGCCCCGCGAGCAGCACACCGCCCCAGACCACCACTACCACGAGGCCGATGACGATCTGGCCCACGCGCCGGTTGAACCAGCCACGGGCGATCAGATAGGTGGAGAAGCCAAAGACCACGCCGCTCGCTCCAACGTGAATGCTTCCCTCGGGCGCCACCACCCACGTGCCGAGCCCGCTGACGAGCGCGACGATCGCGAACACGCCCAGCAGGCGGCGCGCTCCCTCCAGGGCGATCAGCAGGCCCATGATCACGAACGGGATCGTGTTCGAGAGCAGGTGGGCGAAGCCGACGTGAAGGAACGGCGCGGTCACGATTCCGTCGAGCCCCTCGACCTCGCGCGCCTCGATGCCGTACTGATCGAGCCGGTGATTGGCGATCACGTCGACCACCTCGACCGCCCACATCAGCGCCACGAGCGCGAGCAAGATCTTCGCGGCGTCACTCACCCATCGGAAGGTAATCGAAGGCTCGCGAACGCTGTCCGCTCGCGCGACCGTATCCTTGGACGCCCATGGCCACGGCCCCGGATCAGAAGCCGAGCATCGCGCCGATCGTCGGTCCCGACGACGCGCGCCGCTTCACCGACTCGGGCATCGAGGTCAAGCACCGCTACAACACCGAGGACGTCGGCGCGAACTTGGAGGAGCGCCTCGGCGAGCCCGGTGAGTATCCCTTCACGCGCGGGATCCACCCGGACATGTACCGCGGCCGGAAGTGGACGATGCGCCAGTACGCGGGCTACGCGAGCGCGAAGGAGACGAACGAGCGCTTCCACTACCTGATCGACCACGGCTCGACCGGGCTCTCGATGGCGTTCGATCTGCCCACCCAGCTCGGCCGCGACTCAGACGACCCGCTCTGCATGGGCGAGGTCGGCCGCACCGGCGTGGCGATAGACACGATCGACGACATGCGCCGGGTCTTCGATGGGATCCCGCTCGGCCACGTCTCCACCTCGATGACGATCAACGCCCCGGCCGCCGCGCTGCTGCTGCTGTACGAGCTCGTCGGCGAGGAGCAGGAGCTGCCGGCCTCCGAGCTGCGCGGGACGACCCAGAACGACGTGCTCAAGGAGTACATCGCGCGCGGCAACTTCATATACCCGCCCGGCCCCGCGATGCGCCTCACCACCGACCTGTTCGCATACTGCCGCGAGCGCATCCCGAAGTGGAACACGATCTCGATCTCCGGCTATCACATGCGCGAGAAGGGCTGCTCGGCCGTCCAGGAGGTCGGCTTCACGCTCGCCAACGCGATCGCGTACGTCCAGGCCGCCATCGACGCGGGCCTTCAGGTGGACGAGTTCGGCCCGCGACTCGCCTTCTTCTTCAACGGCCACAACAACGTGTTCCAGGAGGTCGCGAAGTTCCGAGCCGCCCGCCGTATGTGGGCGCGCATCATGCGCGAGCGCTTCGGCGCACAGGACGAGCGCTCTCTGAAGATGCGCTTCCACACGCAGACGGGCGGCGTGACCCTGGCTGCGCAGCAGCCGCACAACAACATCGTCCGCGTGGCGCTCCAGGGCTTCGCGGCGGTGGCCGGCGGGACCCAGTCGCTGCACACGAACGGCTTCGACGAGGCGCTCGCCCTGCCGAGCGAGACCGCGGCGCGCATCGCGCTGCGGACCCAGCAGATCCTCGCCCACGAATCAGGTGCCGCCGACACCGCCGACCCGTTCGCGGGCTCGTACTTCGTGGAGGCGCTGACCGACGAGATCGAGGAGGCCGCGCAGGCGCTGATTGACCGAGTGGAGGAGATGGGCGGCTCGGTGAACTGCATTCCGTTCATCCGCGCCGAGGTGGAGGAGTCGGCCTGGGGCTACGAGGAGCGCTACCGGCAGAAGCAGGACATCGTCGTCGGCGTGAACGAGTACGTGACCGATCAGGTGGACGAGGTCGAGATCCTGCGCGTGGACCCGGAGTCAGAACGGCAGCAGGTCGAGCGCCTGAAGGCGTTCAAGGGGGAGCGGGACCAGGCGGCCGTGGACAAGCAGCTTGAGGAATTGAGCGAGGCCTGCCGCGGCGAGGCAAACCTGCTCGAGCCGATGCGCGCCGCGCTGAAGGAGCACGCCTCGCTCGGCGAGGTCTGTGGCGTGATGCGCGAGGAGTTCGGGGAGTACTCGGAGGCCTAGAGGCCCGCGAGCTCCTCGAGCAGCTTCCGCATCGTCGCGACCCGCTCAGTGCCGTAGCGCTTCGCCCAGTCGCCTTCGATGTCGGCGAAGATCGTGAGCGCCGTCCGCTGCGCGTCGGCTCCCTGCTCGGTGAGCCGGATCAGCTTCGCCCGACCGTCCTGCGGGTCCTGGACCCGCTCGACATAGCCGAGCTGCTCGAGATCGTCGACGACCTCGCCAACGGCCTGCTTCGTCAGCCCGGAGCTCTCTGCAAGGTCGGTGAGCCGCGACCCTCCCTCGTGGACGAAGCGAAAGACGCAGCCGTGACCCTGGCGGATCGCCGGATGCCCGGCCTCTCTGAGCCGCGCATGAAACTCGCCGAAGCTGCTGGCGGCGAGGTTGTCGAGCAAAGCCGGGAGCGGAGCCCAGCGCGGCTCCGGCGTCTGCTCGAAGCCGCGACCCTGGCGGCCGGCGTCTTGTTGGGTCTCTGTGATCTTGGTCACGGTTAGTCAGGATCCTTGACAGTCAAGCTCCCTGCCTGTTACGGTCAGGCAACTTGATCAGGTTCCCGTACCAGTCTAGCCTAGGAGTCCAGATTTGACATGACCTCTCAGACGACAACCAAATGGTGGACGCTCGGAGTCGTCTCCGTTGCCACATTCATGCTTCTCCTCGACATCACCGTCGTCAACACGGCGCTGCCCGCGATCGAGGAGGACCTCCACGCAAGCTTCACGGACCTCCAATGGGTGGTGGACGCCTACACGCTGACCCTGGCCGCGGTGGTCCTCACCGCCGGCTCCCTCGCCGATCGGCTCGGCCGCCGGCGCGTGTTCGCCATCGGTCTGGGGATCTTCTCGATCGCATCGCTCGTGGCCGGACTGGCGAGCGACCCGACCTTCCTCAACATCGCACGCGGCGCTCAGGGCGTCGGCGGCGCCGTCATGTTCGCCGTCTCCCTGGCGCTGATCGCGCAGGAGTTTCCCGCCGGCCGCGAGCGCGGCATGGCGATGGGCGTCTACGGCGCGACGATCGGCCTCGCCGTGGCCTTCGGCCCGCTCGTGGGCGGGATCGTCGTCGACTCGCTCGGCTGGGAGTGGATCTTCTTCCTCAACGTCCCGATCGGCGTGGCGGCGATCGCCATCACCTACCTGCGGGTGCGCGAGTCCCGCGATCCGAACGCCACGCGCGTCGACTGGGCCGGCCTCGTCACGTTCTCGAGCTCGCTCTTCCTGCTGGTGCTCGCGCTGATCCGCGGCAACGAGGAGGGATGGGGCAGCAGTCTGATCGTCGGCCTGTTCGCTGCGTCGGCACTGTTGCTGGCAGCGTTCCTCGCTATCGAGCGCCGCGTGGCGGAGCCGATGCTTCCGCTCGGGCTCTTCAAGCGGCCCGCCTTCACCGGTGTGCAGCTCGCGGCCTTCGGGATCTCAGGCTCGATGTTCGCGCTGTTCCTCTACATGACGCTCTACCTGCAGAACTTCCTCGGCCATAGCCCGACCGAGGCGGGTCTGCGCTACCTGCCGCTGACGGTGGCCGTGTTCCTCGTGGCTCCCATCGCGGGTGCACTGCTGTCGAAGGTGCACGCGCGCGTGCTGCTGTCCGTTGGGCTGATCGGAGCAGGCGCTGGCCTGATGCTGATCGCCGGCGTCGATGCCGCGGACGACTGGACCGGCCTGCTCGGCGGCTTCATCGTTGCGGGCGCCGGAATCGGCCTGCTGAACCCGGCGATCGCAGACGTGGCGGTGAGCGTGGTGCCGAAGGAGCAGAGCGGGATGGCCTCCGGCATCAACGACACGTTCCGACAGGTCGGCGTGTCGGTCGGTGTCGCTGTCTGGGGAGCGATCTTCCTCGGGGCGGGAGCGTCGAAGGTCGAGGGACTGACCGGGCTCGGCCCGGACCGCTCCCGCGACCTCATCGAGTCCGTGTCGTCCGGCAATCTCGACCAGGCCCTCACCCAGGTGCCCGCCGGCTCACGCGAGCAGGTGGCCGACGCCGCCCGCGAGGGCTTCCTCGCCGGGTTCAACGACATCTCGTTCCTCGGCGGCTTGCTGGCGTTCGCGGCGGCGATAGGCGCCTTCTGGCTCGTGCGCGAGCGCGACATCGAGCGCGGCGAGCAGGAGGCCGTCGAAACCGACGCCGAGCCCATGCCGACCGCGGTGCCCCAGCCGGTCGCCGCCTGACCTCGAGGAGTCGGGAAGCGGGGGCGCCGGGCGGCGCCCCCGCTTCCGCGGTCCTCGACCGCTACGGCCGCCTCGCGAGGAACGCGAACTGTCCCGCGAGGACTAGCTTGATCTGGTTGCGCGTGCGTGCGTCGAGCCGGGCGACCCGCGCGGCCAGCTCGATCACGCGGTAGACGGGCGACTCGCGCGCCCACCAGCGGTGGAAGAAGTCCGGCAGGCCGAGCGCGCGCCAGACCACGAGCGTGAGCCCGTCGAGCACGGGCCGCAGCTCGACCACCTCGAGCCCGGCGCTCTCGGCGGTGACGGTGAACCCATACGGCGTCCAGTTGAAGATGCTGCGCGAGTGAAACGCCTCGAGCTGTGAGGTGGAGCCCGCTAAGCAGCCACCCGGCTGAAGCACCCGCGCGACCTCGTGCAGCAGCTCGTGTGGACGCTCCACGTGCTCGAGGACCTGCTTGCAGTAGACGAGATCGAAGCTCGCGTCCTCGAAGGGGAGATGCTCGCCGTCGAAGGTCACGAACTCGGCATCGGCGCGCGCGCGGCCGGTCACTTCTGGGGACTCCTCAACGTCGACGCCAACCCACTCGACGTCGGCGTTGAGCGCGCGGAAGAGTTCGACGGAGTCGCCGGCGCCGCAGCCTAGGTCCATCACCCGCGTGGCCCCCAGGCGGGCCGCGTAGTGGTCCGCCAGGACCTGGCGGCTGTGGTCGCCGGGAATGCGCGGACCGAGCAGGTCGCCGAGGTCGTCGCCGAGCATGCACGCGAAGCCTCGCATGCCCGCTGGCCGCCCGCGCGGCACCGTCCTGACAGGTCCGATTCGGTGGGAGGAGACCACCGGCCCTGATCGAAACCGGGGGCAATGCCGGACCTCACCGCGAAGCGCACCCTCGTCAAGTCACCGCCGGAGCTATGGGAGGAGCTGAGCGAGGTAGAACGCCTCGCCAAGCACCTCGGCGCCTTCGGCGAGATCACCATCACCAAGCTCGAACCGGAGCACACCGTCGCCTGGGAGGGCGAGCGCGCGAGCGGCACCGTGTCGATAGAGCCCTCCGGGTGGGGGACGAAGGTGACGCTGCGGGCGGAGCTGCCCGAGACGAAGGTGGCGGAGTCCGAGCCCGAGCCGGAGCCGGTCGCGGTTGAGCCGGAGCCGGTCGAGCCGGAGCCGGTCGAGCCGGAGCCGGTCGCGCCCGAGCCCGAGCCCGCGCCCGTCGCGCAGGGCGACGAGGAAACACCGCGCCGCGGCTTCTGGGGCTGGTTGTTCCGGACGCGGACCGAGTCCCGGGCGAGCGTGCCCGAGCCCGTCGCGGTCGAGCCGGAGCCGGCCGAGCCCGAGCCCGAGCCCGTCGGGGCTCACCCTGAGCCGGAGCCCGTAGCCGCTGAGTCGGAGCCGATCGCCGCCGAGCCTGATCCGGAGCCCGCCGCCGCGGAGCTGGAGCCGGTCGCCCTCGCGGAGGAGGTTGGGGCGCTCGGCGCCACGGCTACGCTCGATCCCGAGCGCGCACGCGTGATTCTCGACGAGGCGCTCGACGCGCTTGGCGCCGCTCATCACCGGCCGTTTTCACGCGGTTAGCCGCGGAAGCTTCGGCCAGTAGTCGCGCAACCTTCGCGTACACAGGGCACTCTGGTAGGCGATGGGAAGCCCTGTCACACGCCGCCGCTTCGTTCAGGCGTCCGCCGCCGCGGCCGCGACGGCCGCTCTCGAGCCGAGCGCCCTCGCGCCCGGCGCGTTCGCGCAGCGCCCGGACGGTCCCAACGTCCTGCTCGTGATCATGGACTCGCTGCGGGCGGACGCGGTCTACGAGGACTGGGTCCGCACGCCCACCATGACCTCCCTCGCCCGCCGCGGGCTCCAGTTCACGCAGGTCTTTCCAGAGGCCATGCCCACCGTGCCCGCCCGCAACACGATCCTCACGGGCCGTCGGCAGTTCCCGTTCCGCGGCTGGTACGACCGCGACGGCCTGCTCGACGCGCCCGGCTGGGAGGCCTTCGCCCACGTGGACCGCTCCCTCCTCGCGACATTCCGGCGAGCGGGCTACTGGACCGCGTACGTAACCGATAATCCGTTTCTCGGCTTCGCCCCGCCCTATGGGCGCTTCCGGCACAGCGTGAACCGCTTCGTCCGTACGGGCGGCGAGATCGGCGGCCACCAGGCCGCCTCAAGCGTTCCGCGCGACATCCTTCGCCACTGGATTCACCCCTCGTACGACACAGCGAAGGTCCGCGCCCGGGTTGGCAAGTACCTCGCCAACAGCCATCCATGGGAGGGCCCTGACCACACCTTCGCGGGCCGCGTCTTCCGCAACGCCCTTCGGGAGCTTGACGTGGCCGCGGCGCGTCGAGGCCCGTTCGCGCTCGTGGTCGACACGTACGAGCCGCATGAGCCCTGGACGCCTCCTGCGCGCTTCCTCGATATGTACGGCGAGTGGCATGGGCCGGAGCCCGCCCAGCCGCGCTACGGCCGTGCGGACAGCTGGCTGTTCACGCCCGACGCCCGCCGCCGCGTGATCGGCCGCATGCGTGACCTCTATGCCGCCGAGGTGACGATGACCGATTGGTGGCTCGGGCACCTGATCGACCGGCTCCACGAGTTGAACCTCGAGCGGGAGACCGTCATCGCGCTGGTGGCTGACCACGGCATCGCGCTCGGCGAGCACGGCTGGACGGGCAAGGTGCAGACGGCGCTCTACCCCGTGCT
>Ga0126314_10001476_pt1 | contig 11346 bp, 11 predicted proteins | sample Plot105B_FD_92535 | JGI IMG/M metagenome (GOLD analysis project Ga0126314, IMG submission 92535) | Serpentine soil microbial communities from UC McLaughlin Reserve, CA, USA - Plot105B | ecosystem: Environmental > Terrestrial > Soil > Grasslands | place: USA: UC McLaughlin Reserve, Lake County... | reverse complement strand
GTCCCCGCACAGCTGTCACCCATGTCTCCGGTCTGCACAGGCACGAGGGATCTCGTCGTTTCGTCGTGTTTCTTGGCCGACTAGGACGAAATTTTTCCTGCAAGTTCGTCGGAACGACACTTCCCGCGCACGGCGCTCTAATATGTCGCGCGGCCCCCGGAGATGTCGTAGACGGCGCCAGTCGAGAAGGTGAGGTCGGACGAGCAGAGAAACGCGACCAAGGCGGCGACTTCTTCCGGCTTGCCGACGCGACCCATCGGGATGCGGCTCGTCATATAGGCGATGTGCTCGTCGCTCACCTGAGCCAGGATTGGCGTCTCGATCACGGCCGGCGCGACCGCGTTGACCAGCACGCCCTTAGTGGCGACCTCTTTGGCGACGGCTTTTGTGAGCCCGATGACGCCGGCCTTCGCCGCGGAGTAGGGGACAGCGTTCGGGTTGCCTTCCTTGCCGGCAATCGAGGCAATGTTGACGATGCGACCGGAGCCGGCATCGATCATCACTGGCAAAACTGCCTTGCAGCCCAGGAAGACGCCGGTGAGATCGATGTTCACGACCTGCTGCCACTCGTCCACGCCAAGCTCCCAGATCGGCGCCGAGCGTCCGGCGATACCCGCATTATTGACCAAGGCGTCGATTTGCCCCCAGCGATCGAGTGCGGCGCGCACAGTGGCATCCCAAGATACAGGCTCGGTCACGTCGAGCTGCTGGGCGACCGCTAGCTGGCCAATTGTGGCCGCGGTGGACTCCGCGGCCGCGTCGTCGAGGTCCGCAATCATGACGGCCGCGCCGTCGCTGGCGAGGCGACGAGCGATCGCTTCACCGATCCCACGCGCCGCTCCGGTGACGATTGCCGTCTTCCCTTCGAACCGCATACGCTCCTAGCCCCTTGTCACGTAGACCATCTCATGTCGGCGGCTACTATAGCGGGAGGTGGCTGTGGGCTATCGGTCGCAGATGGCAAGAAGGCCAGATCGCAAATTGGCCGGGACCACCAGCAGCGGAGCAAAATCAAATGCTGGTCGAACCACGTGAGGCGTCCACCAGACCTCGACTTGGCCGCGAATGGTCAGATGAGTTCGATGACGCCGTGCGAGGATTGGCTAGCGGGTTCTTGATCGGAATCCCCGTGGTGTTCACGGTCGATTCGTGGTGGCTCGGCGATCAAAATGAACCGCTGGACTCCCTGACGTTGCTTGCGGCCGCGTACGCTTTGACGCTTGCGGCGGTCTATTGGATCGGCTTCCGGCGTGGGCTGCGCAGGGGATGGCAGTACCTGGGGGACGCGATCGAAGCGCTCGCGTTGGCGGTGCTGGCGCTGGTTGCCGTCTTCTGGGTCCTCGGTCAAATCGGCGATGGGCAGGCACCCTCGATTGCCGTCGGTCGGATCGCCGTCGCTATCGCACCCGTGAGTCTAGGCGTTGCGATCGCCAATCATCTCCTGGCGCGTGATGCTTCACGGGTCGACCCGGATCAGGGTGATGCAAGTGCGATGCGCGACAGTCGGCATCTCGGGCACCGGCGGCGCGCCCTCTTCGAGTTTGCCGCGTCGGCCGCTGGCGCACTCTTCATGTGCCTGACTATCGTGCCACTCGATGACCTCTCCGCGATCACCACAGAGGTACCTTTTCGCAACCTGCCATTGGTGATCCTGCTTTCACTCCTGGTGACGTACAGCGTCGTCTTTGCCGCGGGATTTGCCGGCGAAGCCGATCGCCATCGCACACCGGGGCCACTGCAAACACCGTTTGCGGAAACCGTCGTCGCCTATGTCGCGGCTCTCATTGTCTGCCTGACCGTTCTCTGGCTCTTCGGTCGCATTGACCAGGAGTCGACCGCGATGGAGGTCTACACCAAGACAGTTCTTTTGGCGTTTCCCGCGTCGATGGCCGCGGCTGCCGGCCGGCTCGCCGTATGAGGTCGAACGCCGCACGCCGGAAATCGACGGCGGAGTGGGTGACCCTCTCTCTCAGCCTGTTGGTGGTGGGCGCGTTGATCGTCGTCGCGCTGGTCGAAGAATCGCATCGCCAGGAGGGTGATGCCGGAGGACTCCAAGTAACGTTCGACACGGAACGCGTTGCTCGTCGAGGCGACAGCTTCTACGTGCCTTACAGAGTGCTCAATACCGGATCCGAGGCCATCTCGTCGGCCGAGATCTGGATCGAGGTTTTCGACGGCGAGCGTGTCGTCCAATCAGCCGAGATCAACGTGCAGTTTCTCCCGCTACAAGGGAGGCAAAACGGCATCTTCGTGACGACGCACGACCCGGAGTCACATGCGCTGCGCAGCCGGATCGAATCGCTTCAATTTCCATAGTGCGCGCACTAGTCGCCTGCGAAATCGGCTGGCCGCTTCTCGACGAAGGCGCGCATGCCCTCGCTCTGATCGGAGGCGGCGAAGGCGGCGCCGAAGCTCGCTACCTCGGCGGTCAGCCCGGCCGCTGGATAGCCGGTGATGCTCAAGGCAACCAGGGTCTTGGCCGCGCGGACTGCCGCCGGGCTGTTCCTGGCAATTGCCGCCGCCAACTCGCGCGCTGCCGGCATGAGTCGATCGAGGGGATAAACCGCGTTGACCAGACCGATGCGATGTGCTTCCGCGGCATCGACTTGACGTCCCGTGTAGATCATCTCCGCCGCGAAACCCGGTCCGATGAGCCGGGGCAGCCGTTGCGTACCGCCCCACCCGGGCGGGATGCCGAGACCGACTTCCGGTTGCGCGAAACGAGCGTTGTCAGAGGCGAGGCGAATGTCGCAGGCAATAGCGAGCTCGCAACCGCCGCCGAAGGCGTAGCCGTTGACCGCGGCGATGACTGGCTGTGGCAGGCGTTCGATGGCGCTCGTGAGCGCTTGTCCTTTGCGACCGAACGCCAGTCCCGCGGCCGGGGTGAGATTGACCATCTCCTTGATATCAGCGCCGGCGGCGAACGCTCGGTCGCCGGCGCCGGTCAGGATGACGACTCGGACCGAGCGATCTTGACTGAGCGCATGGAACGCGGCTCCAAGGCGATCGAGCTGTTCGGAGTTGAACGCGTTGAGAGCTTGCGGGCGGTTCATCGTAATTACCGCGATGCCCTCAGTGATCTCGACGTCGACCGCCATGTCAGCCTCTTCCCGCTCCCGCTCCCAAGAGGGCGCCTCGGTACGCTGCGGCGTTGCGGACGTAGCGGCGAGCATTTTCTCGCGACGCGGTCCGCTCCTCATCCGAAAGCGAGCGCTTCTCTCGAGCCGGTACGCCCATCACCAAAGCGCCGGGGGTGATCACGGCGTCCTCAGGTACCAATGCCGCGGCGGCGACAATCGCCTCTGCGCCGATTTCTGAGCGCGAGAGAACGACGGCTCCCATACCAACGGTGACCCCGTCTCCGACGGTCGTGCCATGGACGATGGCCGCGTGTCCGACCGTGACCTCATCGCCGATGATGCACGGGGTACCGGAATCGACGTGGAGGACCGCGTTGTCCTGGACGTTGGATCGCTTCCCGATGCGGATCGGCGCCACGTCGCCCCGGATGACGGCGTTGAACCAGACACTCGAATCTGCGCCGATCTCGACGTCTCCGATGACGACGGAGCCGGGCGCCAAATAGACGCCAGAGGCGATTCGCGGGAAGACACCATTGAACGGGAGGAGCAGGCCCTCGCTCATGCTGTGCCCGACACTTCGAGAACGATCGCGTCGCCGCCGCCGCCGCCGGAGCAGATGGCGGCGACGCCGAGACCGCCGCCGCGACGACGGAGCTCTTCGATCAGACTGAGGATGATGCGGGCGCCGCTGGCCCCGATCGGGTGGCCAAAGGCGATGGCGCCGCCATTCACATTGACGCGACCCGCGTCGATACCAAGTCGCTTGCTGGAGATGATGGGAACACTGGCAAAGGCTTCGTTGATCTCCCAGACGTCGACGTCCGACGGTTTGAGTCCAGCCCGGGCAAGCGCTTTCTCCGCGGCCATCGCCGGCGTGTAGGCGAGATAAGGGACGTCCCAGGCGGCTTCGCCATGCGCGAGAATTCGGGCCCGAGGCGACAATCCCTGGGCGGCGGCCCAATCGGCGCTCGTAACCACGAGCGCGGCGGCACCGTCGTTGATCCCTGGCGCATTGCCGGCCGTCACTGTGCCCTCGGAATCGAAGACAGGCTTCAGGCGAGCTAGCGCTTCCTCGCTCGTATCCCGCCGCGGAGCTTCGTCCTCGTCGACGATGGTGGTGACGCCCTTGGCGGCGATCTCAACGGGTTGGATCTCGCGGGCGAGGAGTCCGGCGTCTTGGGCGGCAATCGCTCGCTGATGGGAACGCAGCGCCCACGCATCTTGCTCTTCCCGACTGATCCCTTCTTCGGCGGCGACGTTGCCTCCATGGACGCCCATATGGCAGCAGGCGACCGCACACTGCAGCCCGTCGCCGATCATCATGTCTTCGAGGACACCGTCGCCCATGCGGTATCCGGTTCGCGCCTTGCGCAGAATGTAGGGAGCATTGGTCATGCTCTCCATGCCACCGGTGAGGACGACGTCGTAATCGCCGGCGCGAATCAGCGATTCGGCCAGAGTAATCGCCCGCATCCCCGAACCGCAGACGCGGTTGATCGTTTCAGCCGGTACTTCGACACCGATGCCCGCTCCCAGGGAGACCTGCCGGGCCGGGTTCTGTCCAGCGCCGCCTTGGAGCACCTGACCGAAAATCGTGTTCTCGATGTCAGCCGCGGCTATCCCCGCGCGAGTGATCGCGGCCCGCGCGGCTACGACGCCAAGATCGATGGCACTCTGAGTCGCTAAAGCACCGTTGAGTTTGCCGAATGGCGTGCGGGCTCCGCCTAGGATCACCCCGCGCCGCGACGGATCGGACATTATTCCTCGCCTTCTAGTGATAAGCAGAGATCGTGTGCGCCCGGGGATCGAGACAAACCGCGTGCCAGGTCATCGGGCAACGCCGGCAGCCCCGCCGAATGATGCTACTCCGAACCGCCGATTGCTTGCCCGCGGGCGCGGCTACGGATCAAGTTGGATCGACTCGCCGCGAAGGGTTCCGGAACCGTTGCCCAGCGATTGGCCAGCGGCGTCGACCACCGCGAAGTCGAATATCCCGTCAAGGACGTGGCTTCCAGTGTCGAGCTGAGCCTCGACCTCGAATGTTGCCGTACCGGCGAAGCGCTGATCCATGTCGTTCATGAGCGCGAAGAGTGACACGAGATAGACCGTGCCTTGCGCCTGCACTTGTGCCAACCACTCGCCCTGACCCGAGGTCAGAACGGCGGTGGCGGAGCCGTCGCCGGACTCGGCGGAAAAATCGGCGTCGACCGTGCCGTCATCGTGAAAAGTAATCAATGCCTGGTGTCTGCCGAGGATTGCCCCGCCGTCGGGAGTGAACTGAATGAGCCACACCCCCTCTGGCCTCTTCGCTTCATCGGCGGGGCGTGCGGTCGGAGTGGACTGGGCTTCCGTTGTCGGCACTGTCTGGATCTCGGCGGCGGAGGCCGGGGAAGCGCTCGCTACCGGTTCACCTTCGGCAATTACCGTGCCCTGCATCTGGGGATGGATCTGACAGGCATAAGGGAACGTTCCGGGTTGGGTGAAGGTCCAGGAGAAGCTCGCGCCGGGGTCGAAGATTCCTGAGTCGAAGGCGCCGTCGGTCGCGGTTACGGTGTGCGGCACACTGTCCTCGTTGGTCCACGAAACGGCCGTCCCGGTTTGAACCGTGACCTCCGCCGGGTCAAACGATAAGTCGACGATGCGCACAAGGGTGGCGCCGGCTGGGGCCTCCTGCGCTTCCTGTTCCTCCGGTACGACGCCGTCTTCGCCGCGCACGCTGATCTTGCCCGTCATGACAGGATGAATCTGGCAGGCATAGGCAAACGAGCCGGCTGTATCGAGGACGACTGTCGCGACCTGCCCTGAGGCGATCAGACCGGTGTCGAAGCCCGAACCGGTGGCGGTGTGCTCGTCGTGGTGCACATTGACGAACGCCACCGTCTGCCCGAGGTCAACGGTGAGCTCAGCGGGAACGAACCCGCCGACGTCCTCACTGACGATGCGAATTTCGATGGCGCCAGCCGGCACTATGCCGGTGATCTGCTCGAGCTCTTCGTCACCGTTCTTACGATCATCAGCGTTGCCAGGTCCACTGTTGTCGTGGTCGTCTCCGCCGTTACCGCGACCCGAGTTGTCGTCATCGTCGCCTTGGGCAAAGGCGTACCAATTGCCTGGGCGCGTCGCGGCCCCGAGCAGCAGCACGCTTCCCGTCGTCGCGGCAATTGCTTGCGCGGCCCGCCTGCGGCTCCGACTCGATGCGAGCACTCGATCCAAGAGCTGCCTGCGATCCGACATTGCGAACTACTCCTTAGCCCGGAGTCTGGACGACTCAAGTCGCACGAACGTGCACCACGGCGCCGTTAGAGACGCACTTCATGCACCGTGCCAACGCACGAGCATCGGATCGTGTGAACGCGGGCGAAACCCTGGTCCGAGAGGATGTGGCTCCTAGAGCGCTAGCGCGGGAACTCGCTCGTCCTGGCGTTCGAAGCCCTCCGCGGGTGGCTGCGGACAGCGGAGAGGCTTGTCCTGCCGGTAGCCAAGGGCATAATCCGCTTGCAGGATGGTGTGGATCTCTCGTGTGCCCTCGTAGATCACCGCACCGCGCGCGTTCCGCCAGAAGCGCTCGACCGGGTACTCGTTGGAATAGCCATACGAGCCATGGATCTGAATTGCGTCGTTTGCCGCTTCCAGCGCGGCGTCGCAGCCATACCACTTCATGAGGGAGGTCTCACGCGTGTTGCGGATGCCACGATTCTTCAACTCAGCGGCCTGCATGGTCAGGAGGCGAGAGGCCTCGTAGCCAGCCACCATCTTGGCGATCATCTGCTTGACCAGCTCGAAGCGGCCGATCTCCTGACCGAAGGCGAAGCGCTCGTTCGCGTACCGGGTACTGGCGTCGAGACAGGCGCGAATGAGGCCGACCGCGCCGGCACCGACAGTGAAGCGTCCCTGGTCGATACAGCTCATGGCGATTTTGAAGCCTTCACCCTCTTCGCCAATGCGATTCTCGATCGGGATCCGGACATTGTTGAAGGCGAGCTCGCCGGTGTTGCCGGCGCGCACGCCAAGCTTGCCCTTGATAGTGCCGGTGGTCAGACCCGGCATGCCACGTTCCAGGATGAAGGCCGTGAGCCCGTTGTGCTTCTGGCTACGGTCAAATGAGGCGAAGACCAGGAAATGGTCGGCGAAGTCGGCGAGCGAAATCCACATCTTCGCGCCGTTGAGGACGTATGCGTCGCCATCACGGACATAGGTGGACTCAATCGAGCCGGCGTCGGTGCCGGCGTTTGGCTCGGTCAGGGCGAAGGTGCCGAACTTTTCGCCGCGAGCCTGGGGGGCGAGAAATCGTTGCTTCTGCTCCTCGTCGGCCCATTGCAGAAGAGCCAAGCTGTTGAGCCCGACATGGACGCTCATCACCACTCGCAGAAAGGTGTCGACGTACTCCAGCTCCTCGCAGGCGAGGGCGAGGGAGACGTAGTCGAACCCGGAGCCGCCATACTCCTCCGGAATGGGGAGACCGAGGATACCGAGCTCGCCCATCGTGCGCAGCGCCTCTGGGTGGAACTCGCCTTTGGCGTCCCACTCCTGGATGTACGGCGCGACCTCACGCGCGGCGAATTCACGCACGGTGTCGCGAACTTGAACCTGCTCGGGTGTCAGGGAGAAGTCCATGTAACAGATTGCCCCTTGCGTACACTTGCCGGAAACCCGCGGTTCGGTGCGGGTTCAGGATGCTCCGATTCCTCTCGAAAGCAGCGAGCAGTATAGCGGGGGCGGCTATCGGCTATCGGCTGTTGGCCGGGTATCGTCCTGGGCGAACTTGGCGAACTTGATGAACTTGATGAGCTTGATGAACTCACGGCGATCCGGTTGAACAAAGGAAATTAACTTGGACGACGACCGTTTTGATGCGATTGTGGTGGGGGCCGGGCCGGCCGGGATCACGGCGGCGAAGGAGATGGCCGCCGCTGGGCTGTCCGTCGTCGTGCTGGAGCGAGGGCAGTTTCCGGGAGCGAAGAACGTCTGGGGTGGGATTCTCTACCGGGAGCCGACCGAGGCGCTGGCGCCGGGGTTCGAGGACGAAGCGCCACTTGAGCGCCCGATCGTCGAGCAGCGGTACCTGTTGCTCACGGATGACGGGATGATGGGCGCGACCTATCGCTCGCAACGCTTCGCCGAGCCGCCGTTCAACGCCTACACCGTTTTGCGCTCACCATTCGATCGCTGGTACGCCACGGAGGCGGAAGAGGCCGGGGCGGAGGTCTACTCGGAGTTCACCGTCGTCGATTTGCTCTGGGAGGACGGCGCCATCGTGGGTGTCACCACGGGCAATGCGGAGGGTGAGCTGATGGCGCACTGCGTCGTCATCGCCGACGGCGCAAACTCACTGCTGGCGCAAAAGATCGGGTTGCACCGCGAGTGGGCGCCAATCGAGCAGGCGCTGGTGGCCAAGGAGCTAATCGCACTACCTGCAGATGTCATCGAGGCGCGCTTCGCGCTACCGCCCGGTATGGGGACAGCGTTGGAGATCTTTGGCGAGTCGACCGCCGGACTCCTGGGCTACGGCTTCATCTACACCAACCGGGAAAGTCTCTCGATCGGCACCGGAGCGCTCCTCGAAGACCTCATCGAGTCCGGTATCAACGTCAACGACATGCTCGATCGCTTCAAGGCCCAACCGGCAATTGCGCCGCTCGTCGCCGGCGGGGAGACGCTCGAATATTCGGGCCATCTCATTCCGGAAGCAGGTTACAACCGGCTGCCGCAAGTTTTCGCGGACGGCGCCGTTGTAGTCGGCGATGCCGCGCAGCTCGTCAATCCGGTAAATCGAGAAGGCGGGAATCTGGCGATGCTCTCAGGCAAGCTGGCGGCGCAAGCCATTATCGAGGCCAAAGCGAAGGACGACTTCTCGGCGATGGGCTTGTCGCGCTACCGGGAGCTCCTCGACGAGAGTGTGGTGATGGCAGACCTGCACAAGATCCGCAACATCACCGACTTTGCCCATGCTCGGCCACACCTGTTGCGGGAGTACCCGCGGGTGCTCTCCGGGATGTTCGAGGAGTATCTGCGCGTCGACGGCGTGCCAAAGAAGACGAAGCAGAAGAAGATCGTCGCCATGGCGAAGGCGTTGCCGAAGCGCCGCCTGGTCGACGACCTAGTTGGAGCGGCCCGGGCGCTGATATAGAGCTCAGTGCAGAATGCGAAACCCCTTCGCCGGGCGGGGTCGAAGGGGTTTCGCGGGGATATCGTGATCGAGCAGCGTTCTCGAGACGTGTCCTACATCCTACATCAATCGTGGCAAGAGTAAATGGGTCTCCAAAGTGACCTCTGTCGCGCCATCTTTCCTTGTGCACCTCAGGCGACGCGCGTTCGCCTGGTGAGCGTCACGCGAGTGCGTGCTCGCCGCCCTTCCAACCGATCATCGTCGCGGCGGCATTCGTATTCACGGAGACGGTGTCGGGCATGATGGAGGCGTCCGCAACCCGCAGACCGGCGATGCCATGGACCCGGAGTGCGGGATCGACCACGGCGTCTTCTCCGATGCCCATACGGCATGTACCGACAGGATGGAACCAGGTGCTGACGTCGCGCGCGACGTAGGCCGCAATTTCGTCGTCGTCGCAGACCGCGGTACCCGGGAAACGCTCCCCGGCGTTCCATACGGAGAGTGCCACCTGCTCGGCGATCTCCCGGCTGAGTCGGACGGCACGGATCATCGTCATCATATCGTCGGGGTGGCTGAAGTAGCACGGGTCGATCTCGAGCGGAGCATCAGGATCGGCGGCGGTGAGGCAGACCGTACCGCGGCTCTTCGGGCGGGTGATCCCCGGAATGATGGTGAAGCGGGGCACCCCGTCGTTGCTCTCAGGAGCGAAGTGTGGCTCCTTGGCGAACGAGATTTGGATGTCGCAGTCGGCGCGGTCGGGCGTCGATCGAGCGAAGGCGCAGCCCTCGGTGGCGTAGGCGTTGCAATCGGAGATCGATTGCAGAGAATCGTAGACGACCCCGATCAACAGGTGATCGATGAGATTCTCACCGACCGGAAGATTGGCCACCGGCGCGATGCCGAGCCGCTCGAGCTGGGCCGCAGGACCGATCCCAGAGAGAAGCAAGATGCGGGGCGAATCGAAGGCACCGGCGCAAAGGATCACCTCGGCCGCATTGATCGTCTCCAGCGAGCCGTCGTCGCGTTGGACGACGACGCCCTGGGCTCTGCCGCCGTCGATAGCGAGCCGCAGGACCCGGGCGCCGGTCTGGAGTTGCAGATTCGGTCGATCAAGAACCGGCGCGACGAAGGCACGAAAGGCGTTGAAACGTTCGCCATTAGCGATCGTCGACTTGTTCCAACCGACGCCGTCTAGAACGCCGCTATCGAAAGATGGGTTATAAGGAAAGCCGACCTGGGTCGCCGCTTCGACCATCGCCTCGGTCAAGACGTTGTGGGGATGCAAAACAGCCGGGCGCAGCCATTGTTCGAGCTGGTCGAACGCCACGCGCACCGACGGCCAGTCCCAGCCGGAGCACCCTGCTTCGGCCCACCGGTCGTAATCCGACTGGGCGCCACGCAGGTAAACCATGCCGTTGAGACTGCTCGTCCCACCAAGAACTCGACCGCGCGGCATGAGATGGGTGCGGCCGCCGGTGCCGATCTGCGGCGTGGAGACATATTGCCAGTCGACGTCGGTGCCCCAGAGCGAGAAGTACTGACGGGGGATGCGGATCGCCTCGCGGTCATCGGCACCACCCGCTTCCAGGAGCAGGACCGAGATAGACGGGTCGGACGAGAGCCGGTTGGTCAGCGCACAACCGGCCGAACCGGCCCCGACGACGACGAAATCGTAACGATCGGCCGTCATTGGCCTACTCGGTAGGGTCGGACGTGAAGTGCCAGATCTCGCGCAGCTCGCGCGAATCGATGATCCCGTCGTCGCGGTAGTGCATGAGCGGGTTCATCAGCTCGCCCCAGCGCCGGTGAACGTCCGAATCCCACAGCCGTGTCCATGCCTCGGGGTCGTTGACGCGAGAGTGGAGAAAGATCATGTCGTCGAGCTGGAAGAGCGAAATCTCGGCGATGCCTTGGCTGGCAATCTCCTGCTGCAGCTCCGGCCAGATGTTGTCGTGCCAGTAAATGTAGTCGTCCAGCGCCCCTGGCTTGAGCTTGAGGACGAACGCCTTCCGGATCATTTCGGCCACGGGGTATCTCCTCCGCGCATACCATCGCCAGTCGTGCTTGTCGCCGCAGGTCGGCTGGATCGTACGGGATGAACCGTAAGGCGTCCAGAGGGGAGCAGGCCAAGCAGGAACGACTACGCGATGCGCT
>Ga0126314_10001475_pt1 | contig 11348 bp, 8 predicted proteins | sample Plot105B_FD_92535 | JGI IMG/M metagenome (GOLD analysis project Ga0126314, IMG submission 92535) | Serpentine soil microbial communities from UC McLaughlin Reserve, CA, USA - Plot105B | ecosystem: Environmental > Terrestrial > Soil > Grasslands | place: USA: UC McLaughlin Reserve, Lake County... | reverse complement strand
CAGGCGGAGTGGGCGCGCGAGATCATCGCGCGCTCCGGCATCAAGCACGCTGACGTGGTCCTGGACGCCGGATGTGGCGGCGGCCGAGTCACGCGACAGCTGCTCGAACTGACGCCGAACGTGATCGCCGTCGACGCCGATCCGAACATGGTCGAGAAGGCCCGCGCGACGCTGCCGCGGTCGGTGCCCGTCTACCACCAGGACCTGCTGGAGCTCGAGATCCCACAGAAGGTCGACGTCGTGTTCTCGTGCGCCGTCTTCCACTGGATCACGGACCACGAGCGGTTGTTCGAGCGTCTGAACCAGGTGCTTAAGCCCGGCGGCCGGCTGGTCGCTCAGTGCGGCGGCTACGGCAACATCCAGAACGTCCTCGACGTCGTCGGTGACCGCCCCGGCCGCTGGCTCTACGCCACGCCCGACGACACCGAGCAACGCCTGCGCGCGGCCGGCTTCAGCGACGTCCGGGCGTGGCTCGAGCCCAAGCCCACCGTCGTCCCGGACCTGGTCAGGTTCATCGAGACCGTGATCCTTCACGAGGATCCCGACCGGCACGCGAACGCAGAGCGCGCGGGGGCACAGATCGACCACATCGACTACGTACGCCTCAACCTAGAGGCGATCGCGTGAGGATCGCCCTCCTGCCCGGTGACGGCATCGGTCCGGAGATCACCGAGGCGTCGCTGCGCGTCCTCGAGAAGCTGGGCGACTTCGAGACCGACGAGCAGCTGATCGGTGGCGCCGCGATCGACGCAACGGGCGAGCCGCTGCCGCAGGCGACCCTCGACGCCTCGAAGCAGGCGGACGCGGTGCTGCTCGGTGCTGTCGGCGGCCCGAAGTGGGACACCACCAAGCCCGACGCACCGCGTCCGGAGCAGGGTCTGCTCGGCCTGCGCAAGGAGCTCGGGCTGTTCGCGAACCTGCGGCCGGTCCGGCCAGTGCCGGCCCTCTACGACGCCAGCCCCCTGCGCCGCGACCGGATCGAGGGGACCAACCTGATCGTGATCCGCGAGCTGACCGGCGGCATCTACTTCGGCGAGCGGGGCCGCAACGGCGACACCGCCTACGACACCTGCATCTACAGCGTCGCCGAGATCGAGCGCATCGCGCGCGTCGCATTCAAGACCGCGCGGGCGAAGGTCACATCGGTCGACAAGGCGAACGTGCTCGAGTCGAGCCGGCTCTGGCGCGAGGTCGTCATGCGCGTTCACTCCGAGGAGTTCCCCTGGGTCCAGCTCGAGCACCTGCTGGTCGACAACGCGGCGATGCAGCTGGTGAACGCGCCGCGCCATTTCGACACGATCCTCACCGAGAACATGTTCGGCGACATCCTCAGCGACGAAGCGGCGATGCTGACCGGCTCGCTCGGCATGCTGCCGAGCGCGTCGCTCGGGGCCAACGCACCGGGGCTGTTCGAGCCGGCGCACGGCTCGGCGCCCGACATCGCTGGGACGGGCATGGCGAACCCGCTGGCGATGCTGGCTTCGGTTGCGATGATGCTGCGGCACGGATTCTCGCTGGAGACCGAGGCGGCAGCCCTAGAATCGGCCATAGATCGCGCACTCGAGGGAGGGCTACGGACGCCCGACCTCGGCGGCGACGCAACCACCGAGGACGCCGTCCGGACCGTCCTCTCGAACCTCTGAGGAGGCACCACGTGCAGACCGCGGATCTCATCTGGATGAACGGCGAGTTCGTCGCATGGGAGGACGCGAAGGTGCACGTACTCACGCACGCGCTGCACTACGGAACCGCGGTGTTCGAGGGCGAGCGCTGCTACGAGACCGATGGTGGCCCCGCGATCTTTCGCCACGACGACCATCTCGACCGCCTCGAGCGTTCGGCGAAGCTCTACTACATGGACATGCCGTACGCGCGCGAGCAGCTGCGTGAGGCGACCCACGAGCTGATCGTCCGCAACAGCTTCCGCTCCTGCTACATCCGCCCGCTCGTCTACCGCGGCCACGGTCCGATGGGCCTGAACCCGCTCGACAACCCTGTCGAGGCGATGATCGCCGTCTGGGAGTGGCCTCCGTACCTGGGCGAGGAGGGCAAGACGAACGGCGTGCGCGCACGCGTCTCGAGCTGGCGCCGCATCTCGCCGGACAGCCTGATCCCGATGGCCAAGGCGTCCGGCCAATACCTGAACTCGGTGCTGGCAAAGATCGAGGCGACGAAGTCGGGCTACGAAGAGGCGATCCTGCTCGACGACAAGGGCTACGTCTGCGAAGGGAGCGGCGAGAACATCTACGTCGTCCGCGACGGCGTGATCGCCACACCCGGCGTCACCAACGCGATCCTCTGGGGGATCAACCGAATGTCGATCGTCGAGATCGCGAAGGACCTCGGCCACGAGGTCGTCCAGCGCGACATCACGCGCGCCGAGCTGACGCTCGCGGACGAGGTCTTCCTCTCCGGCACGGCCGCCGAGCTGACCCCGGTGCGGGAAATCGACGACATCGAGATCGGACCGCCTGGTCCGATTACGCGCGAGATCCAGGGGGTCTTCGAGGACGCCCTGCACGGCCGCAGCGAGCGCTACGCGCACTGGCTGGACGTGGTGCCGATTCCCGCGCAGACATGACCTCCGTCGCGCTGTACGACACGACCCTGCGCGACGGCATGCAGGGCGAGGGGATGTCGTTGTCAGCGGAGGAGAAGGTACGCGTGGCCCACGCGCTCGACCTGCTGGGCATCCATTTCATCGAGGCCGGCTTCCTCAGCTCCAACCCGAAGGACGAGCGCGTATTCGAGCTGCTCGAGGGCGAGCAGTTCGTGCACGCCGCGATTGCTGCGTTCGGGATGACGCGCCGCCGCGCCCTGCGCGCCTCGGACGACGCTGGCCTCCGGCTGATGGCCGAGTCCTGGGTTCCGGTCTGCACGCTCGTCGGCAAGACGTGGAAGCTGCACCTGGAGAAGGTGACGAAGGTCGATGCCGACGAGAACCTGGCGATGATTGCGGACTCGGTCGGCTTTCTCGCACAGCAGGGCAAGCGCGTCGTCTACGACGCCGAGCATTTCTTCGACGCCTATCGCGACGACGCGACCTACGCGATCCGCTGCGTGCGGTCGGCCGCCGAGGCGGGCGCCGAGAACGTCACGCTCTGCGATACGAACGGCTCGTCGCTGCCGCCAGAAATTCGCGCGGCGACCGAGCACGTCGTGCGTGAGCTCGGCGGCAGCGTCGAGATCGGCATCCACACCCATGACGACGCCGGTTGCGGAGTGGCGAACTCGCTCGTAGCCGTCGAAGCCGGGGCGCGTCTGGTGCAGGGGACGATGAACGGCTACGGCGAGCGCTGCGGCAACGCGAACCTCGTGACGATCCTGCCGGCGCTCGAGCTGAAGATGGACTACGACGTCGTCTCGGCCGGCCAGTTGGAGCACCTCACTGCGACCGCGCACATGGTCGACGAGATCTGCAACGTGACCCCGAACCCGAACCAGCCGTACGTGGGCCGCAACGCGTTCGCGCACAAGGGTGGCATGCACGTCGCCGGCATCGCACGCGATGCGCGCACATTCGAGCACATCGACCCGGCCGAGGTAGGGAACCGGCGCGACCTGCTCGTATCGGAGCTCGCGGGGCGCAACACCGTGCAGCAGCGCGCCGCCGACAGCGGGCTCGACCTCGACAACGACGCCGCCGCGCACCTGGTCGACGACCTCAAGCGACTCGAGCACGAGGGCTACCAGTTCGAAGCAGCCGACGGCTCGTTCGACCTTCTGATCCGGAAGGAGACCGGTGACTACGAGCCGCTGTTCATGCTCGAGTCGTTTCGGGTGATCGTCGAGAAGCGGGCTGACGGCCGCGTCGAGACCGAGGCGACGATCAAGATCTGGCTCGATGGCGAGCGGCACGTGCGCACGGCCGAGGGGAACGGCCCGGTCCACGCACTCGACCGGGCGCTCCGCGACGCGATTGGCACCCTCCACCCGCACGTCCGCGACATCGACCTCGTGAACTTCAAGGTCCGCATCCTCAACGAGAAGGCCGGCACGGCGGCGATCACCCGCGTGCTCCTCGATTCCTCCGACGGTGTCGACACCTGGGGCACGATCGGCGTCTCCGAGAACATCATCGAGGCGAGCTGGGAAGCGCTGGTCGACTCGCTCGAGGCCGGGATGCTGCCCGGCCGCGTCGACCGCACCCGGCTGCGCTCGGCCGAGCGCGCAAGCTGATGCCACCCGCGGTGTCCCCCTCGTGGAGGGGTGTCACCCCTCAGAGCGAGCGCATTCCACTGTCGCGGCCCTCGGTTGGCCCGGCCGAAGAAGCGCTCGTGCTGGAGGTGCTGCGAACCGGGCGGCTGTCGCTCGGCCCGATGCTCGGCCGCTTCGAGAGCGCGCTCGCGAACTTCGTCGGGGTCGAGCACGTGTCAGCCGTGTCGAGTGGCACCGCTGGCCTGCACCTGGCGATCCGCGCGGCGGGGGTCGACCGCGGCGACGAGGTCATCACCTCGCCGTTCAGCTTCGTCGCGTCCGCGAACTGCTTGCTCTACGAGGATGCGAAGCCCGTCTTCGTCGACATCGATCGGGTCACGCTCAACATCACTCCTGCCGCGGCCCAAGCCGCCGTCACGGAGCGAACCACCGGCCTCCTGCCAGTGCACATCTTCGGATGGCCCGCTGACACGGCCGGTTTCGAGGAGCTGGCCGGGCCCCGCGGGCTGTGGATCGTCGAGGACACTTGCGAGGCGCTCGGCGCGGTCCACGCGGATGGGTCGCTCGTCGGCACGCGCGGAAACCGGGCGGTGTTCGCCTTCTATGCGAACAAGCAGATGACGACCGGCGAGGGCGGTGCCGTTGTCTGTCTGGACGCAGACGACAAGGCGCGCATCGACTCCGAGCGCAACCAGGGCCGGGCGCCGAACATGAACTGGCTCGACCACGACCGGCTCGGCTTCAACTACCGGCTCTCGGACGTGGCAGCCGCGCTGGGCGCGGCGCAGGCCGAGCGACTGCCGGAGCTGCTCGGTGGCCGTGAGCGGGCGGCAGCGCTCTACAGCGAAGCGCTCGCCGGCATCGAGGGGCTCGCCTTGCCGTGCACGGACGAGGGCGGCGCCAAGCGCTCCTGGTTCGTCTACGTCGTCCAGCTGCCGCGGGCGATCGACCGGGACGAGGCGATCGTCAAGCTCGGGGAGCAGGGGATCGAAACGAAGCCGTACCTGCCAGCGATCCACCTCATGAGCTTCTACCGCGAGCGATTCGGCTGGCGCGAGGGGCAGTTTCCGGTCTGCGAGGACGTGAGCAGCCGGTCGCTGGCGCTGCCGTTCTTCACGGACATCACCGAGTCGCAGGTCGAACGGGTGGCCGACGCGCTACGAGGCTTGCTCGCCGTTCGCGATTCCTAGACTCATCGCGCGATGTCTCGCTTTGCCGACCCTCAGGATCCCCGCTTCCGCGCGATCAACACGTCGATCGGCTTCGACTATCGGCTCGCGCCGCACGACCTCGACCAGTCGCTGGCACACGCGCGGATGCTGGCGCGCGTCGGGATCCTCGACGAGGACGAGCTTGCGCAGCTCGAGCACGGCCTCGCCGACGTCAGGTCGGAGATCGAAGACGGCCGTTTTGAGGTCAACGCCGACGACGAGGACATCCACATGGCCATCGAGCGCCGGCTCACCGAGATCGTGGGCCCGGTTGGTGGGAAGCTCCACACGGCGCGCTCGCGCAACGACCAAGTCGCCACCGACATCGCCCTCTTCGTGCACGAGCGTGCCCACGTCGCCCGCAAGATGATCTGCGAGCTCATGGGGCTGCTCGCACAGCGCGCCGAGGAGCACCTCGACTGGCCGATGCCCGGCTACACGCACCTCCAGCGGGCCCAGCCGGTCTACCTCTCGCACCACCTGATGGCGCACTTCTGGCGACTGCGCCGCGATGCCCAGCGGTTCGAGTTCTGCGCCCACCAGGCGCAGGTCATGCCGCTCGGCTCGGGTGCTCTCGCAGGGGTCAACTTCGAGACCGACCGCGACGGCATCGCCGCGGAGCTCGGCTTCACCTGGGTCGCGCCAAACTCGCTCGACGCCGTCTCGAACCGCGACTTCGTGCTCGACTACCTGTCGGCAGCGGCCATCTGCGCGACCCACCTGTCGCAGCTCGGCAGCGAGCTCGTGCTCTGGTCGAGCGACGAATTCTCCTTCTGCGAGCTGCCCGACGCCTTCGCCTCGGGGTCGAGCATCATGCCCCAGAAGAAGAACCCGGACGCCGCCGAGCTGCTGCGCGCGAAGGCGCCGCGCATCGTCGCGCACCTGACGGCGCTCCACGGTGTCGTGCACGCACTCCCGCTGGCCTACAACAAGGATCTGCAGGAGGACAAGGAGCATCTCTTCGACACGGTAGACACGATCGAGCTGGCCTTGAACGCTGCCAGCGGGATGATCGACGGCGTCCGCTTCAACCGCGATCGGCTCGCGCAGGCCGCCGGCGACCAAATGCTCGCGGCCACCGACGTGGCCGACCTGCTCGTTAAGCGCGGCGTGCCTTTCCGCCAGGCGCACGGCGTCGTCGCCGGCCTCGTCCGCCACTCGATCGAGCGCGGGGTCGCGTTGTCCGAGCTGTCCGAGGACGAGCTGGCCGAGCTGGCGCCATCGCTCGACTCCGCCTACTACGACGTGCTCGCGCAGTCAAGCTGGCTCGAGTCGAAGGTCTCGGCTGGCGGGACGGCGATCGAGCGCGTGCGCGAGCAGCTCGAATACGGACGCGAGATCCTCGAGCAGCAAGCGAGCCTGACCCGATGAACTACGCGCGCTCGGTTCACGAGGTCGCGCGCGACCTCGTCGGCGCGACGCTCCGCCACGGTCAGACCGCGGGCCGGATCGTGGAGGTCGAGAGCTACCACCAGGAGGAACCCGCCTCCCACGCGTTCATCGGGCCGCGGCCACGCACCGAGGTGCTCTTCGGCCCACCGGGCTTCGCCTACGTCTACCGCTCCTACGGCATCCATGCGCTGCTGAACGCCGTCGCCGAGGAAGATGGGGTGGGAGCCGCCGTCCTGATCCGCGCGATCGAGCCACTCGAGGGGATCGAGCTGATGCGTGAGCGCCGCGGCGTCGCCCGCGACGAGGAGCTGACGAACGGCCCTGGAAAGCTCACCGAGGCGCTCGATATCGGCCTGGACCTGAACGGAGCGGACCTCGAGCGCGGGCCGGTCCGCATCCAGCCGCGTGACCCCGCGGCTCGCGCGCCGAAGATCGTGATCGGCGAGCGCATCGGGATCACCAAGGCCGCCGACCTACCGTGGCGCTTCTGCGACGCGACCAGCCGCTACGTCTCGCGGCCGTGGCCGCAAGCGATGAGCCCGCCTGTCCTCGCCGCGCGTTAGCCGGTCCCGGGCGCAGCCGTCGCCGGCTCTGTGCTGGTACCGCCGCCGCCCGTACCGCCCGCCGGGGCGGCGGGCTGAGGCGCCGGCTGCGGCTGTTGCGCCGGTGGCTGCTGTGGCGGCGGCGCTGGCGTCTGCTGCGTTGGCTGCGGTGTCGCGGCCGGCGCCGGGGTGGGCGCGGGCTGCGGTTGGACGGGCGCGGTCTGCGCCGGAGTGGTGGTGGCCGGCGTGACGGCTGGAGCCGTGCTGGTGCTCGTGGTTTCGGGCTTCTTGCCATGGTGGTGCGCCGCGTAGCGCGCGTCGCGGATCTTGATCCATGCCTTCATGAAGTCGTGCCAGATCTCAGCCGGGAAGGTGCCGCCCGCGACCGGACCGCCGTGATACTCGGTCAGCATCGGCCTCAGCCGCTCGGGATAGCCGACCCACACCGCAACCGTCAGGTCCTTGTTGAAGCCGACGAACCAGGCGTCGCCGTAGTTCTCCGTCGTCCCCGTCTTGCCGGCGGCGAACTCATCGATCTGCGCAGCCGTGCCGGTGCCCGAGGTGATCACCTGCGCCAGGATGCCCTTGGCCGTCTGCGCCACGCCGTACGGGATCACCCGCGTGTGGCGCACGTGGTTCACGTCGCGCGTGTCCCCATCAGGGTCGAGCACCTTCTCTATCGCGACCGGCGACCGGCTCGACGGTCCCATCGTTCCCCAGACGCGCTCGCCGTTGTTGGCCAGCGTCGAGTATGCGTATGCCATCTCGAGCGGCGTCACACCCTCCTTCAGGCCGCCGAGCGTCATGGCGAGGTTGCGCGACAGTGGCGTGCGCACACCCATCTGGTGCGCCACGCGCGCGATCTTGTTGGTCCCGACGAGGTCCACGCCCACCTCGGCGAAGACCGAGTTGTCGGAGGTGACGGTCGCGTTCTGCAACGTCGTCACACCGGCGTACGCGTCGTTGTAGTTCTTCGGGCAGAACCTCTCGCCCGCCGAGTGCGGCACCCGGTAGCAGTGCGGCGCCGACGAGAACGTCCGGCCCGGGCTAACGCCCTTCTCGAGCGCGCCGATCAGCGTGAACGGCTTGAACGAAGAGCCGGGCTGGCGGTGCCCGTTGGTCGCGAGGTTGAATGGCCGGCGCTCGAAGTCGGTGCCACCGACCATCGCCTTGACCTCGCCCGTCTTGTTGTCGATCGCGACGAGCGACGCCGTCGGGCCAATGCCCCCAAGACGGCCACGGATGGCCTGCTCGGCGGCGTCCTGGAGGTCGGAGTCGAGCGAGGTCGTGACCTTCAGCCCGCCCCCGAAGACGAGCCCGGTCGAGCGGTAGCGGTCGAGCAGCTGCTGGGTGACCCAGCTCGAGAAGTAGGGGACGCGCGAGTCCGGCTGCGGTGGTCGCACGTTCTTGGGGTTGACATAGAAGTTCCGCTGCTGGTCGTACTGCGTGCGCGTGATCAAGCGCTGCTCCAGCATCTGCAGCAGCACGAGGTTCATGCGGTTGTGCGAAGCAAGCGGATGCTGCACCGGGTCGTAGGCCGACGGGGAGGCGATCATCCCTGCGAGGTACGCGGCCTGCCACGGCGCGAGGTTGGACGCGGCCTTCGCGGCGTGCGGGTCGTATCCGCCGGATTGCGAGCCCCCGAAGTACGTGCGGGCGGCCGATTCGATGCCGTACGCGCCGTTCCCGAAGTAGATCGTGTTCAGGTACTGGGTGAGGATCTTGCCCTTGGTCCACTTGCGCTCGAGGTGGTAGGCGAGCGCCGCCTCGCGCAGCTTTTCGAACACCGTCCGCTTGCCCTGAGCCTCCAGGACGTTCTTCACGAACTGCTGCGTGATCGTGGAGCCGCCCTGTGCTGCTCGCTTACGTAGCAGGTCCTGGCTCACGGCACGGGCGATTCCCCGGTAGTCGACGCCAGAGTGTTCGTAGAAGCGCTTGTCCTCGATGGCGATGACAGCGTTCTTGACATTTGGCGAGATCTCGTCCTCGGCGTCGAGGATCCGATTCTGCGCGCCGGTCAGCTTGGCCAGCTCGACGACCTTGCCGTCGGCGGCGTAGAGGTTCGAGTTGCGCGCTACGCGCAGCTGCGCGTGGTTCTCGAGCGAGGGCAGGTCAGACGAGACCGACAGCATCATCCCGAAGATCGTCGAGATCAGCGCGAGCACGGCGACGCCGGTGAAGACCAGCAGCAGCCGCAGCTTCTTGAGTTTCGGCTTGCGCTTGTGGACCTCGGGCGGCGGCCCCGGTGTCGACGGTGCCGCAAAGAGGTCCTCGATCGCGCCATGCCCGTTCGAGCGGCTCTCCGGCTCTACGTATGTGAGGTCAGGCACTCGAGGTTCCATGCTCACGAGGGGTCCGTCCTAGCGCGGGCAGGGCGGCAGAAAACTGCCCGTCGGGGACGCGAGCGTAGCATTGCGCGGCCGTGGCAAGCCCATCCGAACAGGCCGCATACCTGCGCCGGAACGCGGTCGAGGCGTTACCGGCCGGCGAGCTCGAGCGGCAGCTCGCGCGCGCCGAACCGCTGCGGGTGAAGCTCGGTATCGACCCGACTGCGCCGGACATCCACTTGGGTCACACAGTGGTGCTCGAGAAGCTCCGCGAGTTCCAGGACTTCGGGCACACCGTCGTCTTGATCATCGGCGACTACACCGCGCGGGTTGGAGATCCGAGCGGCCGCTCGGCCATGCGCCCGGTCCTCTCGGGCGAGGAGATCGACCACAACGCCGAGACCTATCAACGCCAGGCGTTCAAGATCCTCGACCCGGAGCGAACCGAGGTGCGCCGCAACGGCGAGTGGCTCGACATGCCCGCCGAGGACCTCTTCCGGCTGACGCGGCACGCGACGGTGGCACAGCTTCTCGCGCGCGAAGACTTCGCGAACCGCTGGAAGGCGCAGCAGCCCATATCAGTGCTCGAGCTGCTCTACCCGCTGCTGCAGGGCTACGACTCGGTCGCGATCGAGGCCGACATCGAGCTCGGCGGCACCGACCAGCACTTCAACCTGCTGCTCGGCCGGGAGATCCAGCAGGCCTACGGCGTCCCTCCTCAATCAATCCTGACGATGCCGATCCTGCCCGGCACCGACGGGGTGGCGCGAATGTCGAAGTCGTCAGGCAACTACATCGGCGTCGACGAGCCGCCAGAGGAGATCTTCGGGAAGGTCATGTCGATCCCGGACGAGGCGATGCCGATCTACTACTCGCTGCTCACGCACGCCGCGTTCGATCCCGCCGAGCACCCAAACCAGGCCAAACGGCGCCTCGCGCGGATCCTGGTCGCGCAGTTCCACGGCGACGAAGCAGCCGAGCAGGCCGAGCAGCACTTCGACCGCCTGTTCAAGCAGCGCCAGCTGCCAGACGAGGTGCCCGAGTTCCGGCTGCCGGACGGCGATCCCGTACACCTGCCGGCGCTCCTGCGCGACGCCTTCGGAGTCTCCGGGGCCGAGGCCCGGCGGCTCTTGGCAGGCGGCGGCGTCAAGCTGAACGGCGAAGCCATGCTGGGCGAGCAGCTCGACGTGAGCGCCGATCGGCTCCGTGGAGCTATCCTTCAGCTCGGCAAGAGACGGTTCGTCCGTCTTGGTGGGAGGTAGGGTCGCAACCCGGCTCCACCCGTGGACGCGAGTTCCACAAGAGGGCTATACTTTCCTGCCCGCTTGAAACGCCGGAGGCCCCGGCGTCGAGGAGCAGACGGTCTTTGAAAACTCAGCAGTGCGTGCGGTCGAGGCCACGCGGCCTTGATCGCGTCCAGGTTCGACCCGTCTCGGGTCCAGTTTCGGCTGGGCGTGAGCCGGTCTAAGCCAGAAGTTCAGAAGTACCCTGTCGATCGGGATCCGCAAGGTGTACGAAGCGGATCCCTTTGGGATCGACAACTCTCAATTAGACAGTGGAACCCATCCGTCAGGGTGGGGTTGATACCACGCAAGTCTTTTACGGAGAGTTTGATCCTGGCTCAGGACGAACGCTGGCGGCGTGCTTAACACATGCAAGTGGAGCGACGAACCGGGCTTCGGCCCGGGGCAAAGCCGCGAACGGGTGAGTAACACGTG
>Ga0126314_10001474_pt1 | contig 11350 bp, 8 predicted proteins | sample Plot105B_FD_92535 | JGI IMG/M metagenome (GOLD analysis project Ga0126314, IMG submission 92535) | Serpentine soil microbial communities from UC McLaughlin Reserve, CA, USA - Plot105B | ecosystem: Environmental > Terrestrial > Soil > Grasslands | place: USA: UC McLaughlin Reserve, Lake County... | reverse complement strand
TACATTACGGTAATTCTGGCTGCGCTTCATCATGCTATTGTACGTATCATTATCGCCAAGTGCTTTAGCCAACTGTGCTATGGAATAATCTGAATACGCAAATTCAAGCGTTTTGGTGGTGCCGGCGGTAGATACAGTCTCTGTTGTCGGATGCTGAATATTTACTTCAGGCAAATAACCGAATTTAAGATATTGAGCATTGTGCGGTCTCGGGCCTTTTACACCTTCTCCGGTAGGTGTATTTGCGTTGTTAAGCATCAAACGATAAGCTTTCCTGACGTCATAATCCTTTATGCCGCGGGCATAGGCGCCAGCAATAAATGTTGAAGAGAAATCTCCATGGAAAGAAGTAGGCAGAAACCCCGAACGCGCTCCGTCCAGAATCATAGACTTGATGATGTTGTTGCTGACCTCAGGCTCAATCAAATCCAGAACAGGAAGTTGCGTGCGGAAGACATCCCAGATTGCCGGGCTCGAATAGGTTTCGAAGCCGGGAATGGTATCCCTGCGGCCAGCCATTTTACCATCTGCGTCGCTTGTAACGCTCGGATAACAGAACTGCCTGTATAAGCACGAATAAAACAGCATCTTCTGCTTGTCTGTTCCGCCAGTAACCTTGATCTTGCCCAGGAGCTGCTCCCAATTTTCATCAGCATCTTTGTGAACCTGATCAAAGCTCTTGTTCGCTATTTCTGTATTGTAATTTCCTTTTGCACCTTCAGCGCTAACCCTCGAAATCCCGATTTTAACCTCCAGTGGTTTACCCGAACTCTCGAAGCTGATTACCGGGATATCGATGTTCCCGCTAAGTTTTCGCTGACCTCCCGCGCCCTGTCCGCTACGCGGGATATCTGGCTGGTTGGGGTTTCGTTTGCTGGTGTCGATACTTTTGATCTTATGGTTCATCACCGCGTAAAAATACAGGTTGCCCTGTTTTCCCGTAACGATGAAGTCACCGGCCTTGTGGAGTTCCCAGTTGCTGCTGCCGCCGCCTGCGTGTACAAGATCGAATGCGTGTTTTTTATCCTGGCCACCTGTATAGGTGTATTTATGATATGCGGCCCTCTTGGTGGCGGTAAGTTCTGCCTTGATTTTGTAGCGGTCCAGCATAACCTGGTAGTATCCCGGACGTGCCACTTCATTGGAGTGGCTGTAGCCTGAAGCAAAATCATCGGCTGTAAAATTGCTGCCTTCCAGGGGCATGATGGGGATATTCAGGTCTCCCCAGTGGTTTCCGCTTGTTTGAGCGATAGCTTTGATCGTCTTTACTTCATATTCATAGCCACTGCCGCTGCCATAGGTTGTAACCGGAACTACTTGTACCATACCGTGTGGCACGGTAGCTCCCGGTCCGGTAAGGCCATTCCAGGTACGCCATGGTGGATTATAGCCTAGCAGGGCAGAATCTGTTAAAACAGTAGTGCCCAGCAGTGGGTTTACGTACTTTGTAAGCTGAACCTTTGCCTGTCCATAAATAAAGGTCGGCAAGATGATCCCGGCCATTACAAGGTTTCTTATTTTTTTCATAATTATTTCATCAAATAAGATGCAACAGGTTTATTGTTTTGCGACTTCTTGAAATTAAACATAATAAAAATTGAGGATCAGTAATAAAATGGTAACAAGAATAGTACGCGGTAAATATTTGAAAACAACGTTCTGACAAGCAAATAATATTGGGCAGAAGCGGATTATTTTGGATATTGCGATTGAAACCACAATACACACAAAAAAAACCTTTATGAATTCTTTAAACTTGCGAAGTACTTTGATACTTACGCTATCACTTCTGGCAAACTATTGTTTTGCCCAAACGTCCGGTATCAGTTCCGGAACAATTTATACACTGAAATCTAAGACCAACAACAAGCTGCTCAACGTGCACAATGCCTCGGTAAATGAAGGAGCGATCGTAAATACCTGGTCCAATACACAATCAGACGCACAGAAATGGATGGTTAAACACATCAATAAAGACGTTTATACCTTAACAAACGTGGCGAGCGGGAAGCTGCTCCATCTTTCTTCAGCAGCTGCCGATTCAGTTGTTGCAGACCAGGCAGATGATGCTGATAGGGATGATGTAAAATGGGTCATTAAAAAAGCAGCCACAGGTGTTTACTTCCTTCGGTCTGCAGCCAATCCTAATTTTTCCTTGAATTTACATACCGGAGGTCTTACCGATGGAACCAAAGCGGATTTAAGTAAATCATCGAAAAGCGACCACCAAAAGTGGGTTTTTCAAAAAGCAAATCCGCAAGCCTTTGCACCTACTCCCGCAATAGCAAATCAGGTATTCAATGCCTGGTATAACCAATACAAAATTGAAACCTTTAAGGGATTCTGGGACAGGGCGGAGATGATGGAAATTCTTTTAGATGCCTACGAGGTAACCAAAGACCAACAATATCTTACAAAATTTGATGCGATGTATAGTAATTTCATCCTTCAGCATACAGGCGACTGGATGGATAACAAATTCAATGATGACATTGCCTGGGCCGCTATTTTCTGCGTTCGGGCATACCTGCACACAGGGAATAAAATTTATCTGGAGAAAAGTAAAGATCAGTTTGATAAGATGTACGCCCGTGCTTTTACTAACAAATACGGTGGCGGTCTGAATTGGTTTGAAACCAAGACTTCGAAAAATGCCTGTATACAGGGCCCTGCTATAGTTGCATCCTGTTATCTGGCCGAGGCGACCGGGGATAAAACTTATTATGACAAGGCAATCGCATTGTACAGCTGGTCGAAAGTATATTTATTTGACCAGGAGACCGGTAAGGTGAATGATAATATAGATCTTGACAAGAAAACCGGGTTGATTAAGGTGGGTACCTGGAGTTCGACCTATAACCAGGGTACTTTTTTAGGAGCCGCAGTTATGCTCCACAAATATACCAAAGAAGCAAACTATCTCCAGGATGCGCAACGCATTGCAAAATACATCAGAGAAGATATGTATAAAGGCGGGGTCATGAACAACGAAGATGGTGGAAACGATTTGCCGGGTTTCAAAGGCATATTTGCACGCTATGCACGCATGTATACTTTGGAAACTCAGCAAACAGATTTAGTAGACTGGTTACAGTTAAATGCAAAAGTAGCTTATAACAATCGTAATTCTCAGGATCTGATTCATACCAGGTGGGCAACCAGAACTCCGGAACTGAGACCTAAGTCGGCGTTTGGCGCATCCACAGCAGTTTCCTTAATCATGAATACCTTGCCGTTGGGTCAGCTTTAGTCCACTTGCATGGATCTGTAACATACAAGTTGTTATTCGGATTGCCGAAAAACATTGTCTATCTTGTTACCCTTATTGTTCTTATGCATCCTTATACGACGATCTATGACAGATATTTTGAAGAGAAACCATGTAACCGTTTCCGGAGATGGAAGCCAGGTCATGGTGTTTGCCCACGGTTATGGTTGTGACCAGCAAGTGTGGTTAGACATCATTAAGGGATTTGAAGCCGATTATAAAATTATAACTTTTGATTATGTAGGTGCCGGACAATCAGATCTTGATGCGTATTCAAGTCAGCGGTACAATACGCTTAATGGCTATGCCCAGGATATTTTAGAAGTATACCAGGCGCTGGGACTAAAGGATACGATCCTGATAGGACATTCTGTAAGCAGTATGATCGGGCTGCTGGCAGCGGTCGAACGGCCGGAGCTATTCAGCAAATTAATCTTTCTTGGACCATCTCCGCGCTATCTGAACGATGGTGATTATTTTGGTGGTTTTGAGCGCGAAGACCTGGATGATCTGTTCATGATGATGGACAACAATTACCTGGGTTGGTCCAGGGCATTGGCACCATCAATTATGGGCAATAGCGACCGTCCGGAGCTGGGCGAGCGCTTAACCAATAATTTTTGCGCAACAGACCCGGAAATCGCCCAGCAGTTTGCCCGGGTGACTTTCCTTTCGGACAATCGTGCTGATCTGCCAAGGCTAAAAGTACCCAGTTTGACATTGCAATGCAGCAATGATATTATTGCACCCGTCCAGGTGGGGCACTATATGCATGAACATCTGCAGGACAATACATTGGTTATCCTGAATGCAGAAGGACATTGTCCACATATGAGCGCGCCTGAGGAGACCATAAATGCGATTAAAGCCTACTTAAAATAATACGCGGTGAACGAGGCGGAAAATAAAGCTTTTCTGGATTCGCTGGTAGACCCGGCCAGTTTGTATGAGAATGCTCCCTGCGGCTATTTTTCTTTCACGCCCTCCGGTCAGATTATCAAGGTCAATAAGACCTTACTCGACTGGCTTGGCTATGACCGTGAACAAATTATTTATACACTGAAGTTCATTGATCTGATTAGCCGTGGTGGTAGGATCTATTATGAGATGTTCTATTTTCCGCTATTGCAATTGCAAAGTGCCGTTAACGAGATCAATTTTGATTTTGTTCGGAAGGACGGTTCCCGCTTTCCCGCATTGATCAATTCTACGGTGATCAGGTCGGATAGGGCTGAACTGCTGGCCATCAACGCCACTGTTTATGACATTACTGACCGCAAACGATATGAAGCGGAACTCCTGGAAGCCAAGAAGCTGGCTGACGCCGAGCGCAGTCGCTTCGAATTCCTGTCAGATTTTATTCCGGATATGATTTGGACAGCTTCAGCTGAAGGTAAACTAAACTATGTCAACAAGCGCTTCAGAGACTTCTTCACATTACCCGAGACAATTATTGATATTGCAAATATCTTTCATAAAGTGCATGCCAGGGACAGACACTTGCTGCTGTCCAGTTGGGTGAAAGCGATACGGACAGGAAGGGATTACCAGACGCAAGTAAGACTGCTTGATGGTATGGGCGATTTTCAATGGTACCTGGTGCGGGCAGTAGCTTTTAAAAACCGGGAAGGAGAGGTCATCAAATGGATGGGTGCCTCAACCAATATCAATACCCACGTAACCGCCATTGAAAAGCTGGATGAATTCATATCGGTGGCCAGCCATGAATTGAAGACACCAATCACTGCGCTGCTTGGCTCGTTGCAGCTGATGCAGAAGTTTAAGGATTCCGAGTCAGGCATTAAGATGATGCCCAGGCTAATTGAGCAGAGCCACCGGAGTACGGTAAAGATCAATGAATTGGTTTCAGACCTGCTGAACACAGACAATCTAAAGGAAGGACAGATGGCCTTGAATACGACTCGGATCAATGTTGCTGAACTCCTTACTGCAAGCTGCCCTCACGTATCTGCTGAAGGTGTTTTTGAATTGATCATCACCTGCGATGCGGGATTGCAGGTGATCGCTGATCTAAACCGGATTGACCAGGTTTTGGTGAACTTTGTTAACAATGCAGTTAAATATGCGCCCCATTCAAAAAAGATCTTTTTAACAGCTGAACCTGTCGAAGACGATCAGGTGAAAATTTCAGTTCGGGATACGGGCCCGGGCATTCCCGCAGATCGTTTACCTTATGTATTTGACCGATATTACCGAGTCAACAATGCTGGATACCAATATTCAGGATTGGGTCTGGGATTATATATTTGCGCCGAAATTGTGCGGAAGCATGGCGGACAGATCGGAGTAAATAGTGAGCCCGGAGAAGGCAGCACCTTCTGGTTTACACTACCAATGGATCAATAGCGGTATTAAGTAATGACAGATCAGCACATTTACCAGGGCTGATTATGTCCGCTCACACACCTGCTGAAAAAATGAGCAAACGATGTAAAAACAGGCATAAAAGAGTCACAATTATCTGGCATTTTTATTCTTGCTGCTTTACCGAGTTAAGAATATCGGTCATATAACTGATGAGCTGTTGTGAATTTGATCTGAGTTCTTTCGATTTGTCAATGAGTGTCTTGACTTTAGCTTCATCCCGGCAATCCCGTTTATTCCTCAAGTGCATGTCAACTAATGCCTTTTGCTTGCCATGGTAAATTTCATCAACATTCAAATCATTGAGATCGCTGGATTTTTCAGGAGGTACTTGCCGGTTCTCAGGCAATCCTTCCGTTACATTCTGGTTTGCCATATGGGTGGGGTTTATCTCTAAGTTACACAAAATAACCCGCTATCCGAAATGTCAGCTTGCAGTGTACCTGTATTGTTGATCCTAATAATCAGGAAGTTTGCTGTAGGTACGGGATACAAATATTTACCAAACTTCTGTATCGCCAGCTTTAAGCACATCCCTTGCATATTGGGCCACTTCATCATCAAGGCCTGATGTCGCCAATCGCTGGGCCAGATGAGCGTCCCAGTCTGCGAGTGCAGCTTCAGGGCTTTCACCACATCCGAATATCCCATCCTGAGAATCAGGTCCGAGTACACAGCAAAAGGTATCACCATCCTTCCATACCAACGGCTCGAGTTTTCTTACGCTTGCAGGCAAGTCCTGATTTGAAAAATCAATGTCAACTTTCATTGAATCAGCTATGTTCATTTGTTCCATGACCTTAAGGTTTTAGTATCATAACAGCAGAAAGTGCAGAGAGTTTTGAACGGACATCTATCATATATTGATTGCTGTTTAGTGTGTTGCCAGGTAAATTCAGGATTTGTGTAAAGTAATATCGAACCTAAACACTCACCGATATTTAACCATTTCCGATCGGTTTGATATGGCTTAAGTATGGCTCAGGTATGGTTCATGTATGGCTTATGTCCAAGTCAGTTAATAAGAAGCATATAAATACGACTTAACGTTAATCGGAATTGGAAAGTTTGGTTAACTATAAATTAAACTTGGGCGACTTTGACTGCGTTTATATGTTGTGGTTAATTTCTTATAGATTTTAAAAATACAATTGCTGTGTGGTAATGTATATAACAGCGGTCAATATGCGGCAAAGTATATCACATGTTCAAGCCGACGGCACGTCTATTTTCTTCCATTCTTCCTGCCAGTTTGTATTACCGTTTACTGCCAGGCCATGTACGGTCATTGTTTTTTTATCTTCACTGAACTTATACTCAATCGTGGTGGTCTGACCAGCGACGTGCGCCCGCGTTTCGTCTGTATCAGGGCTCACCATTTCCAGATAAATTCCCTCGTCCTGGATTACATACTTGCCTTTGTGCGTGACAGCAGTATTGGAATTCACCGTTCTGGTGACCACAAAATTCCCGTTTTCATCGAAGGTTTTCTGATAGCTCAGTTTCGATTCGGGTGCTATACCTGCCAGTTGCCACTGACCAACGAAAAGATTTTTCTGCGCAAAAGTGTTCGTAGCGCACATCACTATTATTATGATGAGGGAGAGGAGGGCTAATTTGGTACTTTTCATAGTTTGATTTATAATGGTTATCATAAACTTAGGCAATTAGATCAGGTGTTGCAAATTAGTCGCCTGAACAAATCCGTCGATTAATAAGGTGAAACCGTCTGGGTAATTACCGGTTTGATCTAGTATTCCAGACCGGCATCATTAATCAATATACCTTAGTTGCATAATTCGAATTGTAACAAAAAAATCAACTGGCAGAATGCTGTCCTGACACTTTTTAAATCTGAAAATTGTGTTGCTTTGCAGCCACAATAAATTTTTATGAAATATACCTTTTTTGCGCTCCTGATCATAGCCTTTACAAATGTCGTTTACGCCCAGAATGCTGCGGTACCTGCTGGGGTTAAAAAAGGCCCGGGAAGAGTGACCGGCAAAATTATAGATTCGCTGAGCCGCGCAGCCCTTGAGTATGCGACTATTGCAATTACTGAAGCGGCAGAGGGAGGGGCTACAACCAGTGTAATCACAGATGCCTCCGGAAACTTCAGGTTAGATAACCTGGCTTTAGGCAATTACCATATAGCAATCAGTTATATAGGATACCCGGTAAAGAAACTAAGTGCCATTTTACTTTCCGCAAATAAGCCTGCTGCAGAATTGGGTGTTATTACACTGGCAGGCGGTTCCAAATCCCTTCAGGAAGTTCAGGTAGTGGGCGAGACTCCGCTGATTGAAAACAAGATCGATAAGATTGTTTACAACGTAGAAAAGGACATCACCGCTTCCGGTGGGACAGCAACGGATGTGCTGGGTAAAGTTCCCTTGGTTTCTGTAGACATGAACGGCAATGTTTCTGTTCGTGGCAATCAGAATGTAAGGATCATGATCAACGGCAAATCAACGGGATCGGCTGCCGCAAGTATCTCTGACGTATTGCGTTCTATCCCTGCAGACCAGATCAAGAATATAGAAGTGATCACTGCCCCTTCTGCCAAGTATGATGCAGAAGGTTCCGCGGGGATCATCAATATCATCACCCGCCAGAAAAATGTATCTGGTATCAGCGGATCGCTGAACGGGGGAGTGGGAACGCGCCAAAACAACGGGAACTTTAACCTGAACTACAATAACAGTGGTTTTCATGCTACGGTTAATCTCGGGGGCTTTCTGAGCTGGAAGCAAACCGCAATAAATGATTTTGAGCAGTACATCAATAATGGAACGGTCAATACCTACACATCCACCAAAGGTACGAGCCGCACTGGCAGGCATGGCCTCAATAATGGGCTGAATATGGGTTATGATTTCGATACCCTTAACAGCGTAAACATGAACTTCAGGATCAGTGATTTTCGGTTCGACAACGACGGGGCTTCCAATACCATTTCAGCCACGCCTTACAGTTTTACTTCTGAGGGGCTGAACAGCTTCAGTAATTTTGACTGGAGCGCTGATTTTACACATAAATTCAAAAAGCCAGGTGCAGAACTGAGCTTTTCGACACAATGGAGCCGGGGCTCTGGTGTGACCAATTATACGAATAAGTATACTGCGGTGTTCAGTAACCTGAAAAATGACATCAACGGTAAAAATAATGAATACACTTTTCAGCTGGATTATACTTTGCCCATCAATAAGGCATTTAAACTGGAAGCTGGGGGTAAAACGATCTTAAGGCGCATCAACAGCATTACGGATTTTTTCGATATGGATCAGGACGCTCAGTTCATATTTGATCCGGCCAGATCGAATGCCTATGGTTACGATCAGAATGTATTTGCGGGCTACGGCGTACTGACCGTAAACCTGGCTGAGAAATGGTCTGTACTGGCCGGCTTAAGGAATGAGCATACGGGTATTAAGGGCACGCCGAGCAACCAGTTGCAGGCCCTGGAGCCATTTGAGCAAAATTACAACACTTTTGTGCCCAGCCTTACCTTGCAGCGTAAACTGGGTAAAATGAACACTTTAAAAGCGATTTATTCTAAAAGAATTACAAGGCCAAGCCTGCAATACCTGAATCCTTTTGTAAACTCCAGCAATCCTCAAAGCCAGACGGCTGGTAACCCGGCGTTATCACCAGAGGTAACGCATTCTATAGAACTTGGTTATAATATGTTTCTGGGCAAGTCGGTGCTAAATACATCGGTTTATTACCGCCGTACAACCGGTTTAATTGAAGGGATTGCTACACCGATTTCAGTGATTGTTGATGGTGTTAGCCAGGGTGGTACTTTCACCCAGTATCAGAATGTCGGGGTCAACAATTCCATCGGAGGAAGTTTATTTGGTAACCTTACCCCGTTTAAAAACTTTACGATAACAGGTAACATCAATGGGTTCACTTATAAACCTAATGCCAGCAGTATCAATTCTACAGATGTGAGTAAAACCAGTACTTATGTTTTGTACAATGGATTTCTGCGCGGATCATTGACGCTGCCCAAAGATCTGATCGCTGAAATGTTCGGTTTCGGAAGTTCTCCGAGAAGGACGGTTCAAGGTGTGAATCCTGCTTTTAGGATGTATGGCTTTGGTGTGAAGAAACAATTTTTGCAGAAGAAGTTGTCGCTTGGGCTGAATGTAACGCAACCTTTCAGTGATCGCATGAACTTCAAGTCATCAGTTCAGAGCGCCACGCTGTCGCAGACCAATAATTTTTCTGTTCCTTTCCGCTCATTTGGTCTGACCTTTGGCTACAATTTCGGAAAAATGTCTTTCAGCGGACCGCAGAAACGCAAAGGCGTCAATAACGACGATTTGAAACAGGGCGATCAGGGTGGTGGAATGGGTACCGGCGGAACAAATTAAATATGGAAGGGGGGTACAGCACCTACTTGGCTAAAAAATCATTTAAAGATTTCTTAAATTGTTCGCTGAAATAGATATGGGTATTACCGATTAGTACCGATGTTTTGTCGTTTATAGCGGCGTGCGAAAGTGAATGAGATAATACGGTCGGATTGTGAATGGAATAGTTTTTTTGATTAAAAATCGAATTAGATGAAAGCAATTGTTATAGAACAGCCCGGAGATGTAAATGAACTGATTTACACTGAAATTGATAAACCCGTAGCTGCTGCCGTGGAAGTACTGATCAAAGTGAAAGCAATCAGCATTAATCCGGTAGATGTAAAGACCCGTGCAGGCAAAGGGGTTTATGGACGGATCAAAACCGAACATCCACTTATTATTGGATGGGATATTGCTGGTGTGGTGGAACAGGTTGGCGCGGCAGTTACTGAATTTAAAACAGGGGATGAAGTGTTTGGGATGGTGAATTTTCCGGGTCATGGCAAAGCTTATGCGGAATATGTTGTTGCGCCTGAAACTCAACTTGCAGTCAAACCGGCAAATGTTTCATTCGAGGAAGCTGCTGCAAGTACTTTGGCTGCCCTCACTGCATGGCAGGCGCTGGTTAAACATGCGAATGTGAAGGCCGGACAGCAGGTGTTGATACATGCGGCGGCTGGTGGGGTAGGACATTTCGCTGTTCAAATTGCGAAACATCTCGGTGCCGAGGTTACGGGAACTTTATCTGCCAAAAATAAAGATTTTGTGCTGAGGCTTGGTGCAGATGCGCTTGTCTACTATCATAATTACAATTGGGAGCGCCATCCGGGAGAATTTGACTTTGTGCTGGATACCATAGGAGGGGATAACATTGATAACTCTGTTGCGGTTACCAAAAAGGGAGGTACCGTGATCAGTATCCCTTCGGGATTGAATGAGGCTGTTACGGAAAAAGCGAAGGCAAAAGGTGTTAAAGGGTATTCCATCCTGGTTCAATCTGACGGGGACGACATGGCGCAAATAGCGGCATTATTAGAAAAGCGTGTCATAAAGCCTTTCGTAAGCCAGGTATTTCCGTTTGAAGAGATGGGGCAGGCGCATTTGCAGCAGGAAACTGGAAGAACGGTAGGGAAATTGGTGATAAAAGTATCTTAAGTTGAGATGCACCCCCGGCTCAGACCGGGGGTGCATGTATTTTCTTCTATTCCTTTTATTTACAAACTGCCTGCCTTAATGTTATCTACAGTGGTCAGTGCGTTATAAGCCCTTAACCCAATGCTTCCAGTTTTAAATTCGTCGTCGGTGGCAGTTAACAGAGGTTTGGTATCGCCTG